>OJHK01000556.1_pt1 | contig 22712 bp, 21 predicted proteins | sample 1595161 | NCBI WGS metagenome assembly OJHK01 (sample SAMN05416842, study PRJEB24817) | seawater metagenome | isolation source: Sea water | place: Canada:Atlantic | collected 2013-07 | reverse complement strand
GAGGTCTCGTGGGCTCGGAGATGTGTATAAGAGACAGATAAAAACCTAATGCAATTGCAAAAACAAAGACGGAAAACAGACCAACGCATAGAACGCACACTTGAGTTTATTGAACGTATTGAATTAACTCAACTGCAACTTAACAGTATTGCAAACCAAGAAGTCATCAATGATGTTTTGAACGAAATATTTCTAAGTATTGAAATGTTGTCACAAACACGAAGAAATATCGATGATTATGATAGTCATGGTTATTTTGCTTTCTACTCACAGCTTAATGAACAACTATTACGCTTAATATCACAAGTCCATGTGCATCTTGAGAATAACGAGCAAAATAGAAATAGCATAGATTTTCTTAATTTGCTCAAATTACAAGAGAAATCAGGACAGGAACGTGGTGCTTTAAATGCTTTGTTAAACACTAAAAAACTGTATGCCAGTCAACTCCAGCAAGTGATTTCTTATGGAAATGCACAAACGCAACTCATTAATGACTTATTTTCTATATCAAATTCACATCATCAACTGTGGTTACAACGCCAGCTTAATTCTGATAGCAATCAGCAAGTTATAATTATCCGAGATTTGCTCAATGAAAGGTTAAGACGTGCTGAGCAATTGGCCCAGCTTGAACGAGAAATAGGCTATGGTGGCTTAATACATGATTTTAAAAATTATGTATTAAGAGGCGAAGTGAATTACTTCAATAGCTTTTTAACTCGGCTCTCTTCTAGTCAAAATTATCTGAAAATATTTAATGGTATTGCAAACTTAACCGATGATGAAAAACATGCAGTTGATATTATTGGCCAAACGCTGAGTCGATACCACCAGCATATTTTATTAGCCAAAATGTCGAGGGATAAAGGAAGACATGCTGAGCAAATAGATGATGAAATTCGTATTGATGACAGTCAAGCTGTTGCAGCGATTAAGCAGCTTCAGCAAAATGACGTAGGTATAGATACAGTAAAGTGGTGGCAGTTGTCTTCTTTACGTATTGATGAATTTAGAGCTATCAGTAATCACATTCGTTCTGAGATGCAATATCTAGCAAAAAATGAGGAACAAAAGGCGATTGATAGTCTGGTTCTTTACGTGACAACATTCATTTTGATCTTTATTACTACTTTGTATTTCTCTTTCTTAGTGGTTAGGCGCATTGTTGCAAAAATTAAGTATATCAGTACGGCGATGACAACCATGGAGGTTGAACATAAATTTAATCAACCTTTACAAGTAAGAGGAAATGATGAAATCACCGATATGGTGATTGCGTTCAATCAAATGTTAGCTGAGCGCAATAAATCCGAGGGGGAGCAAAAAATTTCGGCGGCAGTTTTCAAGTATGCTTCAGAAGCAATCATGATAACTAACGCTAATAATAAGATAGAAACGGTTAACCCTGCCTTTTGTCATATCAGTGGTTATAGCGTAGAAGAAGTTTTAGGTAGGTCGCCTAATATCTTAAACTCAGGTAAGCATGATAATCACTTCTATCAAAAAATGTGGCAATCTCTTGAGCAAGATAATAGCTGGCAAGGTGAGATTTGGAATAAAAGAAAGAATGGTGAAATTTACCCTGAATTTTTGGCCATCTCCGTGGTAAGGGATCAAGATAAAAAACCGCTCCAATACATTAGTCTATTTTCAGATATTACCAAGCATAAAAAATATGAAGAAGATATTTGGTTACAAGCTAACTATGACTCATTGACAGGACTACCTAATCGAGACCTATGCTTAGAAAGATTACACAATAAATTAAATGAAGAATTAACAGGGGATAGTGGCGTCGCTCTATTATTTATTGATTTGGATCGGTTTAAATTTGTCAATGATACTTGGGGCCACAGCAGTGGTGATGAGCTATTGAAGTTGGCAGCAATTCGCCTAAGAAATTGTATCCGTGAAAAAGATACGGTAGCCCGATTTGGCGGTGATGAATTTGTTGTTTTATTAATAGGGCTGTCCAATCGCTTTGCTATTGAACGTGTTGTTAAAAACATTCTAACTAGTTTATCCATGCCTTTTCATTTAGCGGGTAATAATGAAGCCGTGGTTTCCGCTAGTATAGGCGTTACGGTTGGCCCTGATGATGGTAACAGTGTTGAATTACTCCTCAAAAATGCTGATACCGCTATGTATCAAGCTAAAGCAGCTGGTCGTAATACTTATCAATTTTTTACTAAGAGCATGAATGAGTCTGTTAGTCGCCGAATGCATATAGAGCAAGCGTTACGACAAGCAATTAAGCAACAAGAATTTGTATTGCATTATCAACCGGTAGTGTCACTAAGTAATGGCAAAATTATTGGCGCTGAAGCACTTATTCGCTGGCAGCACCCAAGTAAAGGATTAATCTATCCTGATCATTTTATAGAAGTAGCAGAAGAAGCTGGTCTCATTGAACCTATTGGGCAGTGGGTGATTGAACAGGCATGTGCAGACTTAAAGTATTGGCACAGTCTTGGACTCAAATTGCAAGTTGCTGTCAACGTATCTAGTCGTCAATGTAAGCAAACAAGTAAAACGCCAATAAAAGACATCATAAAAAGAGCTTTGAAAGTAAATGATATTTCGCCATCAAACCTGAAGGTAGAAATTACCGAGAGTTTATTGATGGATAATTCAGAAGAAATGATGACTACTTTACGAGATATTCGCAGTTTAGGTGTTGCTATCTATATGGATGACTTTGGCACAGGTTATTCATCATTGAGTTATCTAAAACATTTTCCTATTGATGTCATGAAAATCGATCGCTCTTTTATTGCCGGATCTATTGATGATAAAACTGATGCAAGTTTGGTTGAGGCCGTCGTTTTAATTGGCCATAGTTTATCGTTAAAGCTGGTAGGTGAAGGCATAGAAACAAAACAGCACTACGATTACTTACGATCGTTAGGCTGTGATTATGGTCAAGGGTATTTTATCTCTAAACCGATAACTTCTGAGGCCTTTATTACCTTATGCCAACAAGTGACCAATTCACCTAAATGGTTAAACTGATCATTTAACTGGGCCAACCCTACACCGTCAAGTAGAGAAGCTACCAACTAATTAAACGATAAATCGGTCGAAATTACTCGCGGCCTTGGGTAAAATAAAGGCCTATTCCGATATTATTGTGAACATGAAAGTATGGAACATTTTGATTGTGTAGTTATTGGTGGTGGTATGGTTGGCGCAGCAAGTGCATTGACTTTAGCGCAACTTGGATTAAAAGTTGCCGTAGTGGAGAAATTCACGCCCAAAGACTTCAGTGCTGACCAGCCTATAGATTTACGTGTTTCAGCTATTTCATTAGCCTCACAAAATTTACTCAATCAAGTTGGTGCATGGCAACAAGTGCAGCAATGGCGTAGTTGCCCATACAAACGCCTAGGTGTTTGGGAATATGAGAGTGCTTACACAGAATTTAATGCTGATAACATTGCACAATCACATCTAGGACATATTGCAGAGAACAGATTGATTCAACTTGCTTTATGGCAGCAAATTACTGCTATGAGTAATATTCACACATACTGTCCAGAAAGTTTACTCTCCTTAAACCAAGATGATAACGCTGGCGATAACAGAGCAACATTAACGTTAACTAATAGCGTGATAACAGCAAAGCTTGTTATTGGCGCTGATGGCGCTCAATCAAAAGTAAGGCAAATGTCTGCTATTGGCATGACAGGATGGGACTACCAGCAATCAGCCATGTTGATTAATGTTGAAACCTCTCTGTGCCAGCAAGATATTACTTGGCAGAAATTCTCTCCTACTGGTCCTGTCGCCTTTTTACCCCTGCCAGGAAAAAGTCCGTTGGGTGGTTATGCCTCTTTAGTTTGGTACCATCAGCGTGACGAAATTACGCGATTAGCAGCATTATCAAATAGCCAATTAGAACAAGAGGTACTTAAGTGCTTCCCTAAACAATTAGGTAACATAAAAGTTCTTGGAAAAGGTGATTTCTCATTAACACGCAGACATGCGAATACCTATCAACATAAGCGCGTATTGTTATTAGGTGATGCGGCCCATACGATTAATCCAATGGCCGGGCAGGGCGTAAACTTAGGCTTTAAAGATGTGCTTGCGTTGCAGCATGTGATTGCTGAAGCAATCGGTAATGGTGAAGCTTGGCATGATGAGGCTGTTCTGGCACGGTATGAAAAAATGAGACGCAAAGATAACTTACTGATGATGTCTACCATGGATGCGTTATATGCTGGCTTTAGTCATCCTTCACCACTTATCAAAGCAGCTCGTAATCTAGCCTTGCTTGCTGTTAATAAAGTCCCTGCTCTAAACACTACAATCAAAAATAAAGCGTTGGCTTATGCGTGTGGTTTATAGATAAATCATCTCTGGTTACATAATAAGTAATTGCTCGGGGGAGTTGAATCCTCACTTTATAAAGAGAAAGAAAAAAGCTTTATGGAAGTGTTCTCTATGAATATGGGAACGAGATCCTTAAATAGCTATCACTTATTTAATTTATTGGACGTGGGATATTTTTTTAGACAGAGTAGGGCATTTGTACCGCTTGGAAAGTTGGTTAAATAATATCTGGGCAATCTTATTTCAGAGGTAACATATTGAAAATATATGGCTTCGTCATTCGTTTAATTTGTATGATTAGTCATTTGTAACAAATAGTTAAGTTTGACACTTTATTTTTTCAGTTTGATTTGCTTATGGAGTTTTGAGTCTTTAGATTTTTAAAAAGAGATAGGTCAATATAGTTGAATGCATTTTTACTGAAGTAAAAATGGTGGCTACACCGGGACTCGAACCTGGGACCCCATCATTATGAGTGATGTGCTCTAACCAACTGAGCTATGTAGCCTTTACCAACCTGCTCTGTAGCAAGTGCGGCGTATTATGCTAATCTACTTGCCTTCCGTCAACAGTTATTTTCAAAAAAGTAGTACTTTTTATTTGTTTGGCTATTGCGTGTGCAGTTTGCCGGATAACTATGCAGAGAATCACCTAAAAAAGCTGTGAATTGATGAATTGGGTGATAGATTTGTCTTTATAGCGAAAGAGATGAGATCGCTTTTCTTTGCTTTATTCGGTTAAGATAGTTGGATATTTTGTCATATTATCTATGTCAGACTAAATTCATTGTTGGTAAGTTGCCAACAATGAGGTGTTCGATTGCTAATATTGAGTTTTTTATCATGAAAACGAATAAGTACTCTCGATTCAGCTTAGTTCGTCATAAATATTATGACAGTTCAGGGATATTATAATTTATTTTTTAGCAATTTTTTGTGTACAGTTATAAATAATCTGAATTCTGCTAAATAAATACTTCTCTCGTAGCTATTTTTACTAACTTCTTTGTTAAATCCACTGCAATAGACCAGCTATTGACGCTTAAATTAGTCTCGAATTGAGAAAAATATCAAGCTAGAAATATTGACGTTATTTGAGTTATGTAATTCACGGCTAAACTTTCTCTTAAACAGAGCTCAGGTTAAAGAGGCTAATAACTCAAACTCCATTAATCGACTTATTCTCAATGTATCCACTTAACTATCCATCCCAACGTTAACTTAATTCTATGGCACAATAGTATTTTACAGGCACAAAAAAGGCCCATCGTGATGAGCCTTTTTAGATATAAATTTTATAACGTATTATACGTTAAAGCGGAAGTGTATTACGTCGCCATCTTTTACACGGTACTCTTTACCTTCCAAACGCCATTTACCTGCTTCTTTAGCGCCAGACTCACCATTAAACTCAATAAAGTCATCGTAGCTAATGATTTCAGCACGTATAAAGCCTTTTTCAAAGTCAGTATGAATAACACCAGCGGCTTGTGGCGCAGTGGCATTTTGTTTTACTGTCCATGCGCGTACTTCTTTAACGCCTGCGGTAAAGTAAGTTTGTAAATGCAATAAAGAATAACCTGCATTGATAACACGATTAAGTCCAGGTTCTTCTAAACCCAAATCAGCCATAAATTCAACACGGTCTTCGTCATCCATTTCAGACAACTCACTTTCAATTTCAGCACAAACAGCAACAACGATAGCACCTTCTGCATCAGCTATTTTTTGTACTTCATCAAGGTAAGGGTTGTTTTCAAAACCATCATCATTGACATTAGCTATGTACATGGTTGGTTTAATTGTTAAAAAGTTTAAGTAATCAACGGCTGCTTTTTCTTCTTTAGACAACTCTAAAGAACGAACCATATAGCCTTCTTCAACGTGTTTTAATATTTTTTCTAATACCGGCATTTCGAATTTAGCATCTTTATCGCCGCCTTTAGCTTTTTTTGCTAAACGGAAAATAGCACGCTCTGCTGTATCCATATCAGATAATGCTAATTCAGTATTGATCACATCGATATCGTCAATAGGACTAACCTTATTGGCAACATGGATAATGTTATCATTATCAAAACAGCGCACAACATGGCCGATAGCATCGGTTTCTCGGATGTTAGCTAAAAATTTATTACCTAAACCTTCACCTTTTGAAGCGCCAGCTACAAGGCCTGCGATATCAACAAATTCCATCGTTGTTGGTAATACACGTTCAGGGTTAACTATTTTAGTTAATTTATCTAAACGAGGATCCGGTACAGGTACTACGCCAGTGTTTGGCTCAATAGTACAAAAAGGGAAATTTGCTGCATCGATACCTGCTTTGGTAAGTGCATTGAATAGTGTTGATTTACCTACGTTAGGCAAGCCAACGATACCACATTTAAAACCCATGATTATTTCCTACTGATTATTTACTAACGTGTCTTTATTCAGCTTTAAAAGAGTGTAAGCGATTTTGCGCTTTCTTTAAGTCATCTTTTAGCCAAATATCTAAACATCGACTGGCTTCGTCGATTGCTTGTTCAATTTTTGCTTGTTCTGCACTCGGCGCTTTACCCAGTACATGTCCTGTTACTTTATCGCGATGACCTGGGTGGTCAATGCCAATACGTAACCGGTAAAATTCTTTATTGTTAGCCATGCGAGCGATAATATCGCGTAAGCCATTATGACCGCCGTGTCCACCACCTTTTTTAATCTTACAAACACCAGGTTGCATGTCTAATTCATCATGGGCAACTAAGATTTCATCGACCGTTAATTTATAAAAATTAGCTAGGGGGGCAACTGCTTGGCCGCTACGGTTCATGAATGTAGTAGGAATTAATAAGTGAACAAGGTTTCCCGCAATTAACCCTTTACCATAAAGGCCAGAGTATTTTTTTTCGGGACGGAGGGAAATGTTATGGTTACGTGCTAGTTCTTCTACGAACCAAACACCTGCATTGTGGCGTGTCTTGCTATATTCGGGGCCAGGATTACCCAGCCCCGCAATTAGTTTAATAGTCATTATTTATAATATTATAAATGAATGTAGCTATTATTCAGCAGCTGGAGTTTCTTCAGCTTCTGGAGCAGCTTCATCGTCACTTGTTGCTTTTGCAGCTTTAGGTGCATTAGCAGAAACAACAGCTAGATCGTGATCTTCGCCTTTAGCCAATTCGTCAGAAGTAACGCCAGCTGGCATTGTAATGTCTGATAAATGGATAGTTTGACCAAGTTCTAAACCAGCTAAGTCAACAGCGATGAACTCAGGTAAGTCTTTTGGTAAACAAGTGATAGCGATTTCGTTCATGTGGTGAGAAATGTTAGCACCAGTTTTTGCTGCTTCATCTTCGTTTAAGAAGTGAATAGGAGCGTTTGCATGAACAACGTGTTTCGCATCAATGCGCATGAAATCTAAGTGCATTACAACTTGCTTGTACGGGTGACGTTGCATGTCTTTGATTAAACATTCAACTGGCTTGCCAGCGATGTTTAATGTTAATACTTGCGAGTAGAACGCTTCTTCTTGTTGAGCACGGAAAACGTTTTTGTGCTCTAAAGTTAAAGATACAGGTTCTTGGTTTTCACCGTATAGGATAGCAGGAACTTTGTTCGCGTGACGTAGGCGGCGGCTCGCACCTTTCCCTAAATCAGTACGTACTTCAGCTTCTAATGTTAATAAATCAGTCATGTTAATACTCTTTGTGTTAAATAAGCTTGAAAGCTTAAAAATGTTGTCTTGTTTTTTGCGACCAAAAACAAGGATATAAGCCTTTAGTCATCTTGCTAATTAAGATTAATCCTAACTAGGCAGATAAAAAAGGCGCGAAATATTAACATTTACAGTAGATAAAAGCTACGCTTATTTATTGCTTAAGCTAATCCCCCTTTTAATTAGAAGCCATCTACATTATCTCTTATTGTGACTTAATTTAATGCGCTATTTGCATCTAGATTTTCTTTATTTTTGTTGAGGCTCCCTTGATACGCTTTTCGCCAAAGATACTCTAAAGGTCCCTGACTGAAATAACGTAAATAGAGATGGGCAAGTCCTATTTGAACCAGGGTGAAAACTAGAGCTATCATGACATAGTCTATTCTGTGTGCTGTTAAATGGAAGTCTTGTTGCCACAGTCTTAGAAGCAAGGCCATACAGATTGATTGAAATATATAAAGGCTAAAAGCGATCTTGCCAGGTGCTGAAAAAAGGGTAATGAATCGTGATTTGTTTTTTATTAGTTTAATAACAAGATGTGCATATAATAAGGCAACAAATATTGCTGATACACTTGAAAGCACAGAACTCATTTCTCCATTTATCGCAAATAATGTAATACAAGAAATATCGATAGTGATAAAAATTAATGCCGCAATTAATACGACTTGTAGCTGCTTAACGTTAAAACCTCTATTGAAGAAGCCTATTCTATATAAAAAGGCACCTAACAGCATTAAGCCGGCTACCTGCCAGTAAATGAATAAGGGAGAAAGTAAAAGTAAACCAGAAGTGATAGCCGCTTGAATGAGCACCTGGTATCCATAGTGGCTAAACCAAAGTTCATGCATTTCAATATAATCTTCAGAAGATCTCATCATAGGTGGATCTTCTGCAAAGATGATAACAAGTAATGTAAAGGCTATTGAGAGGATGATGCCTATGGTTATATACCGGGTTGCTTTTTTATAGAGATCTTTTAATGTTAGGTCCAGAGCACTCAATATAGTTAAGGCACTTAGGCTATATAAGAGCAGCACATCACCCCCAAAAATAAATACTCCGTGGATAATACCAAAAACTATTAGCCAATTTAGTCGACTGGTTAAAAAGACTTTAGGAGATAACTGCTTTTTTTTACAAGCGTTATATTGAATCGCTAGGCCTGCGCCGAAGAGTAAGCAAAATAGCGTTCTAAATCTGCCATCGAAAAATATTGTATTAATGGTCTCTATAAAACTATCCATAATGGGCTTGGGAGATAACTCCCCATAACCTGTTATCAGCGAGCCATGGAAATAGATATTCATAAACAGAATACCTAAGATGGCTATTCCTCGTAATATGTCAATTGATTGTATACGCACAGTTCTTCCTTAAAGAGTACTTATCACTAGGTTTTTGAAGGTATTAATATATAGGCTTTTAAGACGAAATAGCAGGTGAAAATGTATGTTAATTAGATGAAATATGTTTGAGATGTGTAAGCTAATGCTGGCAACAGAAAACTTAAAGTATTGATGGCAATAAAAAAGCAGCCTGCGAAGAGGCTGCTTTTTTGAAAACTGGTTATTAATTGCTAGATAACATTAACTAGGAATTAACGACAAAAGATTAGTCAAACATTGCAGAAATAGATTCTTCATTGCTTACGCGACGAATCGCTTCACTAAGCATGCCACTTAATGTTAATTGACGAACCATTTTAAGTTCTTTAATTGCTGGAGAAAGTGGAATTGAGTCAGTAACAACAACTTCATCAATAACAGATTCTTTAAGGTTTTGCGCAGCATTTCCTGATAATACAGGGTGAGTAGCATAAGCAATAACACGTTTTGCGCCATGTTCTTTTAATGCTTCTGCAGCTTTAGCTAATGTACCACCAGTATCAATCATATCATCAACGATAATACAATCACGGCCTTCAACTTCACCAATGATATGCATAACTTGTGCAACGTTCGCTTTAGGGCGACGTTTATCAATGATTGCTAAGTCAGCGTCGTCAAGTAATTTTGCTACTGCACGAGCACGTACTACACCGCCAATATCAGGAGAAACAACAACAGGGTTGTCCAACTCACGATTTTGCATATCATCTAATAAGATTGGCGTACCAAAAGCATTATCAACAGGCACATCAAAGAAACCTTGAATTTGCTCAGCGTGTAAATCAACCGTTAATACACGGTCAACACCAACACTTGATAAGAAGTCAGCAACTACTTTAGCAGTAATTGGTACACGAGCACTACGTACGCGTCTGTCTTGGCGAGCATAACCAAAATAAGGGATTACAGCAGTGATACGGCCGGCAGAGGCACGACGCAAAGCGTCTATCATTACAATTAGTTCCATTAAGTTATTGTTGGTTGGAGCACAGGTTGATTGAATAATAAAAACATCAGCACCACGGACGTTTTCGTTTATTTCAACACTAATTTCACCATCACTAAAACTACCGACTTTAGCATCACCTAGAGGCATATATAGGCGATTAGCAATTTTTTTGGCCAGTTCAGGGGTGGCATTACCCGCAAAAATCTTCATGTCAGGCACTTTCGATTCCTCAGAAATATTTGACATTAATAGTAGGCTCTTTGATTGATAAGCAATCATTGAACAGTATAGGCTGGCTTAACTGTCGCAACTTTTAGCACATTAATGAGCTTAAAAGTAGTCGAACTGGATAAGCTAGCAAATCTTTATAAAACGTTACTTGTTCGGCGATAGCTTGGCTATTACTGAACTAAGTGGGGACTTATTAAGTCCTTGCGCCACAAATGAGCTTATTCCTTTTGGGAGTTTCGCTTGTAATGAACGCGCCTCTTGATAACTAGAAAGTCGCGAAAAAACACACGCGCCAGTTCCTGTCATTCTTGAGGGTGCGTATTCTACCAACCAAGCCAGTAACTTGGCAACCTCAGGATACTGTTTAATTACTAAAGTTTGGCAGTCATTATGAAAGCTTTCAGTGATGAAGTCGCTAGTATTAAGGGCTGAGAGCTCAAGTTTCTTAGTATTTCTGGGTAGATCTACAGCAGTAAAAACTTCCTTTGTAGATATGCTACATTCAGGTTTGGTAATTAAATACCAAGACTCATGTGGTTCAATTGCCGTAAGGTCATCACCTACGCCTTGGGCAAAGGCGGAAAAACCATGAATAAATATAGGTACATCAGCACCAAGACTCAAACCTAATAGAGACAATTCACTTAAAGATAAGTCGCATTGCCATAACAAGTTAAGTGCCACTAAAATAGTTGCGGCATTCGATGAACCACCGCCCAAACCTCCGCCCATGGGTAAAATTTTGTTGATACTGATTTTAACGCCTAAAGGCGAGTCACTTTTACATTTTAGTAATCGTGCCGCTTTAACAATCAAGTTATCGTCATTGTTAACGCCATCTATAGGGGTTAATAATTCTATCTCAGGTGTTTCCGTGACGGTTAAGGTAAGGGTGTCACTATGATCGATAAATTGGAAAAGCGTTTCTAAATTGTGATAACCGTCTTCACGTTGTCCGACGATATGTAGAAATAAGTTAATCTTTGCTGGAGAGGGGAAATCAATCGCTTTATTAAGAAAAGAGTTCGAATGAGAAGAACAAGTCATGTAAATATTCTGCTTATTTGTAGGTAATATAATTTGATATTGAATCGGTTATTTATTGGCAATAATCCAGTCATTAACAGCAATTTTAATTAATAAATCATCTTTTCTAATCGAAAACTTAGTCGCTAAACTATAGCCGTTAATTTGCTGGTAGTTGGCGTAACTGACTTGCCACAGTTCATTATTATAATAGCTTGATAAATTAAGTGGTAGCCGTGTTGTTTCCTGATAATTAATCTTGTCATTTTCTTGATAAGGAATACCCTTGAGCCAAAATGTGAGTGCTTCTGTCGGTAAGGTTAATCCCGTAATGGAATGGATCAGAGTTTCGAGATCACGGCCACGATAGGTTTTTCCATCTACTTGGATTTTATGATTGTTATCACTTGAATCAAGTTGTAGAACATTGATGCCTAAATAGCTGGTTAAATTGAGTAGCTGAGTGTTTAGATTCTCATCAACTTGCCAGGAAAGTGTTGCACTATTTCGTGATTTTTTTTCAATGAAGGCTATTTTACCTTTTATCTTCCACTGCTGTAATTGCTGCAACTGGCTAATTCGTTGTTGGGGGGGCTGTTTGATTAATACCTGTGATTCTTTGTTAGGTATTGTAGTGCAACCAGATAATACCAGGGTAAATAAAGCAAAGATAAGTAGGCTTGGCTGATGAAAGTTAGCTCTAAAGAATAGGGACATTAATTGATAAGTACTTAAAACGAAGATGATTGTTATTGAAACATAGCTATTTAGTCTTTGTAAATAGCAGTATTATTTTTAGGGTCTTTTATCACAGATCATATTTTAATAGCGGCGCTTAGGGTATACTGGCGTTACTAGATAAAACAAGTTGTTTAAAACTTGTCGGAAATGTTTACAAAATAGGTTTATTACTGTGTCTATCGTTGCTGTTGGAATTAATCATAAAACTGCACCTGTTGCTGTGAGAGAAAAGATATCTTTTAATCCAGATAAACTTTCTATTGCCCTGCAAGAAATGCTTAATGCTGTACAGTGCCGTGAAGTTGCTATTCTTTCTACTTGTAATCGAACAGAATTATACCTAGTACAAGATGGTGACTTTGATGCTACCCAGCAACGCCTAGTTCAATGGTTAGAAAGTTTCCATAATGTACCTGCCTCAACCATTCTACCTAGCTTATATTGGCATAAAGATCAGCAAGCCGTTAATCACATGATGCGTGTTGCTTGTGGTTTAGACTCTCTTGTTTTAGGCGAACCGCAAATACTAGGTCAAATGAAACAAGCTTATAGCCAAGCAAAAGCTGCTGGCTCTATGTCATTGATCATGGACCGATTATTTCAACGAACCTTTGGTGTAGCAAAGCAAGTTCGTACAGAAACTGAAATTGGTGCCAGCGCAGTCTCTGTCGCTTTTGCTTCAGTCAATTTAGCCAAACATATTTTTGGTGGTCTTGAAAAAACAAAAGTATTACTCGTTGGTGCGGGTGAAACTATTGAGTTAGTGGCAAAACATTTATATGAAAATAATGTTGGAAAAATTACTGTTGCTAACCGAACACTCGCACGTGCTGAAAACATGGCAACAAAGATAGGCGCAGATGTTATTACGCTTGCGCAAATACCTGAACATATGTGTAATGCCGATATTGTTATCAGTTCTACGGGCTCTACTTTACCTATTATAGGTAAAGGTATGGTCGAACAAGCATTAGCATCACGTAAGCACCAACCTATCTTTATGGTTGATCTTGCTGTTCCACGCGATATTGAAGAACAAGTTTCAGAACTTGAAGATGTATTTTTGTACACCGTTGATGATTTGCAAGGCATCATAGCTAAAAATATTGCTAACAGACGTAAAGCTGCGGTTCAAGCTGAAAGTATTGTTAATAGTCAGTCTGATAATTTCATGGCTTGGTTACGCGGTTTAAATACGCAAGATACTGTTATCAGTTATCGTAAACAATGTTTAGAAAACCGTGATTTGTTACTTGAAAAAGCATTTGTTCAATTAAAAAATGGTAAAAATTCTGAGGCTGTCCTAGCCGAGCTTGCCAATAAACTCACTAATAAATTTATGCATGCACCAACCAGTGCCCTCCAGTCTGCTGCCCAAGGTGGTGAGCTTGATAAGCTTATTTATTTACGTGATATCTTTAATATAGATTCACAAGACTAAATCTCATATTACTTTATGACCATTTAATAAGCATTCATAAAACCAAATATTTTATTGGATTTATTTAGCGTGGCCATGTTAAAAATTCTACTGTGATAAACCTACTTTAATGTGAACAAAACTTACCCTTGAAAGGTTAACATCCCCTGACTCTGCTAGCGCACCACGATGACAATTTGCAGCGGACATGGTGGATTGCGTTATTACTGTGTTAGAATAGCTGTAATTTAGTCCTCCTTATCTAAAATATAAGAATATTCCCAATGAAATCATCAGTTTATCAAAAGCTTGAAGTGCTAGTAGAGCGCTTCGAAGAAGTACAGGCATTATTATCCGATCCTGCAACCATTAGCGACCAAGAAAAGTTCCGTGCTTTATCTAAAGAGTTTAAGCAACTTGATGCAGTGACTTCAGTTTTTAATAACTATAAAACTGCTGAAGATGATTTTGCTACGGCAGAGCTGATGCTTAAAGACGATGATCCTGATATGCGAGAAATGGCGCAGGAAGAATTTAAAGAGGCGAAAAAAGCCCTCACAGATATTGCTGATGAATTGCAAATTTTATTACTTCCACGCGATCCTAACGATGATAACAACTGTTTTGTTGAAATCCGTGCAGGAGCGGGCGGTGATGAAGCGGCAATCTTTGCTGGTGATTTATTTAGAATGTACAGCCGTTATTCAGAAAAGAAAGGCTGGAAAATTGAAGTAATGAACTCCAATGAAAGTGAGCAGGGCGGTTATAAAGAACTGATCATGAAAATTAATGGTGAAGGCGTTTATGGACATATGAAATTTGAATCTGGTGGTCACCGAGTGCAACGTGTGCCAGAAACCGAGTCGCAAGGCCGTGTACATACGTCTGCTTGTACCGTCGTTGTTATGCCTGAAATCGCTGAATCTGAGGCTATTGAAATTAATAAAGCTGATTTAAAAGTTGATACATTCCGTGCCTCAGGCGCAGGTGGTCAGCACGTTAACAAAACAGATTCCGCTATTCGTATTACTCATATTCCTACGGGTGTTGTGGTTGAGTGTCAAGAACAGCGTTCACAGCATAAAAACAGAGCGCAAGCGATGTCTGTACTTCAAGCACGCCTTCAACAAGCAGAAGATGAAAAACGTCGCAGTGAAGAAGAGTCATCACGCCGTAATCTCGTTGCTAGTGGTGATCGTTCTGAACGCATTCGTACCTATAACTTTCCGCAAGGTCGCATGAGTGATCATCGAATTAACCTGACTCTATATCGTTTAAACGAAATTATGGAAGGCAGTTTACAATTGGTGATGGAGCCGATAATGCAAGAAAATCAGGCCGACTTATTAGCTGAATTAGCTGAACAAAATTAATTATAGTTTTGTCAGTTATACCAATGGAAAATACCACCATAGCGCACTTGATAGCATACGGGCAGGAGCAATTAGCTTCCTGTTCCGATAGTGCTAAGCTCGATGCACAAATTCTCTTGTGTTTTGTGCTGGATAAAGAGCGTAGTTACTTACTTACTTGGCCTGAGAAAGAAGTAACGCCAAAAGCTAAGCAAGATTATCTCGCCTTGTTAAAAAGGCGAGTTATAGGTGAGCCAATAGCTTACATCGTCGGAGTACAAGAGTTTTGGTCTTTGCCGTTTTGGGTCTCACCGGCAACGCTTATCCCACGTCCAGACACTGAAGTTTTAGTTGAGTTGGTACTCGAACAGTTTGGTGACTTGGATACCTTACATTGCTTAGACCTTGGTACTGGCACTGGTGCTATTGCACTCTCGCTTGCATCAGAACAACCAAACTGGCAAATTGACGCTATCGATTACAGTCTAGACGCAGTGAAGCTAGCGCAGAAAAACGCGCAACATTTGCAATTAACACACGTAAATATCCTCCAAAGTGATTGGTTTAGTGCGCTAAATGAACGTAAATTTGATGTGATTGTTTCTAACCCTCCTTACATTGATGCACTAGATGAGAATCTAAGCCAAGGAGATGTTCGTTTTGAACCTGAATCTGCTTTGGTTGCTGATGAGCAAGGACTAGGTGATATTAAATATATAGCAAAACAAGCGCTAAAGTATCTTAATAGACAAGGTTCTATTTTTTTTGAACATGGCTTTGAGCAAGGCGAATCAGTTAGAAATATCTTAACCACTTTTGGTTACGACAATGCACAAACTGTTAGAGATTATAACGGACATGAGCGTATTACCTGGGCGAGAATACACGATTTTTAGTGCTGTTTTTAGCGTTATCGTTGATTTTTAAGGTAGGGTTACACTTTAAAACGTTTTGATAACCTAAAGTCGCTACACTATGCAAAATAATTGAACATGTAAATGGTCAACATACTGAGCCATTTACTTAATAAAAGGAATAACTTTGAAACATTTACATATAACCCTTGCAGTCCTTAGCATTAGTTTATTCACCTACCGTTTTATTTTAACGTTAATGGCATCAAAAAACCTTGACCGAAAATGGTTAAAAATAAGTCCTCATGTCATTGATACCTTTTTACTTATTGTCGGTATTTCATTAGCAGTAAAATTACATTTAAATCCCATGGAACAAATGTGGTTAGCTGAAAAGATTTTAGCCTTATTTGCTTATATCTTTACTGGCTATTATACCTTGAAGTTAGCACGCAATAAGCCAATGCAAATTCTAGGTTACTTAGGTGCTATGGGTTGGGTAATGTTGATCGTTCGCCTGGCAATGACACGAGAAGCGCTATTTTTTAGCTAAAGTTGAAAATAAGCTACGCGTTAGCATTAAATGGAGTCATTAAAGTAATCAATTATGAATGAATTGTTTTTAGCAGAATTAAAGTCTGTCGATAAAGATTTATTACAAAAACTTGTCTTAGTAGAAGAACATGTTTTTGCCGACAGTGCTCAGCAACCTTTACATGCCGATGAATCGTTAGATAATTTAGAGTTAATTATCAGTCAATGTGTTGTGGTTATTAGCGAGATTGAATCACCATTAGAAAAAGCAGAAGCTTTGCTTAATGAACTCTATTTTCAGCACTTATTTATAGACCGTTATCAGACACGTTGGCCTGTTTCAGCTTATAGTGTTGCAAAAGGTTTGAATCAGCGTGCTATGTCGCCTGTTGTTAAGGCGGCTTTAGCCAAAGAAATTATTACGGCGTGTGGTTTTGAAACAGACCTAGTTTTTATCCCAAATAAAATTATGGTACGTCTGTGTTGCGATGAACAATACGCTATTATTTTTGACGCTATTACTGGAGAGTCATTAGATTGGGCTGAACTTGAAGTCCGTTTGGATGAGTTAGTTGGTGATCCTGGCGAGCAAGAATTAAAAGCGATTAATGACAGTGTCGCTTTGGTTGAACACCTATCAGCACTGAAAAATGCTTTGATCCATGAACAGGCATTTGATAAAGCATTAACCTGTGTTGATATAATTTTGTCACTAAATCCTGACGATCCGTTACAACGCAGAGACCGCGGTTTCTTGCTGCATCAGCTTGATTGTTTTAAAGTGGCTGTCGATGATTATCGTTACTTCGTAGAGCAATGTCCAAAAGACCCCGCAGCGAAAATATTGAAAATTCAACTTGAAAATATTGAAATCGGTAGTAACGTACTTCACTAAATTTTTTACGTCAGTAAAAACAAAATTAAAATAATAAAAATATAAATAAAAGGCAAAATAATGCAAGAAAATATTGTGGCTAGTGCGCCACTCGTTACCAATGATGCAGTAGTCTTAGGGCTGTTGGCACTTATTTTAGGCTTGGTCTTTTATACATCCAATAGTAAAAATACCGCCTGTCAAAAGTTCTATAAATATGTGCCTGCGTTGTTAATGTGCTATTTATTACCCTCTTTTTTAAATACTTTTGGCATAGTGAGTGCCGAAGTTAGCCAAGTAGATGAAGTTGCGAAGTATTTTCTTCTTCCTGCTTGTTTAGTACTGTTAACGTTAAGCATTGATATCAAGGCCATTGCAGGGCTTGGTAGTAAAGCTATCATTATGTTTTTAACGGGTACTGTGGGTGTTGTCATAGGTGGTCCAATAGCCTTGTTAATTGTCTCCGCTATTTGGCCTGAGCTTATCGGTGTTACGGGTCCTGAAGCCGTTTGGCGTGGTATGGCGGCTCTTGCGGGGAGCTGGATTGGCGGTGGCGCTAATATGCTGGCAATGAAAGAGATTTATGAAGCAGACGGTAAAATATTCACCATTATGGTCACTGTCGACATCGTCGTGGCTAATATTTGGATGGCTTGTCTTTTATATATCGCAGCAAACCATAAAGCTATTGATGCTAAAAGCGGCGCAGATACCTCGGGTATCGATAAATTAATTGCTGATGTTGAAGCTTTTGAAAAAGAAAATAAACGTTCGCCAGAGTTGAAAGACTTTATGCTTATTATTGCTGTTGCATTTGGTGCTGCTGGTCTTGCACACTTTGCTGCAGATTTGTTAGTACCATTTTTCCAACAAAATTTTCCAGAACTTAAGAAATTCAGTTTACACAGCAAATTATTTTGGATTATTGTCTTAGTAACCTCCATTGGTTTAACTTTATCCTTTACCAAAGTAAGACGACTTGAATCTGTGGGAGCTTCCAAAGTAGGTAGCAGCTTCTTATATATCCTTGTTGCAACTATTGGTTTACACATGGATGTTACGCAGATAGCTGAAGCACCGAAATATGTTGTTATTGGTTTAATATGGATGGCAATACACGTTATTTTACTCTTTGCAGTTGGTCGACTTATCAAAGCACCAATCTTTTACTTAGCGGTAGGAAGTAAAGCAAATATTGGTGGCGCAGCATCTGCTCCTGTTATTGCATCAGCATTTCATCCATCATTAGCACCCGTTGGTGTATTACTTGCGGTACTAGGTTATGCCCTAGGAACGTATATGGCTTGGCTGTGTGGACAATTACTTCGTATAATTGGTAGTTAATTCGTTGTAAAGCATCAGCTTGTTGCTGTATAAACAAATTTAGGTGTTAATAGTACTCATTGACGTGCGTCAACTCCGTGCATTTTCCTTTAAATTGATTTATACAGCTTAAAGCTGAAGCATTATTACTGCTTACTATTTTTTGCTGTATACATAGAAAACCTGGCTATTTTTTGAGAATGTTTTTTGGGAATAAATTATGACAATTACATCAGTTTCAGTAAAAGGAATAGAGGTTGCTAACGAGCAACCATTCGTATTATTTGGTGGTATGAATGTACTTGAATCACGTGATCTTGCAATGCAAATAGCAGAACATTATGTTGAAGTGACTCAAAAGCTTGGCATACCGTATGTATTTAAGGCTTCATTTGATAAAGCAAACCGCTCTTCTGTTAACTCTTACAGAGGGCCGGGCTTAGATGAGGGGTTGAAAATATTTGAGGAAATAAAATCAACCTTTAATGTGCCAATTATTACTGATGTCCATGAAGTTTATCAGGCACAACCGGTTAGTGAGGTTGTTGATGTGATTCAATTACCTGCTTTTTTAGCAAGACAAACTGATCTTGTTGTAGCTATGGCTAAAACAGGCGCAGTCATCAATGTTAAAAAACCACAATTTCTTGCTGCACATGAAATGAAGCATATCATTACTAAGTTTGGTGAAGCAGGTAATGAGAATATCATTTTGTGTGAGCGAGGCAGTTGTTTTGGTTATAATAATCTGGTTGTTGATATGTTGGCAATGGACGAAATGAAAAATTACGCACCAGTTATTTTTGATGCGACGCATGCGTTGCAAAAACCAGGTGGACGAAGTGATAGTGCTGATGGTCGTCGTGCTCAAGCGGCACAATTAGCCCGTAGTGGAATGGCCATTGGTATAGCTGGTTTATTTATCGAAGCACACCCTGATCCTTCTGCTGCGAAATGTGATGGCCCTTGCGCATTACCATTAGATAAGTTAGCGCCTTATTTAGCCCAGATGAAAGCAATAGATGATTTAGTTAAAGGTTTTACGCCATTGATTACTGATTAATATCGGGACGTGAAGGAAGGCTTAATTTCCAAGCCCTTACTTTTCAAAGAAACGCTAGATAAATTGTTAATAAAAAAGGTGTCCTAAGACACCTTTTTTATTTTAGACCTCAGTACTTAAGATCTTACTTCAGTAAATGTGCGAGCATTTTGAAATATGTTAACATGCAATTCTAACGAAGCTACATGAAGTTTAGTAACCACTGTGTTTATCATTACCTTACACAGTGTAGTTCAAATTAATTATTCAGCAATTAAACTTGCTGTAGTTAGCGTAACAGACTTATTTTGATTTGCTGATTGTTTTTGTTTTGCAAAGCTTGAGTCTGCAGGCTGTTGTGCAAATACAATTTTAGCTGGAATTAACGAAGCCTTTAGGTTTTTATGTGCTGCAGTTGTAAGTTGAGTGCGATTTACTGGCTCAGCTTTAACAAGTGCAGATTTTGGCACTGCAGCCGTAGCTATAGTACTTAAAATAGTAGTGGCGAAGAATACGGCAACTAAGTTAGTTTTATTAATGTATTTTTTCATTTTTTTGTCCTGTGTATGACCTAATAATAAGTTTATAATACTTCTGTAGATTTATTAGGACCTTTTCTCGCGCTGGTTTTAAGTTGCAAAATAAAGCGAGTGGTTGGGAGCACCCGCTATACCTGAGTTTCATAAAACGTTGAGATGATGTCCTTCATCTACGGGTCGAATAATACGCAAGTTGATTAAAAAATAAAAATGACTTTAATTAATGTTATTCATTAGAAAAACTAATGAATAATTGTTATGCTACATTTATAGGTTTTTATGCAGTAATTCACGGCATAATTTAAATTTGACTGACTACTTAAGGGTGAAATTTGTCTAGTAGACTCCCTCCATTAAACGCTTTGCGGGCATTTGACGCATCAGCAAGACAGCTTAGCTTTACGCGAGCTGCAGAAGAGCTTTTTGTCACGCAGGCTGCAATAAGTCATCAAATTAAATCTTTAGAAGACCATTTAGGCATTAAATTGTTTATGCGAAAAAACCGAGCATTACTACTGACAGAGGAAGGTCAGTCGTATTATTTGGATATTAAAGATATCTTCACCTCCTTGCATGAAGCTACGGAGCGACTACTAGCGCGTGGAGCTAAAGGGGCAATAACAGTTAGTTCGCAAGCAAGTTTTGCTATCCAATGGTTAGTACCAAGGTTAACGGCTTTTAATGCCTTACATCCGGATATTGATGTAAGAATCAAAGCCGTTGATCAACCGGAAAACTCACTTACTGAAGATGTCGATGTTGCTATTTATTATGGACGAGGTCGTTGGCCAAATATTCATGCAGATAAATTACATACCGAATACCTTATTCCTGTTTGCTCGCCTTTATTAGTTCAAGAGAATGCAGCTAATGGTAAACCCCCTCTTTTAACATTGGAGGATTTGTCTGAGCATACTTTATTACATGATACGTCACGTAAAGACTGGAAACGTTGGTTTAAGCAAGTGGGGGTGAAAGGGGGCAATGTGAATCATGGCCCTATTTTTAGCCACTCAGCCATGGTTTTACAAGCAGCCTTACATGGTCAAGGTATCGCATTGGCATACAGTGTTCTAGCTAAACCTGACATTGACTCTGGACGCTTAGTTTGTCCTTTTAATGATGTGCTCGTTAGTAAAAATGCCTATTTCATCGTCTGTAGAGACAATCAAAAAGATATTGGCAAAATTACTGCTTTTAGGCAGTGGATGTTGGATATGGTTGAAGCAGAGCAAGAGCAGATTACAGATGGACAAATAAGTTAATGAATAACCAAGAAACAATTGTTAATGAAGATGGCAGTGAAATCAATATAATATTGAATACTGTGGAAAATGCGGAAGCATTTGTTATATTTGCTCATGGTGCAGGGGCCAATATGTCACATGAGTTTATGAATGATATATCTATATTACTTAATGCATCGAGCATTAACGTATTGAGGTTTAATTTCCCGTTTATGGACAAAAGGGCAGTGACTGGTAAAAGGTATCCTCCCGATAGAATGCCTAAGCTGTTGATTTGTTATGAAACCGTTATTGAGCACGTAGTAGAAAAAAAACTGAATAAGGAATTACCTTTATTCATTGGTGGTAAGTCCATGGGTTCACGTGTTGCGGCAAGTTTAGTTGCTGATTCTGATCTGTTAAATAGTCGCTTACTTGATCAAATATCGGGCGTCTTTTGTATAGGTTACCCATTTCATCCTGCTAAGAAACCTGAAAAGTTGCGTCTTGACCCTTTAGTAGATGCCAATAAACCTATCTTAATTGTGCAAGGTGACCGTGATACCTTAGGCAATAAAGTTGAAATTAACAGTTATCAACTAGCTGAGCACTGCCACTGTGTTTTTTTGGAAGATGGTGATCATAGCTTAAAACCACGCGTTAAATCAGGCTTCACGCTGCAGGCACATATGAAGCGCGCTGTTGAAGAAATTGTGCACTTTACTGAGGCTCACACTCAAGTTGCTTGAAGATGTGTCTTCAGGTCGTTTAGATATAACCACTAATAAATAAAGCTTAACATGAGTAAAAAGATGAATTCACCTAATATAAATCAGCCGCAGGAGTTAAATTTAATTCGGATGGCAATTTTACCTAAATGCTTGATGATTATTGTTGGTATCAGTGGCTGTTTTTCTGTACTATTCGGCGCTTGGTTAGCACATGGTGGTCAAACATTACCTGTGGGTGTGCAATCTAGTTTGGCAACGGCACTACAATATCAATTTATTCATACTCTTGCGCTTTTAGCTACATTGCTTTGGTTGAAAACAGTTAAGTCTTCTAAGGTATTACTTAGTGCGAGTATTGCCTTTGCTGTCGGGCTTTTATGCTTTTGTGGCACAATATATATTACTGTCTCTTATACACATCTCCGAGCCCACGAGA
>OJHK01000550.1_pt1 | contig 22846 bp, 24 predicted proteins | sample 1595161 | NCBI WGS metagenome assembly OJHK01 (sample SAMN05416842, study PRJEB24817) | seawater metagenome | isolation source: Sea water | place: Canada:Atlantic | collected 2013-07 | reverse complement strand
TCTACACCTCTCTATTCGTCGGCAGCGTCAGATGTGTATAAGAGACAGGTGATGGTGCGGTTGATGGTTTTCAGCTTATCGCCAGCTTTCAGTTCATCCCAGCCAATGCCGAGGCCCACTACGCGCATGCGTCTCTCTCCCAAATTAGAATATGTTTCGTCAGGTCTGTGAAAACTTAGAAATCCAGCGGCTCAAGCCCAAGCTGCGCCACCTTATTCAGATAATCGCGCACCTTCCCGGCCAGTTCAATCAGGTCTGCCGCTGGCATGGGAGGTTCCTCCCGGACGGCGCGATATTGCGGCGGGTCCTCGACCTCCCAAGTCCAAAGGTCCGGCAGACAATCGGGCTGGGATACCAGGAACAGCGGATAGGGTCGCCCCCGATACACGCCCTTCAGCACCTGCTTGCCAAGATAATGGAAGTGAAAGCCGTGCCGGTCCGGCATGCGCGCCAGCACTTCGGCCAGGTTCGTGGACATAATCACTTGACCGAAATGCGCGTGGGGGCTCAAGCGGAACCCCAGATCAATATCGGGGCCTAGGTAATCCACGTAGGCATCCCCACCGCCCATATCCGCCATCTCGCGGATTTCGATGGCGATGTTTCTATCCGGGAAGCGCGCTGCCCAAATGCAGCCGCGAATACGCAGCGGCCAGCGCTCAAACAAGCGGGCGTCATATGTCACAACGGTGCGGTAGAAAGCTTCTGTCAGCAGTAACGCTTCCTCGGCAGTACGCGGTTCCGCTTGGAACACGATCTCATCGCCGATAACCTTCCAGATAGAGACTTCGGGCACACTTTCGGCTTCAAGGAAGGCCTGCGCCACCTGGCCCATCAGCACCAGCGGTAGTTCTTTGAAATAGGTTTCGAACGCTTCCAACCAGCCGGGACTGCCGTCCTTCGAGCCAGTGATATCTTTGAAGTTGGTGGAGCCCGCCAGATCAACCGACATAAACAGCAGCGTGAGTGGGCGGGAAAGGTCCATAGCGGCCATTAGGGTCTGCCCAGCTCAGCCAGTCAACGCTTCGGCGCGGGACGGGAAGACCGGCAAAATGGCTGTGAAGCCCGAAATATCAAACACATCCCGCACCATTGGCGAGAGATTACACATCCGCACCTGACCACCCAGCGGCCGCACTTTCTTCGCCGCCACCAACAAAATCCGCAAACCCGCGCTGCTGATATAAGCCAGCTCCTGGCAATCCACGACCAGCGTCGTCGCACCATCCGCAATCGCTTGATCCAGCACTGCCTGAGCATCCGGCGCAGTCACGGTATCCAGGCTGCCAACGATCCCAACAACCGTCCCCGCCTCTTCTGCCGCAACTGTGATGTCCATGCTCATAGTCTCCCAAGCGTGTCCCGCGTTTCAGAGCCTATCATATGCTAAAACTCAGGACGCATGAACTACCGACGTTCATGGCTTAAACGCCGAATGCATTTATTCACCGCAGCCTTCGCTGGGCTTTCTCAGCGTTCCTCATCCGGGCTCAGTGAACACACAAGGTCTTTAAAACTTTACGATACTGCTATCCAGAACTAGCTAAAAAGCGGGCGCGCTGAGCTTCTATATCTCGCACTAGTTCAGTTAGGACATCTGAGATTGCCCCAGTCAACATTTCGGCAATCTTATCTGCAGTAAATTGCACACAGTTACGCTTATATTTTTTCGGAATTAATGTCAGATCAATAATTGTATCCCGTGCTGAACTTAGTTCTTTTTCAATAATAATACCTGCTTTATCTGCAATAGTTGCTCTCCCAGACAAAATAGCACTGAATTTATATCCACCTCCAATAAGAGAGAACACCCGCTCAGGCTTGATTGTGCCAATAAATGAACTTAACCAAATTTTGCTGACGCTATCAAATTGCTCACCGAGCTCAATAGCTTTATCGCCTTCAACTCGAATTTCACTATCGACAAATACATGCCTGAAAGCGCTTTCCGTCATTCTTTGAAGCGCATCCTTGAAACTTTTGTCATTGTCAAACGTCGGGATACAGTCATTTTGCCGAAATGTGATCTTAATTTTAAAACCTTCAGGATTTGTGACAATAAGATGATGCCCTGGAATCTTTCTTATTGATTCGCTGTTCAAGTCACCATACTTGGCGCTTTTCATGCTAACATTGCCAGGAAGACAACCTGCAAGTGCCATAGTCATTACGAGCACTATGAAGACCTTAACGTGAGTCCCAGCCAATGAAATAATCTCCCTCTGATCGTAGAAAAACTCAATGTATCTCAATTTCTGGAAACAGGTAAATTATCATACACTCAACCGAATTGCACTTGATTAAGGCCATTGTAGAGAATTCCTTCGGCTGCTGGACTACCGGGAACGAGACACTGACTTCTCCCCGTCCCTGTTCTTTCCGCTCTAAGTATCTCGTCGTAAGCTGTGGCCAGAACATCTCAACCTCTACTCTAATTTTTCTGGAGTCCTCCCTATGTCCCGCATGAAATTTGGCGCGTTTTTGGCGCCGCATCATCCTATCGGTGAGCATCCGATGTTGCAGTACCGGTCTGATCTGGACCTGGTGGAGCGGCTGGACCAGCTGGGCTTTGATGAGTTTTGGTGTGGGGAACATCATTCTACGGGGTGGGAGACCATTGCCTCGCCGGAGATGTTCCTGGCGGCTGCGGGTGAGCGCACCCATCGCATCCGGCTTGGTACGGGTGTTGTCTCATTGCCTTACCATCACCCATTCATTGTGGCGCAGCGCATGGTGCAGCTGGATCACATGACCGGCGGGCGGGCAATATTCGGCTCTGGCCCCGGCGCTTTGCCGTCTGACGCCTATGTGCTCGGGATTGATCCCATCACCCAGCGCGACCGACAGGATGAAGCGCTTGGCGTGATTCAACGCTTGCTGCGTGGTGACGAGCGGTTCAGCCATAAATCCGATTGGTTCACCCTGAATGACGCTGGCCTGCACCTGCTGCCCTTGCAGGAAGAGATGCCGTTTGCCGTCGCCAGCATGGTCAGCCCATCGGGCATGACGTTGGCGGGGAAATACAATACGGGCGTGCTATCCATTGGCTCCATGTCATCTGCCGGGCTGAACGCGCTACCAACGCAGTGGTCCTTCGCGGAGGAATCTGCCGAGAAGCATGGCAATGCCGTGGACCGCAAGAACTGGCGGATCATCCTGCAATGGCACCTGGCGGAAACCCGTGAGCAGGCGATTGAACAATGCAAGGACGGCCTGTTCCATTGGCACAACGAATATAATGTCGGGACGCTGCAGCGGCCCGGCGTCGGCCCCTTCGCGACGCCGCATGAAGGCGTTGAGAAAATGGCATTTTCTGAAGGTGCCACCGCTGTCATCGGCACGCCGGATGATCTGGTAAAGCGCCTGAGGGACCTGATCGCGTTGACAGGTGGGTACGGCGTTACGGTTGGGTTCGTCCACGATTGGGCCAACCGCGAAAACACGATGAAGAGCTGGGATCTGGTGATGCGTTACGTAGCACCAGAGCTGAACGGCATGCTCGACGCTTACAGGAAATCCCGCGAGCACGTCGTGGCACACCGGGACAGCTTCGCCGATGCACAGCAGGGCATCCTCAACAAAATCATGGAAAACCCACGCGCTGCTGCGGCCCTAAAAGACACCAAAGTCGGCGTCGCCGCCGCCCTCGGTCCACACGCGGGGCCAGATTTAGCCAAGGCCGCAAAGGATAGCTGAGCCTTACTCCGGCAACGGCAGCGCTGTTACCGGCTTGATGGTTTCCATGGATAGGCTGGATGAGACGGTGTGGATGCCGATCCGCTCGATCAAGCGCCGATAGAAGGCATCGAACGCTCGGGTGCTGGGCACCTGGACCTTCAATAAGTAGTCCTCAGCACCGGCTAAGCGGTGGGCTTCGGTGATTTCGCGCATGTCCTGAATGGCGGCGCTGAAGGCGTTTAACCATTCCGCGTCGTGGCGATCTGTGCGGACGGAAACGAAGAATGTTTCCGCGACGCCAGCCTTTTCGGGGTCTAGCATGGCGGCGTAGCGGCGGATCAGGCCAGTTTGTTCATACCGTTTGACGCGGTTCCACACGGCGGTGCGGGACGAGCCTGCATCTTTGGCTATCGTTTCCAATCCTGCGCGCGCATCTTGTTGCAGCGCGTTCAGGATACGGAAATCGAGTGGCTTCAGGTCGTCACTTAGCGGGATATCAGACATTGACGGGTATCTCCAGAAACGTGAAATATGTTCACGCATTCCGCTGATTTACACCTAAACCGGAATAATTTCCAGCTTTGGTTTCAACTGATGCCTATGTCGCAGTCTTAAATCCATCGAACGCGACCGGCGTTGCGCGCAGTCTACCGATCAAATCCTTATGCAGATCAGGGTCAATATCATCCGGCAAATCCAGGCGGAGCGTATCGACGACGCCGCCAAAGCGTTCAGCGACGGCTGCAGGCAGCTCATCATAGGTGCCGACAGCGGCAAACAGGCGAACTACATCGTCTGAAACCTGCTCTGCCAGTTCACTCCACTTGCCTTCTTTAGACATTTTGTGGAGCTTGAGGCCGAGTTCTTCCAGGCCATGCTGCTCAAATACCGGCAAGTATGTGCGGGTGGAACCGTAGAATCCAACCCGATACCGCACCCAATCCAGCTTCTCCGCAACGGCCTGCTCATCAGCACCCGTAGCGACGAACCCACCACCTGAAATCTCAAAGGACGTCCGGTCCCGACCACTACGGGCCATGCCTTCCTCGACCTTCGGCATACATACATTCTCAATGTATTTCCGCGTGCAGAAGCCGTGTAGACGCGCACCATCAGCAATACGGCCAGCCATCCGGAGCATATCCGGGCCAACAGCAGCGACAGTCAGCGGCGGCAGTCGGAGGCCGGATTTTGGTGGGGAGAATTCCGGCGTCATTAGGGTGAAGCTGTAGTGTTCGCCCTCAAAGTTCAGCTTTTCGCCATGCTCCCACGCGTTCCAGATGGCGCGGATGGCCTGCATATATTCCCGCATCCGGGCGACGGGGGCGACCCAAAGCGTTGAGAACCGCCGCTCATTATGGCCTTTGACCTGTGTGCCAAGACCGAATTCGAACCGCCCGCCCGTCTGCGCATTTAGATCCCAACCCATATTGGCGGCAATCATTGGGCTTCGGGGAAACGCCACGGCGATAGAGGTGCCAAGCGCTACACGGTCTGTGGAATGGCCTGCAATTGCCAGGGGCATGAATGGGTCATGGGCGAGTTCAGACGTGGTGACGCCATCATAGCCAATGCCCTCCGCCCACTTGGCGCGGGTCCCCGCACGGTTCCAATTGTCAGTGGGCAGCTGGCAGACAATACGCATAACATATCCTTCTGGATTGAGCTTCCGGGTCCGGTTCTGGCGAAAAGGCTAGCGCAGAAGATTCATTTCGTGAACTGGCGCAGCGCTGCATATCCGCGCTAGGATTTCCAGGAAGTTCAGTAACAACAGGAGACATCCCATGCCTGATTCAGCCAAAGCCCCCACTAAAGGCCGCATTGCCCACGCCACCCGCGAAAGCGCGCCGCCAGTCGAAGGTCGCCGTGATTTCTTTCGCTACAGGGACTTAGGCGTGATGGAAGCTTCTGGCGGCGCTCTCCGCGCGCAGACCATGACCGCCATTCGCGGTATGACGGAGCCCACCGGCTGGCACTATCACGAATGCGAAGGTCAGTTCGTCTATGTGCTGAAAGGCTGGGTCGATCTGGAATTTGAGACCGGCGAGCAGCTGCGGATCAAAGAAGGCGAGAGCCTGTATATCCCCGGTGGCATGAAGCACAACGAATACGGCACGTCCGAGGATTTGGATATCCTGGAACTCTCAACGCCGGGCAAAATGGGCACCGTCGTCTGCGATCCGCCGAACTAAGGACCGTCAAACTGCCGCTAAAGCCGCCCGCACCATAGCTCCAAAGCGGGCGGATGCGGTGGCTGCGCGCTCAATCCAAATCAAACGCTGGAATTGCGTGAAATAAGTCGTCACCAGATCGAGAGCCGGGTTCCTGGTGACGAGGCAATTCTCATGGGCGCACGGCAGTCTCACTGGGGAGAAACTTAGTGAGCAGCTTGCTCTTACGATTTAGCGCCTCATGCTCTGTCTGAGAGGAGCCATTCTGTAGACAGGCCCCGCCGTTGCCGTTAGATCAACGGACGGTATTTCATTTGACTGGAACCACCCCCAACGTGCCCGCGACACAGCCGCCCTTCCTATATATGCCGATGGAAATCGCGTCGAGGGAATTGGATTCCCGGCTGCTGATCGCCCTATACGCAACAGCTTCGGGTGTTGAAGTCGTGACCGGCCAGAAATGGCTGCTGCAGAAGAACGCCAGTCGGATGCCCAAAGGCTTCTGGATATTCAAAACACTGACCCCAGGCGATGCCAAAGCCATGGGCCGCATTCAAAAACTTGGCCATCGCATCACTGCCATCGACGAAGAAATGCCGGGGCTGGGCGAGGGCAGTGGTCGGCTGCGCTGGGTGCATCCGAAATCCATGGCGGCTTGTGAGACCGTATTCTGCCTTGGCCCGCGTCATGTTCGGGCGCTGGAAGAAAAGTATCCGGCCCATAGCGGAAAGCTGACAATCACCGGCAACCCGCGCTGGGATTTCCTGCGGCCAGAACTCCGCTCCATGTATGCGGAGGACGCAAAAGCGATCAGTGCGAAATATGGCGCGTTTATTCTGGTCAACACGAATATCGGCCTCGTCAATTCCGCCAAGAACACGGCAGACGGGCTGATCCGCAGCCTAACGCGGGACGGCCGCATCAATCTGGATGTGCCGGAAGACAAAGCCTTCATTGATGACCTCGTCGCGTTTGAGACGGCCAACTTAGCCGCAGCCGCGCCCTTGGTCTTACGTCTGCGGAAGGAATTTCCAGACCATCAGGTCGTGCTGCGCCCGCATCCCACAGAAAAATTAGAGCCATACGAAGAAAGATTGGCGGGTGCAGAGGGCGTGTATATCGTTCGCGAAGGTCCTGCCGCCGCATGGCTATCCGCCTGCGATGTGCTGGTCCACACCAGCTGCACCACCGCGACAGAGGCTTTTGCGCTGGATAAGCCGACCGTTTGCTATCAAACGATCCCCTCACCGCTCCACACTTACTTCCTCTCCGGCGCGCTTGGGGCTGTTGGGGATAGTGAAGACGCGGTGATCGCGAAGGCCCGGGCTATCTTGGCAGGTGAAACTGACCCTGAAACCAAAGCAGCCCAGCGCGCGCGGTTTGAGGAATTCTTCGCCGCCCAAGACGGCGCTTTCGCAGCTGAACGTATCGCTGGCCATGTTGCGGAAGCGCTGGGCGCATCAACACCCGCAACACCCCGCTGGAAGCCTAGCTGGCTGTTCCGCAAAAAATGGCGTCCATCCGAATTCCAAACCCGCATCTTCCCAGACATCAGCGCAGATGTGATCCACACGCGCTTACAGCAATTAGCAAAAGCCGCCGGGATGGATCACGCTCCAAACGTCGTTAAAGTCGGCGATGGGCAGTATCACATCTTCAATGCACCAAACGAGAATGATTGAGCACGCACATGTTCTCTAAAATCCTGATCGCCAACCGTGGTGAAATCGCCTGCCGGGTTATCAAGACCGCGAAACGGCTGGGTGTGAAAACCGTCGCCGTTTATTCAGATGCCGACGCGGGCACCCCCCATGTTTTGCAGGCGGATGAAGCTGTCGCCATTGGCCCAGCGCCTGCGGCTGAGAGCTACTTGGTGGCCGAACGGATCATTCAGGCGGCTAAGGATACGGGTGCCGAAGCGATCCATCCGGGCTTCGGGTTTCTTTCAGAAAATGCCGGGTTCGCCCGCGCTGTCGCTGAAGCAGGGCTCGTGTTCATCGGCCCGCCGCCATCTGCGATTGACGCGATGGGCGACAAAATTGAGTCCAAGCGCTTAGCCAAAGCCGCAGGCGTTTCTACAGTTCCAGGTTCTGCAGACGCGATCACGGACCCGGAAGAGGTCGTCCGCATTTCTAATGAAATCGGCTATCCCGTCATGCTGAAGGCGTCTGCCGGTGGTGGCGGCAAAGGCATGCGGATTGCGTTCAATGATGATGAGGCCCGTGATGGCCTTGTCCGCGCCGCCTCTGAGGCCAAATCCAGCTTCGGCGATGACCGGGTATTTGTTGAGAAATTCGTTGTCGATCCCCGCCATATCGAAATCCAGGTGCTGGCGGATAGCCACGGCAATACGGTGCATTTGTTCGAGCGGGAATGCTCCATCCAGCGCCGTCACCAGAAAGTCGTTGAAGAAGCGCCAAGTCCATTCTTAGACACCGAAACCCGCGCCGCCATGGGCGCCCAGGCCGTCGCACTCGCCGCCGCCGTAGGGTACGATTCTGCTGGTACGGTGGAATTCATCGTCGGCCCCAACCGGGATTTCTACTTCCTGGAAATGAACACCCGCCTGCAGGTCGAGCATCCGGTGACGGAGCTTATCACCGGCCTTGATCTGGTGGAGCAGATGCTACGCGTCGCGTCTGGCGAAAAGCTGAGCTTTGCCCAGGATGATCTCAAAATTAACGGCTGGGCGCTTGAATGCCGCCTCTACGCCGAAGACCCCACCCGCAATTTCTCCCCCTCCATTGGTCGGCTAACCCGCTATCGCCCACCTGCGGAGAAGGACGGCGTGCGCGTTGATACCGGCGTTGCAGAAGGCGGCGAGGTCTCGATGTTCTATGACCCGATGCTGGCCAAGCTCTGCACCCACGGCGTGGACCGCAATGAGGCCATCAATCGTATGACGCTGGCGCTGGACAGGTTCCAGACGCGCGGCATCCGCCATAACCTCACGTTCCTATCTGCCATCGTTGACCACCCTCGCCATCGCTCCGGCAATATCTCAACCGCGTTCATTGAAGAAGAATTCCCGGACGGGTTCGCCAACGACCTGCTGGCCGACGCACGGATGGACATCATCGCCCCCGTGATCGCTGCCCGCCACGCCGCCAATGCAGAGCGTGACCGGGCACTTGCAGCCAATTCCGCACTAACGCCGCCGCCGCTCGTGCATGATTATGCGGTGCTGCTGGCGGATGTACGCCGCGACGTCTCCGTCACGCTGGACGGCCACGGGGCAGCAGTGGTGATGAATGGCCAGACCATCCGCGTCTCCGGTGATCCAGACCCCGCAAAGCTGTTGTTCGAAGGCGATGTCGGCGACATTCAAGTCGCCGTCCAGATTGACCGCGACGGCCCCGGCTACATCATCACCCACGGCGGCGTCGAAGCCCGCGCGCTGGTGCTGACGCCAGAGGTCGCCGAACTACACGCGCTGATGCCGGAAAAACTCCCCCCCGACACCTCCAATCTCCTCCTCTCCCCCATGCCCGGCCTCCTAAAAGCCGTGATGGTGGCAGCAGGCGACACCGTAGAACCCGGCCAAGCCCTCGCCATTGTCGAAGCCATGAAGATGGAAAACGTGCTGCGAGCAGAGAAAACGGCAGAAATCGCGGCGGTAGAAGCCGAAGCTGGCGCTAGCTTGGCTGCCGATCAGGTAATTTTGACGTTCGTGGAAGGCTAGCGGCTGCTCATTGAGCCGTGTTCGATGCGGGAGAGTAGGCGCACCAGGGGCCATAGCAGGACCAGATACAGCACGGCCGCCATCACGATAGGCGTTGCGTTGAAGGTGACGGAGCGGGCCATGTCTGCGGAATATAGGAGTTCTGGCAGGGCTACGACGCTAGCCAGGGACGTTAGTTTGGCCACCTCCAACGTATTGCTGACGAGGTCTGGCAGGACATTGCGGATGGCTTGGGGGAGGACGACATAGGTCGTTGTTTGGAATCCGCTAAGGCCGGTGGACCGGGCGGCTTCTGCTTGGCCGGTGCCGACGCTTTCGATACCGGCGCGGAATACTTCGCCATAATATGCCGATGAGTTCAGCAGGAAAGCTAGGCAGACGGAGACGATGGCTGGCAGGTCAATGCCTGCGAACGGCAGGCCTGCATAGATAAAGATCAGCAGCACCAGCGGCGGAAACGCCCGGAAGAAATCCACATAGATAATGGTCATCCAGCGGACGGCGCGGAAGCGGGATTGGCCGAGCAAGGCCACGGTTAGCCCGCCAATGCAGCCGACGGGGATGACAGCGGCCATCAGGATTAGCGTCATGCCGAAACCGCGCAGCAGCAGCGGCCAAGCTTGGGTCACGATATCCCAATTGAAGAAGTTTTGGAGGATGAATTCCATATTGGCCGCCCCCCTACGTCCGACGCCAAGCGAAGCGCGTTTCGACCCATCGGCCGAAAATCACCACTGGAATGAACAGAATGAGATAGGCCAAGGCACCCAAAACCAACGGTGACGCATTGCCCGAGAATGACTGGCCGGTTGTCGCCTGGTTCAGAATTTCGCCAACGCCGACGACCGTGCCAAGCGCCGTATTCTTCGCGATGGCAATGGTGCGGTTGGTAAGCGGCGGCACCGTCATGCGGATCGCCTGGGGCATGATCACATAGGCCAGTGATTGCCCGAAACCTAGACCGGTGGAGCGCGCGGCCTCCCACTGGCCCTTGGGTGTCGCCAGGATACCAGCGCGGAATATTTCTTCTGAGAATGCGGCGAGGACCAAGGTCAGCGTGACATAGGTGGCAGCATAGCCGCTCAAATTCAGGCCAACGCCCGGTAGGCCGAAATATAGCAACAGGATGAACACCAGCGGCGGTAGAGCGCGCATGACATCTGCAAACACGACGATCAGCCAGCTTGTCAGCCAAAATTCATAAGCGCGGATTACGGCCAGGATCAAACCAAGCGCCAAGCCGGAGATGACGATTAGGATCGCCAAATGGCAGGTCAGCAGGAACCCATCCACGATGTTCGGCAGATACTTCTGCATCACCGCCAGATCGAAGAAACTGGCGAGGAAGCGATCCCATTGCGTGATTTCAGCGTTCATTGGTCAGTGATCGATCCGGGAGACGAAATCCCGGGTACGGGGCATTTGGGGATCACCGAACACTTGTTCCGGCGGGCCTTCCTCAACGATATGCCCTTCATCCATGAACACGACACGGTCTGCCGCTTCGCGGGCGAAACGCATTTCGTGGCTGACGACCAGCATGGTCATGCCTGCAGTTCGCAGATCCCGCATGACTTCAAGCACGCTGCCGACCAATTCAGGATCAAGCGCGCTGGTTGGTTCATCGAACAGCACCATTTTGGGCTCAAGCGCCAAAGCGCGCGCGATGGCGACCCGTTGTTGCTGGCCACCGGAAAGCTGGTTCGGATAGTTTTCGGCTTTGTCGCTCAGCCCAACCCGGTCGAGTGCAGCGCGCGCACGTTCGAGCGCCTCTGCCTTTGGGCGTTTCAGGACTTTACGCAGCGCCAGCGCCACATTCCCTTCCGCTGACATATGCGGGTAGAGATTGAACGACTGGAACACCATGCCGATCTTCTGGCGAACGGCGTTGATATTGGTGGATTTGGCCGTGATATCGGTGCCATCAAAAATCACAGCACCGCCGTTTGATTCTTCCAGGCGATTGCAGCACCGCAGCAGCGTACTTTTGCCGGAGCCCGACGGGCCGATGATGAACACCAGCTCCCGCTCCCGCACCGCCAGATCAACGCCCTTCAAAACTTCAAGCTTGCCGTAGGATTTACGCAGGCCCTGGACGTCCAGAATAGGGGAATCGCTCAAGGGCCAAATGCTCCATCGGCGCTAAAAAAGAAAGTGCTGGCCGGGCGCATATCGCCCGGCCAGCGGTAGCGTATCAGCCGCAGTTAGGTGCGTGCGGCGTGGCTTCGAAGCCTTCAAGACCAGGCTGGCCGTAACCGCCCTGGACCGTCACAGCAGCAGAACCAGGCGTTGGCGCCAGGCCGAACCACTTCATGCTCATCGCCGTGAACGTGCCGTCGAGCTTCATGCATTCGATGACAGCTTCGACTATATTCCGGGTTTTCGCATCGTCCTTGCGGAACGGCATGCCGAACATTTTGCCCGTGGAATAGTTGAAAGAAACTTCAAGCTGCGCGTTCTTCTTCACTGCCCATGCAACGCCGGTATTACCGGCCACATTGGCGAAGGCGCGCCCAGACATAACGGCCTGAATGGCATCCGTCTGCGTGCCGTAAGACTGCACTTTCCAGCCGATTGAATCCTCAAGGCCACGCGCCCAGCTATCGTAAACGGAGCCTTTGTTAACTGAGATGACTTTGCCCTTGAAGTCTTCAAGCGTAGCGACGGCCATGGCGCCCTTTTTCACAGCGAACAAGAAGTCCGTGTTCAGGTAGCCTTCGGTGAAGAGCATGGTCTTCGCGCGCTCTTCGGTGATGGTTGTCGGTGCCACCAGGAAGTCATACTTGCCAGCCTGCATAGCAGGGATCAGGCCGGACCACTGGGCCGCCGTGATGTTCATTTTGGCACCGAGGCGCTTGCCGATTTCATTGGCGAGATCGACGTTAAAGCCTTCAATGCCGCCAGAAAGCTTGGGCATGGCATGGGGTGCGAACGTACCGTCTAGGGCGACGTTATATTCTTTCTTCATGGCGTGGCTATCAGCCAGCGCGCTGCCGGAAAAGGCTCCAGCTGCGAGGGCGATTGCGCCCAACATTCCAATAGTTTTCTTCAAGTTAGCTCTCCTGCGTAAAAGCCGCCCTGACTGAGCGGCGCTGATGTTTTTTGGAACTGAATCACGGTATGCGCCCAGTTCAGATCAGGCTAGAAGTCGGCATGAGCAGTATCCGGTACTGCCTTGCCGAACAAGGTTAGCGCCATTGCCTGTGGAAGTCTCATCCGCCGCTTCCCGTTCTCGCCCTCAAGGCTGAAAGAGCAAGCCCTGTGCCATCTGCTTCAGGCCTTGGCCTTCAAGGGTTTCCTGAATCGGATGGCCGCAAACCGCACAAAGCATAGTCGCTGCGCGCATCCTTTGATGAAAATTTAGGCGCTCTGCCGAAAAAGGCGATTGCAGTGCGTTTATGTTTCGTCAGTCTCCGCCACTTGGCAATTTCGGGAGCGTCGCTAAGCTGTACGCCGACACATCAATCATCCCTAATAGAGCAGTTTTCCGCTCCCATTGAAGGACCTCCCCATGCCCCGACGCGGTATGAGCTTTGGCGTATTCCTGGCGCCGTTCCATGCAATCGGCGAAAATCCAACCCTTTCCATGGAACGGGATATGGAGTTGATCGAGCGCTTGGATCAACTTGGCTATGATGAGGCCTGGGTTGGCGAGCATCATTCCGCCGGGTGGGAGACTATTGCCAGCCCTGAGATTTTCATTGGCGCTGCCCTCCAGCGCACCCGGCATATCAAGCTGGGGTCTGGCGTGACGTCCCTGCCCTACCACCACCCGCTACTGGTAGCGCAGCGCTTTGTGCAGCTGGACCATATGAGCAAGGGCCGCACCATGCTTGGCTGCGGGCCGGGCGCCCTGCCATCTGACGCCTACATGATGGGCATCAAACCGACCGACCAACGCCGCCGTATGATCGAATCCCTAGACGCGATCATGGCGCTGCTGAAATGCGAAGCCCCCGTCACAATGGAAACGGACTGGTTCACACTGAACGAGGCGCGACTGCACTTGGCGCCCTGGTCAGAGGATCGGTTCCCGGTCGCCGTCGCTTCCACCATTACGCCGTTTGGGATGATGGCTGCAGGGCGGCACGGCATTGGCGTGCTGTCCATTGGCGCTGGTATTCCGGGCGGGCCAGAAATGCTGGCAAAGCAATGGAATATCGCTGAGGAAGAGGCCGCCAAACATGGCCACACCATGAACCGCAAAGACTGGCGCGTCGTCGTCAACATGCACTGCGCGGAGGATGATGAGCAGGCGTTGAATGAAGTCCGCGCCGGCGAACGCCTGGAAACCATCACCTATTTCGAAGAAACCCTTGGCCGCCCACCCGGACGCGCAGATGATCCGCTGAAAGACGGCGTCAAGATGGGCACCACGCTCATCGGCTCCCCAGACAAAATCTCAGAAGGTATCGAATACCTGCTGGAGCTGAGCAAAGGCGGGTTCGGCGGCATGCTATTCCGCGCCAATGAATGGGCAACGCGGGAGCAAATTTTGCGGAGCTACGAACTGTTTGGCCGCTATGTAGCGCCAAAGTTCCAAGGCTCCCTCAACACCATTATCGACAGCAACCGCTGGACCAAAGAGAACCGCACCACGGTCCTTGCTGGCAATGTGGAAGCCGTCAAAAAAGCCTTTATAGACAGTGGCCGCGCCGTGCCCGAAGGCTTCGAAGGCCGGACACTTGGAGCCGAAGACGTCAAGAGTTAGGCTTTCCAGTAAATCAAACACCTAAAGACCGCTGAGGATCGACCCCATGAGCGATTTGCCAAGCCGTATTGATATCCAGGAAGAAGGTCCGCGTGAGGGCTTTCAGATTGAGCCGGGACCAATTGCAACGGCGCGCAAGATTGAACTGATCGATGCGTTGACCGAAACCGGGCTGAAGAAAATTCAGGTGGCGTCATACGTCAACCCAAAGCGCGTGCCGGGCTGGGCGGATGCGGATGAGGTCGTGAAAGGCTTCAAGCGCAAAGAAGGCGTTGCGCACCATGTTCTTTGGCTGAACGAAAAAGGCCTGCAGCGGGCGATTGCGGCAGATGACATTTACATGTTCGGCTCAATCTCAACGACGACGTCTGAGACCTTCATGGGCATGAACACCAATCGTGGGTTCAAGGAAAATGTTGGCGTTCAGCGCAACCAGATCGCAATGTACCAGGAGCACGGCATTCCGGTGACGCGCGCCTCCATTATGACGGCGTGGGGCTGCAATTTCGAAGGTGATATTCCACCCGCACGCGTGGTTGAGCGGCTGGAAGAACTGCTGGGGCTTGAAGCCGAGACCGGCATTGATATCGACATCATTAGCCTTGCGGACACGGTCGGGTGGGCAACGCCTAAATCCGTAAAAGAAGTCGTCGGCGCCGTCCGCAACCGCTGGCCGGACAAGCGCATCTGCCTGCACCTGCACGACACGCGCGGCTGCGGCATCGCGAACGTTTATGCAGGGCTGGAAATGGGCGTCGATCTCTACGACAGCTCCGTCGCAGGCCTTGGCGGTTGCCCGTTTGCGGGACACAAGGGCGCGGCAGGCAACGTCACCACCGAAGACATCGTGTTCATGTGCGATGAGATGGGCGTTGAAACCGGCGTCGATCTGGAAGCCTTGATCGAATGCGCCCGGCTTGCTGAAGATATTGTCGGCCATGATCTGCCGGGCAAAGTCATGCGCGGCGGCGCACTCTCCGCTCTCCGCCGGGACGCGAAAGCGCAGGCGGCCCATGCCTAGTTCAACGCCATCTAACGCCGCCAACAAAACCATCGCCGCATTTGGCTGGCCCACCTCCCTGGTGAAAGACTACGGGCCGTGGGTCGTGCTGGTGCGTCCGGCCCAACCAACCTGGGGGTCGCTGGTGCTGGCGTGCACGGAGGATGCGGAAGCCTTCTCCGATATCTCAGCAGAGGCGTTCGCGGCGCTGCCCAAGGCGATCAAAGATATTGAGACGGCGCTTAAGGCCGCGTTCGATTACGACAAGATCAATTATCTGATGCTGATGATGGTGGACCCAAACGTCCACTATCACGTGGTCCCGCGATACGCAGCGGCGCGGAGCTTTAATGGCGCAGAGAATGCGGATTCCGGCTGGCCCGGGCCGCCTGCTCTGGGTGACGGGATCACGCTGGACACAGGCGGGATGATGGCCATGGCTGAGCATTTGAAGGCGCATTGGCCAGGATAAGGATTTGTCTGCAGGCACCTCCCAACGCAACATATAACGAAAGATACCGTCATGCCCCTAGACCTTGCAGACCTATCCGTGAACGCGCATCTGGTCGGCCAACCGGGCTCCCGTGCTGCGTTGTCTACACCGGCCCTGGTGCTCGACCTGGACATCATGGAGGCCAATATCGCTGCCATGCTGAGCTGGACGAAAGCCAAAGGTCTCCGCATCCGCCCCCACGCCAAAACGCATAAATCGGTCACGATTGCGAAAATGCTGGTGGATGCAGGCGCTGTCGGCGCATGTTGCGCCACATTAGGCGAGGCCGAAGCTTTAGCGGGCGGGGGCGTGCCGGGCGTCCTGATCACTTCCCCCGTTGTTCAAGCAGCAAAGATTGAGCGGCTGCTCGCGCTGAACGAAATCGCGGATGACCTAGCCGTCGTCACCGATGATCCAACAAATGTCGCGATGCTGGCGGCCGCAGCAGAAGCCAAAGGCGGGAAGCCGCTGACGGTGTTTATCGATAATGATGTCGGCGCCAACCGCACCGGCGTCCCATCCGCCCAGCAGGCGACAGCGCTTGCTCGCGATATTGACGCGGCACCCGCACTGCGGTTCGGCGGCATCCAGGGCTATGCCGGGCAGTTGCAGCACATCGTTGATTTTGAGGAACGCAAACGCGGTGCCGAAGAAGTCGCCAGGCATATGCGCCAAGTTGAATCAGCCTTGAAGGAGGCAGGTATCGCTCCGCCATTGCTGACAGGCGGCGGCACCGGCACCCACGCAATCGAAGCCGACGCAGATGGCCTTGGCGAGCTTCAGGCAGGGTCCTTCATCGTTATGGATGTGGATTATAACCGTGTTGATTTGCGCGGCGGCGGCGAGCGGCCTTTCAAGGACGCGCTTTTCCTTCGCACCAGCGTTGTCTCCGCCCAACACGAAACGTTCGTGACGACGGATGCTGGCCTCAAATGCTTTGCAACCGAAGGCTATATGCCTGTGATCGCCACGGGCGCGCCAGACGGTGCCACATATGGCTGGTCTGGCGATGAACATGGCCGGGTGACGCTGCCTGAAGGGGCAGCCGCCCTAAAAATCGGCGACGCCATGGAATGCGTAACGCCGCACTGCGACCCAACGATCAATCTGCATGATTGCTATCACGTCTGCCGGGGCGACGTGCTGGTCGATATCTGGCCAGTGGATGCCAGAGGAAAACGTTAGAGACGGGAAGCGTTAAGAGCGGGCGAGTTTTCTCTGGCCCGCAGCCTTCCCCCCTCTCCCTCCTGTGGAGGGCGAGAGGACCCTCATAGAGTCCGCGTTATATCCTGATAGAACCCTCGCCCCCCACAGGGGGGAGAGGGCAGGGTGAGGGGGGAAGTCTGCAAGACGGAGATTGCGGCAACGGCCACCAAACTTCGTCTGCATTCAAAGACTTGCGGAAGACTTTAAGCCAGCAATCCTCGCCCAGGCGCAGCCGCACCGCGCTTGTTTTTCAGGACGTACTCAAGCTTCCGCACCGCCGCCTGCTGCAAGACATGGCGTGGGCTGGCGGATGCGCCGACAATGGAGACTTCGACCATCGACACAGGGTCAATTGCAATCGCCTTCATGTATGAGCCGTTCTGCTGAAACTCGACAAAAACCTCACTGAGGCCGGAGCTATTATCCCTGCGGCGCATCGTATCTCCCCTGGCGCGCAAACTGCGGCTATAACCATGACTGAAACGTTATGATACCGGCGGAAACCTTGCCGCCGTCTTAACCATTTGAGGAGCAATTCCATGCCCGACGGCGCAAAGAAGACCAGTACCCTCCCCCCATTTAACTGGATGGACCCGCTGCTGCTTGGCGAACAGCTAGACGAAGACGAACGGATGACATCCGAAGCCGCCGCTCGTTTTTGTGAGCAGGAACTGTTCCCGGGCGTGCTGGAAGCCAACCGCAACCAGACCTTTGATCGCGGCATCTACAAGAAAATGGGCGATGCAGGATTTCTCGGCGTCGGCCTTGAAGGCTACGGCTGCCCTGGCGGCACGGCTGTAATGTATGGCGTCGTCGCACGTGCTGTTGAGGCTTGCGACAGCGCTTACCGCTCCGCCATGAGCGTACAGTCCAGCTTGGTCATGTACCCGATCCACACCTATGGGTCTGAAGAGCAGAAGCAGAAGTATCTGCCTAAGCTGGCTTCCGGCGAGCATGTCGGCTCCTTCGGCCTGACCGAGCCTGACCACGGCTCTGACGCTGGCGGCATGAAAACCCGCGCCAAGGCGGTCGATGGCGGCTATCGTCTTAAGGGGGCGAAAATGTGGATCACATCTTCCCCCATCGCTGACGTGTTTGTCGTTTGGGCGAAGGATGATGACGACGTGATCCGTGGCTTCATCCTGGAGCGCGGCATGGAAGGCCTGACGACACCAAAGATTGAAGGTAAATTCTCGCTGCGGGCATCGCCAACCGGTGAAATCGTCATGGATGACGTGTTCGTGCCGGAAGAAAACAAACTGCCGAAAGCCCGTGGCCTTGGCGGCCCGTTTGGTTGCTTGAATAAAGCCCGCTACGGCATTGCATGGGGTGCGATGGGCGCTGGTGAGTTCTGCTGGCGTGCAGCCCGTGAATACGTGATGGAGCGGAAAGCCTTTGGCCGCCCGCTTGCCGCAACGCAGTTGATGCAGAAGAAGCTTGCGGACATGCAGACCGAAATCGCGCTTGGCTTCCAGGCCGCGCTGCGCGTTGGCCGATTGATGGACGAAGGCAAAGCCGCACCAGAGATGGTGTCGCTGATCAAACGCAATAACTGTGGCAAGGCATTGGAAATGGCCCGCGTTGCCCGTGACATGCATGGCGGCAACGGCATTTCAGACGAATACCACGTGATCCGTCACATGATGAACCTGGAAGCCGTCAACACCTACGAAGGCACCCATGATGTCCACGCCCTTATCTTGGGCCGGGCTATCACGGGGCTGCAGGCGTTTAGCTAAGCATCAACAAGGTACGGCGGCGGGTTGGGACGCAAGAGTGGCCCGCCCGCCGTCAATGCCGTAAACTCCGCACTTCATGAAGCGCGGAGTTTCTCGATGCCAGACGCAAGTGGGCCAGATGCAAGCGGCCCCGCCCAATCAGATCAGTTTGCCCAAATGGTCGATGATCGGGCGAGCGAAGGTCAGTTCCGAATTGACCGGCGCATGTATGACGACGAGGCCGTGTTCGAGGCGGAGATGGAGCGCATCTTCGAAGCGACATGGATGTATGTCGCCCATGAAAGCCAAATTCCAAACGCTGGCGACTATATTTGGACCGAGGTTGGGCGCCAGCCTGTCATCATCAACCGGCTGGACGACGGCAGCGTTAGCGGCGTCATCAATGCCTGCTCGCACCGTGGCGCGCTGCTGACAGCGAACCGCCAGGGCAATGCCCGTGTACTGGTTTGCCGGTATCACGGCTGGACGTTCAAATCCTCCGGCGAGTGCATTCGCATTAAAGATGAAGCCGCTGGGTTCCCGAACGGCGTCGATAAGAGTTGCTATAATTTGACACCCGTTCCTCGCGTCGAAAGCTACAAAGGTTTCATCTTCGCCTGCCTGAACCCAGATGCGCCAACGCTGACGGAGCATTTGGCCGAAACCCGCCCCTTCATCGACATGCTGGCCGACCAATCCCCCGAGGGCATGGAAGTGCTGCCGGGGTCTGCCGCATATGTGGTGGACTGCAATTGGAAGCTTCAGGTCGAGAACGGCGTCGATGGCTACCATGTGGGCGTGGTCCACCGGAATTTCGCGCAAACGGTGCGGCGGCGGAATGAAATCAACGGCGCATCTGGCATGAAGCTGACAGAAAACGCGCGCTTTGATCCGGGTGCAGTCGAAACCGCCTGCTATGACCTTGGCAATGGCCACAACATCATTTGGTCAGACCGGGGCGCACCGGAAGCGGCACCCTTGTATGAGGCCAAAGATAAAGTCCTTCCCGAAGTCGGGCAGGAAAAATGGGACTGGATGGTTGGACGCGGGCGGAACCTGCTGCTCTATCCGAACCTTTTCCTGATGGACCAATCCTCCACCCAAATCCGTATCATCCAGCCCTTAAGCGCTTCCTCCACGGAAGTTCGCGTTTACTGCATCGCCCCAAAGGGAGAGAGCGTGCAGGCCCGCACCGCCCGGCTGAATAAGTTCCGAGACTTTTTCCTAACCAGCGGCCTCGCCACGCCAGACGATTCCGTGGCGTTAGAAGACACCCAAGCTGGTGTCGGCGGCAGGCTCGCCAAATGGTCGCCGTTCGAGCGTGGCCAGGCGACGGAGATCAAAGGGCCGGACGCACATGCACGCTTGCTCAACATCAACCCCGTCGCCAGCAACACGCCCTGGGACTTGGAGACGATTTTCGTTGGACAGTACCGACGCTGGGCTGAGTTGATGGCGGCGCGGACATGAGCCTCGTTACAGACGCCGAAATCCGCCTGCAGTATGAAGTCGAGCGGCTGATCTTTCGCGAAGCCTATTTGCTCGACAATCGTATGTTCGACGACTGGCTCGGCCTCTATTTAGAAGACGCGGAATACCTGATGCCTGCGTGGATCAACGAAACCACACTAGCAACAGACCCGAACGCGGAACTTTTCCTGATCTACTTCCCAACCAAAGCCGGGCTGGATGACCGCGTTTATCGGATCAACACACGGGATTCCTACGCCTCAGCGCCAATGCCACGCAGCGCCCATGTGATCGGCAATGTGCTGATTTTAGGCGGAGATCAGGACCGAATTGAGGTGACCTGTAGCTGGACCGTCCATCAATACGCAGACCGTAAAGGCCCGCGCAGCCACGGCGGACGCTATGACTACGTGCTCGAACGCGGCACTGACGGCCTTAAAATAGCCAAAAAGCACATCACATTCCTGAATGACCGGGTAGACATTCCGCTGGACGTATACAACGTCTAGGACGAAGTCAGGCCAGAAGGACAAAAGCTCATGCGCGCCGTCGCCAAATTAGCGAAAGCGGAAGCCAGTGTCGGCGTCATTGATGCGCCGGAACCAGAGGCAGGCCCTGGCGAAGCGCTGATCCGCGTTTCCGCCGCCGGTATCTGCGGCACAGACATGGCGATTTATGACTGGGCGCCGCGCATGCAGCCTCGGATCGCGCCGCCACGTATTCTGGGCCATGAAGCGACCGGCATCGTGGAGGCGCTTGGCGCTGGCGTCACGCATATCAAAGTTGGGGACCGGGTTAGCCTGGAAAGCCATATCTTCTGCGGGGAATGCCGGTTTTGTCGCCGAGGCGATGCGCATCTCTGCCAATTTCTGGGCTATCCGGGGATCAGCATTGACGGTGGATTTGCCGACCGGGTTGCCGTTCCAGCCCAAATCGCCCGTCCCGTACCAGCCGGTATGGATGATCATCTGGCCGCAATGATAGAGCCGTTTGGTATCGCTGTGCATTCCTGCATGGCGCAACGGGGCGTATCTGGGCGGACGGTTCTGGTGAACGGCTGCGGCCCGATCGGCCTGATGACGGTCGCGGCTGCCCGTGCGCTTGGTGCCCGGCGTGTGCTAGCGGCTGATCTGAACCTGAAGCGCCTGAAATTGGCCGAACAGATGGGCGCTGATTTGATCATTGATCCCTCCAAATCCGATGTCGCCAAGGCTGCCAAAGACGCAACCGGTGGGTTTGGCGTTGAGGTCGGCATCGAATATTCCGGCGTGGCCTCCGGCTTGGACTCCGTGCTGGCAGCGACGGAACGCATGGGCGATATCCGTCTGGTAGCGGGGCCAAAAGACCCGCATCCACTTGACATCAACGCTATTTTGCGCACCGGCATCTCACTCTACGGTGTGCATGGCCGCAGGCTTTGGCAAGATTGGGATATGTCTGTGGAACTCCTGAGTGAGGGCCGCGTTGACATATCGATGCTCGCGGACCCGGTTCTGCCGCTCGACCGCGCTGTCGAGGGGTTTGAGGCGATTAAGGCTGGCGCGGCGTTGAAGCCAATTTTGGTTCCGGAACAGGCCTGATACACCCAGCGCCCATGCGCCTGATTTCACAGCTAGCGATTGGTCTGTGGGCTTCGCTGCTTGTCACATCGGCAGCAGCGAATGGCTTGGACGCGCGCCGAACTTCTGAACCAGGGCGCGTGTTCCAGGCACCGATGGCAGCGCCCGCTCCACCGCCTCGCGTACTTCTGGCCCAGCAGCCAGAACCCGAACCAAAAGGCACGCCGGAAGTTGAACGTGGCGATCCATCAGACAAGCCCGCCAAGACCCAAGCGCCAACCAAAGTGTACGCCTACGAAGTCTTCTATAATGCACCCAAAAAGAAGCTGGAGAAGAAGCTCATTGATTTATCGGTCCTGCAGCGAAAGGTGGCTGAACCGCCGCTTAGCCGGGCGGCGCTAATCCGCAGGGTTGAAAGCGATGTGGCGCTTTTCCAAAAGGCGCTGCAGTCGGAAGGATATTTCGCCTATACGGTCGACCAGAAGATCGACTTTGCAAACTCCCCAGTTGCCATCACCTTCGATATTGCCCCAGGCCCCCGGTACAAACTTGGGCAATACCGGATCGACTATGACAAACCGGACGCGCCAGGCCTTTTTAAGGACCTAAGCCTGCTTGGCATCGTGGTCGGCGGGCCGGCCGAGTCTGAGAAGATCGTCGAGGCGGGGCCAGTGATCCTCAGAAAGCTTGGCGAATCCGGTTACCCGCTCGCCAAGCAGGGCAAACGTCGCGCGGTCGTGAACCACGATGACAAAAAACTGACGGTCGTGCTGGACATCCACGAAGGCCCCCGGGTCAATATTGGGCAGACATTTATCGCAGGCGTGGACCGCACCAAGGAAAAATACCTCAAACGGGTCGCCAATTTGGACCAGGGCGATCTGTTTGATATCTCAAAGATCGACGCCGCCCGCCGCCGCCTTTACCAGACCAGCCTGTTCAATGGCATCCAAATCAATTGGGATGATGCGCCCGATGAATCCGGTGAGTTGGACATCACCGTCGTCGCAAAAGAACGCAAACCGCGCACCATTTCGCTCGGCCTGAACTATTCGACGACCGAAGGTGCTGGCACCGATATTGCGTGGATCCACCGAAATATCTTCGGCGCCTGTCTCTTATACACATCTCCGAGCCCACGAGACCTCTCTACATCTC
>OJHK01000543.1_pt1 | contig 23211 bp, 19 predicted proteins | sample 1595161 | NCBI WGS metagenome assembly OJHK01 (sample SAMN05416842, study PRJEB24817) | seawater metagenome | isolation source: Sea water | place: Canada:Atlantic | collected 2013-07 | reverse complement strand
ATCAATGGCTTGTTCATTGGAGATTTCTGTCACTTTTTGTCGGACTAGTTTTTCTTCAGGAAAAGGTTTATTGGTTAATTCACCAGAAAAAACTTCTGCTTTAGGAATGGCTTCAAAGTCATCTTGGTGTGATTTTTTCTCTCCATCTAGTACGTCCGGTAAGAAAATAATAACCACGGCTGCAACAATAATAGTCCCGACAAGGCGATTTTGAAACGGTGTAGACAAGAGACACTCCTAATTAATACGACTTAACTAACCGATAGTTAGCTGAGTTCTAATTTTCGAAACAGTAAAAAATGAACCAAATACAAGAATCAAGTCAGACGAGTTAGCCTGCTTATTTGCCATTTTAAATGCCTCATCAACATTGTCAAAACAATTAACAGCATTTGTAAATATTGCTAACTTACTGGCCATTACTTCTTTTGTCGCAGCCCTTGGTACATCTAACGCCCCGGTATACCAAAAATCAATATCATCTTTTAATGATTCTAAACTAGCACTAATATCTTTATCGCCCAGCATAGCAACTACAGCATAAGTATTTTTATAGTTAGCTTGCTCTTTTATCTGCTTAAGGTATCCAGCGAGGTAACGCGTAGCTTGCGGGTTATGACCAACATCAAGAATAACATCACACAGGCCATCCTGCTTAATTAACTCAGTACGTCCTGCAACCTTCGTTTTCGAAATAACATCATTTACAAAGTCTGCGTTTAATGTCAAATCAAGCTTTTCTAACACCATGAGTGCCGTAGCGACATTATCACGTGGAATAAAAGTAGCATTGAGTCCTACTAACTGGGTCTGCTTGGATGTCCAGCTCCAATGAGATTGAGCATTTTGAACGATAAAATCTTGGTCTCGTAAAAACACCCTATCAGCTTGGTTTTTATGTAACTCGTGAGCATGATTTACCACTGAGTTGGGTACGTTAGTATCACCAATAACAATGTCTTGCTCTGATCGCATTATTCCTGCTTTTTCAAAACCAATGGTTTCCCTGTCATTACCTAGAAAGCTTTGATGATCGAGATCTATTGTCGTAATAACAGCTATATCTGCATCAATAATATTGGTTGCATCTAACCGGCCACCAAGACCTACTTCGAGTATAATAAAACTCGGTCTAGTATCCATCAAGACAAGCAGTGCAGCTAAGGTAGTATACTCATAGTAACTAAGTGAAATATCTTCGCGAGCATCTTCAATAAGTTTAAATGCATCAATGAGTGCTTGGTCGCCTATATCCTGCTTATTTATTCGAAGACGCTCGTTAAAGTGTTCAATATGAGGAGAAGAATAAACAGCAACACCTTGCTTGGATTTAAGCGCTTCACTGTTGAGTAAAGCGTTTTCAATAAAAGCACAGGTAGTGCCCTTACCGTTAGTGCCTGCAACCGTAATCACCTTAGCAAAACTCAAATCTATAGCTAAGCGTTCTGCGACTTTACCAACACGAGATAAACCAAGATCTATTTCAGTACTATGTAAGTTTTCTAAATAATAAAGCCACTGATCGAGATTAGTAAAATCTTGATAGTGGCTTGAATTGTATTTTGACATTAATTCATCAACAAGTGATTTGAGTTAAATAGACAAGATCGAATATTCGCTAATATTGCTTACGAAACAACGCTAACTTGCCCCATAAACTTACCCAACATACGCGCTAAAGTCTCTTTCATTTCTCGGCGATCAATAATCATATCAATTGCGCCTTTCTCTAATAAAAACTCACTGCGTTGGAAGCCTTCTGGTAGTTTTTCTCTAACAGTTTGCTCGATAACACGTGGACCAGCAAAACCAATTAGTGCTTTTGGCTCAGCAACGTTGATATCACCTAACATAGCCAAACTTGCTGATACACCGCCCATAGTTGGATCGGTTAATACAGAAACGTAAGGAAGACCTTTTTCACTCATTTTAGCAAGCGCAGCACTTGTCTTTGCCATTTGCATTAGAGAGAAAAGTGCTTCTTGCATACGAGCACCGCCACTTGCAGAGAAACAAATAAACGGAAGATTATGCTCTAAACAGTACTCAACACCCTTGACAAAACGAGCACCAACTACAGAAGCCATTGAGCCACCTAAAAATGAAAATTCAAATGCGGCAACAACAACTGGCATGCCGTGCAATTCACCCTTCATTACCACAAGAGCATCTTTTTCACCGGTATTTTTTTGCGCTGTACTAAGGCGATCTTTATAGCGTTTAGAATCTTTAAACTTTAAGATATCTTGTGCTTCAAACTCTTCACCTAATTCCATACGATTATTTTGATCAAGGAAGCTATCAACACGTTTACGTGCACTGATACGCATATGGTGGTCACATTTAGGACACACTGAAATTTGACGATCTAATTCAGCTTTATAAAGCACGGCGTTACATGAAGTACATTTACTCCATACACCTTCAGGAATGCTACTTTTTTGCGTCGTTTTTGCTTTCGGGAGAATTTTTTCTATCCAGCTCATAATATTATTTTGGCCTGTTGCATCGAAATATCTGTCGGTTTATTGATGGAGACACTCCATCAAACTCTATTCTAAACCGCATATTAGACCATAGTATAACCTATTGAATATAGAAAAAACTGGTCTGCTCAGTAATTAGTTGTTATTTAGCTACATTTTCCATCTATAAAAACAGCGGCCCTAAGCGACTTTTAGGTAAATCAAAGCTCTCAGGGTAATCAACATCAACAAAGTATAATCCCTCAGGTGGTGCAGTTACCCCAGCTACACAGCGATTTTTAGCTAATAAGACTTCTTTCATCCAGTGTGTTGTTTCTTGCGATTGGCCTACACGCATCAAGCTACCAACAATATTTCGAACCATATGATGTAAAAAGGCATTAGCTTTGATATCAACAACAAGATAATCCCCTTGCCTAGTCACGCGACAATGTTTGATTGTACGAACGGCAGAATGGGATTGACAATGAACCGTTCTAAATGAAGTAAAGTCATGTTGACCAATAAGATAATCAGCGCCTTGCTGCATAAGTGTTTCATCTAAGGCATAGTGACAATGACTAATGCCATGACTCAAAATAGCAGAACGCAGTGGTTTATTATAAATTATATAGCGATAGTTTCTAGCCGTAGCGCTAAAGCGAGCATGAAAGTCTTCATCGACTTTCTTTACCCAGGCAACAGCTATATCAGAAGGTAAGTGAGTATTTACGCCTAAAGTCCAGGCTACATCTTTGCGTATTTTTGAAGTATCAAAATGAATCACTTGATTGGTTGCATTAACACCCGTATCAGTTCGACCAGCACAAACAACTTCAATTTTTTCATCCGCAATTTTAGATAATGCTTTTTCTACTTTTTCTTGAACTGTGATAGCATTATTTTGGCGTTGCCAGCCACAATAATTTTTACCATCATACTCAATGCCTAACGCATAACGCATGCAATCCTACCTTTTAGTGGGGAGATTATTTTCGCTGCGCATTATCCTTCATTTTATGCAGTTAGGCTATTGCTTGTTAGTTTATCTTATAATGAATCTAATAGTGCTTGAGCTTCAACTTGCTGAGTTGCATCTCCTTTAGAGATCACTTCTTGCAAAATAACTTGAGCATTTTCTTCATCATTCATTTCAATATACATTTTTGCTAAATCTAGCTTACTCGACATCGAACCATCTTTATCAACATCTATGCCACTATCATTTTGTGCAAATTGGCCTAACCCAACATCAATGTTAGTTTTTTCATAAGGCTCTGAAACATCGCTCTCAACTAAACTATTAGAAATCAAATCATCTACAGAGAGGTAGTTCTCTGATTTCTCAACGTCTTGAGCACTTTGAATACTTTCTTCAATAAAGCTGTCATCAAGTAAATCATCTCCAACTTCATCCCCAAGACCACCATAGGTTAAGTCAATGTCATCTGACTCTATTGGAGAAGTCGCTGATTCCTCTTCAATATTTGCTAATAACTCATCAAAATCAACATTCGCCAATTCTTCGATAGCGTCTAATTCATTTACTTCTTCAAGTTTTTCTTCGTCCGAATCATCAACATCGGCTAATAGTTCAGCTAAAACATCTTCATCTGTAAAGTCAGGTGATAATTCGATTGCATCGTCTGAAATCCCTTCTGCTTGATTTGATCCATCATCTAACGAATCGTCAGCTAATAAGTGACTTAATTCAGCCTCAGTAAAACCACCATCAACTTGAGTTTTAATCGTTTCATCAACTGGTGAATTAATTAAATCATCACCAACATCGTCTTTTTCATCTTCGTTGAAGCTTTTGTCTACTTCATCTTTACTCATGGTATCAGCAATTAGTGCATCAATATCTAGTTCATCATCTAACTCATCACTCACAGTCTTTGTTAGGGTTTCATCAGCTACTTCATTCGCGCTATCTTTAGCCATAATATCGGTAAAATCAGCAGTAAGAAACGGTGTAACATATTCAGCTGTGAATGCAGAAATTTTAGCTTCATTCTCTGCTTTTTCATTTTGAATTTTCAGATCTTCAGGGCTTAATGCACTATCTGTTTCAGATTCATTAACAACTTCTGCTGAGTCCTGTTTAATCGCTTGTTGAACTGCTGGAGCACCAGCCGACATAGAGGCAAGCAAGGCATCAATATCGTCAGGATCTGTGACTTCAGCAGTTTCATTCTCCGAATCAAGTAATGAATCGATATCATCTGGTTCGGTGACTTCTGAAGTGTCATTTACCGAATCAAGTAAAGCATCAATATCATCAGGGGCGGTGACTTCTGAAGTGTCATCTATTGAATCAGTTACCGAATCAAGTAAAGCATCAATATCATCAGGGGCGGTGACTTCTGTAGTGTCATCTATTGAATCAGTTACCGAATCTAGTAATGAATCAATATCATCTGGGTCTGTGACTTCTACGTTGCCATCTGTTGAATCAATCACTGGCTCACTTGCTGAATCATTCATCGAGTCAAGTAACGCATCAATATCGTCTGGGTCTGTAACATCTGCAGAATCGGTTGCCGAGTCACTTACCGGATCACTGACTGAATTAAGCAATGCATCTATATCGTCTGGGTCGGTGACTTCTGCGTTGTCATCTGTTGAATCATTTACTGAATTGAGAAGCGCATCAATATCGTCAGGTTCTGTGACTTCTGCAGCCTCATCTGTTACTTCATTGGACTCTTCAACCACTAGGCCTTCATCAAGAGAATCATCTAACCCGCCGAGTAGATCGTTTAGATCTTCTTGACTGAGTTCCCCAGCTTCCAGTGCTTCATTTTCTGATTCTTCACTCTTCTCAACATCATCATCTAAACCAGATAATAGAGAATCGAGATCATCTTGACCTAACTCACCACCATCAAGAATATCAACATCAGAGTCATCATCTAATAGAATATCCTCAAGTTCATCTAAAGCATCGTCTTCATCTAAATGAATAACGTCATCATCACTGTCGATCAAATCAATCGATAGGTCATCATCTAAATTCAATTCATCATCAAGGGACAGATCAAGCTCATCATCTAAATTCAGTTCATCATCCAGTGACAAATCAAGTTCATCGTCTAAGTTCAGCTCATCATCTAGCGATAATTCTTCAGCTGGGCTTTCTTTTTTAGCGACAGGTGCTTGCTTTTTACTCTCTAATTCATTGAAGAACACCTCATCTGAAGCTTGCTTTCGTCGTTTAAACAAGAAGGCTAATAATGACAGTATTAGGATCGCCGGTAGCGTGCCCATTAGAATTTTGAACCATAAGCTTGAGGTGATATCTTGTTCGGCCAGTGCTGCCAGTTCTTTCTCTAATAATAGTTCTTGCTCTCTGGCTTCAGCTTTTGCTAATAATGCCTGCTGCAACTGAATCATATCGTCCATTTGCAGTTTGATTTCTTTGCCTTTGGCAACTTCTTCTTGCATGACACCCAGTTTGTCATTAAAGCTGCTGAGTCGTTGACGCAAATCATCATTTTCTTTTAAGATTGCTTGTAAACCATCAATTGAATCTGAGATATCATTTTGAATAAGTTCTAACCGCTCTTGCTGCTGTCCATCAATTTTTTGCAGTTGGTCATTAATCTCAGTTTTTACTGTATCTAAATCTTTTTTCTTAACACTAGGTTCTACAACAACGGATTTTTCAATTGATTTTGGTTGTGCTTTTTTCCAAGCCTTACTATCATTTTCAGACTTTTTCCTAGCACTATTAGTGTTTATTGCCATCATGTTATTAAAAGATGGAATTTTTAGGTATTGTCCTTCAACCAAATAATTGATGTTGCTATCGACAAATGCTTGTGGATTTTCTTGATATAACGCCTGCATGACTTGATAAACACTAAGACGTTTGTCAGGGCGTATCCGAGTGGCAATATTCCACAAGGTATCTTGTGAGGTGATCGGTCCATATCTTTCGTAAGGAAAAACATCACTGCTTTTAGGCCCTCGCATGCGAATACCACGCTCTTCTTCTGCATGTACAGGGAAGTTAGCCGTGAGTATGCCAATAATAATCGCCTGCCATAGGCACAGACGCAATAAATGTTGCATAAGGATGTCCTAATTAAACTAATTTAAGTTATGGCGTTGATCATTCTATTTATTACGCCAAAAAAATACCGCATTACTGTATCTGACTAAGAGATAAAGCTTATCTGGAAGGTAAAATGCAATATTTATTCCAAAAAACCATTAACTAACAAGATAATAGCAAATTCAGTCAATAAGTCTCCAATTATTGTAACTCTTGTGTAAATCACAACTTTGTTAAGCGAAGATATATCACTGTTCCGCCACTAATACACTTTATTCCAATCGGAAAGTCAATGGACCTTTAAGAAGTCTGGTATTACAAAAGTTAAGGAATTAAAACGAAAAAACTCGTCGATAACAGTATCACTACAGCTAACGACGAGTTTTTATACTAACGATTAGTAAAAAGTTAGCTTAAGTGATCTTTTGCCAATAGTTCAGCAATTTGAACACTATTAGTTGCCGCACCCTTGCGAACATTATCCGCAACGATCCACATATTAATGCCGCAATTATGGCTAATATCTTCACGGATACGGCCAACATAGGTATCATCTTTTCCGCTAGCGTCACCAATTTGCGTAGGGAAATCCTCATCATTACGACAAACAACAACACCAGGTGCTTGCTCTAATAAGTCTTTAACCTCTTCAGCTGAAATAGGAGAGTTCGTTTCAATATGCAAAGATTCGCCATGACCATAAAACACAGGAACACGAACTGCTGTAGGATTAACAAGCACGTTTTCATCGCCTAAAATCTTTTTAGTTTCCCAAACCATTTTCATTTCTTCTTTGGTGTAACCATTCTCTAAGAAAACATCAATTTGCGGGATAACATTAAACGCTATTTGTCGTGAGAAATTTTTACTCTCTACTGGCTTGCCGCTTAATAAATTAGCAGTTTGTTTCGCTAACTCATCCATAGACTCTTTACCACCGCCAGAAACTGACTGGTAAGTACAAACATTCACACGATTAATACCTACAGCATCATAGATAGGCTTTAGTGCTACCATCATTTGAATAGTTGAACAGTTAGGGTTAGCAATTATATTGCGGTTACGGTATTCAGCGAGTGCATCAGGGTTAACTTCAGGCACAACAAGAGGAATATCGGCGTCATAGCGAAATTCAGAGGTATTATCAATAACAATACAGCCAGCTTCAGCAGCTATAGGTGCAAATTTAGCAGAGGTTGAACCACCGGCAGAAAAGAAACCAATTTGAGCTAGACTAAAATCAAAATCATCGGCATTTAATACTTCAATACTTTGACCATTAAATTCAATAATTTCACCAGCAGAACGAGCACTTGCTAAAGGGTACAACTTATTAATTGGAAACTTTCGTTCTTCAAGAATTTCCATGATAGTTTTGCCAACTAACCCTGTTGCGCCAAGTATGCATACATCAAATTTTTGTGCCATGTTCCTCTCTCTCTTCAATAGACTTATCTCAAACAAATGAGTCGTCTCGATAGTTTAAATTAATTTTTATTAAAACCTAAGCGATGTGGAACATCACTATAAGTAGTAGATGATAAGTTGACCGTTACAGCAGAAAACTCCCGTCGAACTGGATAGTTCTTTCGTAAAGCGTCAAAACCTTGTACCGATAATTGTTGACGAAATATTGCATCGTCTCGTCTAACATCGTAAACCATTTTAACTAACTGGTTTAGTAATATTTGATCAAAAGCTTGATTAATATCAATTACAGGGATACTAGCTGACGGTAAAAAGTTTGCTAACTGATATTTTGGCGTTATCGCTAATTGTTGACATAATGCCTGATAGAGCATTTCACTACCACGAGCTTTTCCTTCTAAGCTATAACCAGCAATATGTGCTGTGGCTATTTCAGTAAAAGGAATTAAAGCGTCAAGAACGTCAGGTTCTCCTTGCCAAACATCAAGTACTAATTTTACGCCATGACCAGCCACTTTTAGTGCTAACAAAGCGTGGTTATCGATGACATCACCTCGACAAGCACTAATTAAGATTTGATCCTCTCGCAACATGGCAAGATTTTCTGCATTTATCAATTTATCTGTTGGGTGTTCTCCGCCAACAACCTTAGGTACATGCAAAGAAATAACATCGCACGCTAAAATATCCACCAGCGATACATACTGTCGATTATCAGTAGAGTTATGACTATTATCTTGAGCCTGCTTTTCGGCTTTTTTTCTTTCTCTTTGCTTTCTTTCTAATAATGGGTCGCATATTTTATGCTCAATACCTAAAGCAGTGAGTTTTTCACTTAATCGAGTACCTGTATTACCGCCACCAACAATACCGACAGTTAACGAAGACAAATTAAGTAAATACCGTTCAGCTAAAACGACTAGTGCGCTTAACACATATTCAGCAACGGATATTGCATTACAACCTGGCGCTGAGTGGAAGGTAATATTTCGTTTGGCAAGATAACTTAGGTCGATATGGTCAGTACCTATAGTGGCACTACCAACAAAAGAAATTTTATCGTTCAAATGAAGTAATTGCTCATTAACTTGAGTAATTGAACGTACTAAGAGAACATCTGCATCCGCCACTTGCTCAGCGGTTAACGTTCGCCCAGAAAAAGGGACTAACTCGCCTTGCTCGTCACCATTAATACCGTTATTAATGTGACAGAGTTCGCTAAAAAACTCTTTGGCAAATGGCATGTTTTCATCAAAATAAATCTTCATAAATGCTAACTATTTAACTCAAGACATTAAATACATTAAAGTTGACAACTATACGCTCATTTAGAGCATAAGTACTAAATTTATACCAACAGCACTCAACTTTATCGTTGGACATAAAAAAACCACGCTAAAAAAATATTTAGGGTGGTTTAATAGTACTTACAAGCTAAGCGTGAAATTGGAGCTTAACCCCAAACTAGACGCTTATTTATATTTTTTCATTACCAAAGTAGCGTTAGTGCCGCCAAAACCGAAACTGTTAGACATGATAAGGTCTAAGTCAACATCACGTTTTTCAGTAACAATATCTAAGCCTTGTGCTTTCTCATCTAAATTATCAACGTTGATTGATGGTGCAACAAAGCTGTTTTCCATCATCAAGATTGAGTAAATAGCTTCATGAACGCCAGCAGCACCAAGTGCATGACCCGTCATTGCTTTTGTTGCACTAATAGCCGGTGAATCTTCACCAAATAGCTCTTGAATTGCGCCTAATTCTTTTACATCGCCGACCGGTGTAGAAGTACCGTGTGTATTTAAGTAATCAACTTTACCTTCAACACCTTGCATAGCTTGTTGCATACAACGAACCGCACCTTCACCACTTGGAGCTACCATATCATAACCGTCAGAAGTTGCGCCGTAGCCTACCAATTCAGCGTAAATATGAGCGCCACGCGCAAGAGCATGTTCTAATTCTTCAACAACAACCATACCGCCGCCGCCAGAAATAACAAAACCGTCACGGTCTGCATCATAAGTACGTGAAGCCAACTCAGGTGTATCATTACGACCTGCAGATAATGCTCCCATACCGTCAAACATCATAGCAAGTGACCAATGAACTTCTTCACCGCCACCAGCAAAAACAATATCTTGTTTACCTAATTGAATAAGCTCCATGGCATTACCAATACAATGCGCACTCGTTGCACAAGCAGAGCTAATTGAGTAGTTAACACCTTTAATTTTAAAAGGAGTGGCTAAACAAGCCGAAACTGTACTGCCCATAGTTTTTGGCACTGCATAAGGGCCAACTCGGCGAATACCACGGTTACGAAGCGTATCGGTAGAAGCAACAATGTTTTCTGATGATGCGCCACCTGAACCCGCAACAATACCTGTACGTACGTTTGATACTTGGTCTTCAGTTAATTTTGCATCTTTAACAGCTTGGTCCATAGCTATATAGGCATAACCGGCCGCATCACCCATAAAACGAATGGCTTTACGATCAATGTGGTCTTTAGTTTCAATATCGGGCTTACCCCAAACTTGACTACGTAGGCCTTGCTCTGCAAAACTTTCAGAATGAGAGATACCTGATTTACCAGCTTTTAATGAGGCCAATACTTCTTCAGCATTGTTACCGATACTTGAGACAATACCTAAGCCTGTTATTACGACACGTTTCATTTAACTAACCATCTATAATTATGAAATTTTGCGCTATTATACAAGTAATAGCCATTGAACTGGTATTACTTGTTGCTTATCACAACAAAAACCAGCGTACACTTGTACACTATAATATGATATCCGTTCTAATATATCTATGACATTTTAACTTATCTATCGTTATTTTCTGATCTAAATCTATATTTCGCGTAAAATATTCAGAGTTAAACCCAAGCCACTTGAAGATGCATATTTCAGGTCGCTTGAGTATGGACAACAATATCATCCTCTACATAGTCAATCTACCTAAAGAATTTTTCATGAAAAAACTTGATAAAACAAATAATAACAATAAATTATCCTACCAAGAAGATGGTACACCTTATTGCGAGAACTTTGATGATATATATTTTGATAGTGAGTCAGGCTATCTGCAAAGTGATTTTGTTTTTATTCAAAAAAATCAAATTTTTTCACGTATACAAGTGGCTAAAAAAACATTCACGGTAGCTGAAACAGGTTTTGGAACCGGGTTAAATTTTTTATTAACCTTACAGGCGTACCAAAAAGCGCAGCAAACTTTATCAGTACCACTAGTGCCACTGCATTTCATCAGTGTAGAAAAGTACCCGCTAACAAAAGAGCAATTAGTCCAATCTTTGTCTCTTTTTCCACAACTTCAATCTTTAACAACAACATTGACTGACCGTTACCCTGAATGCCCTAGTGAAGGATTCCCGCATAACTTTGAAACGACATTTCTAGAAGGCCAGGTAACTTTAACACTTATATTTGAAGATGCTGCCCACGGTTTTTCTGCATTGAAATCAGAAGAAAATGGCTTAGTCGATGCTTGGTACCTAGATGGTTTTTCACCCGCAAAAAACCCTGACATGTGGAGTAAGGAACTATTCTCACAAATCGGTCGATTGTCAAAAGAACAAGCGACACTGACCACTTTTACCGTTGCTGGTTTTGTAAAAAGACAGTTACGTAATATCGGCTTCCGTCTTGAAAAAATACCAGCACAAGGCAAAAAGAAAGAAATGATGCTTGCAGTAATGCAAAGTAATCCGATAACAAATAAAGGCTACCATTTAAGACCTCGTATCATTAAACCTCAGCACGTTAGCATTATTGGTGGTGGTATCGCTTCGGCATGTGCAGCATATGCATTAACTAAACAAGGGGTAAAAGTGACTTTATACTGTAAAGATACTTCCCTCGCTCAAGGTGGTTCTAGCAATGCTATTGGCGCTTTATACCCACTATTACATCAACAAAAAGATGACATAAGTTCTTTTTATCAGCAAGCTTTTTGGCGTGCTAAAGCACTCTATAGCGAGATTGCCGAACAAGGTTATTCATTCCCGCATCAATGGTGTGGATTATTAGAGGTATCTTATAAAGAAACATTAGTTAAGAGGCAACAAGCATTCGAGCGCTTGGACACTTGGCCTAATAACCTCATCCACGGAGTCAACGCAAAACAGGCTAGTGATTTAGCCAATATAGATCTACCTTACGGTGGTCTTTTTATGCCTAATGCAGGTTGGATGTCCCCCCAAGATTTGGTTAAGCAAATTTTTAATGCCGCTAAAAAGACTAATCGTTTGAAGGTTATGACCGACACTCACATTACTAACATACGCCAAATTGTGAATACCGGCGTTAATGAAAGTGCTACTTCTTGGTCTTTAACGAGTAATCAAGGTGAATATAACGCCAGTGTATTAGTGATATGTGGTGGTGCTGATGCGATCAAAATAGAACAATTAAAAGCGTTACCCCTCACGGCTACCCGTGGCCAAGTAACGAGCATGAAAAGTAATAAACAGATAAATAAACTCTCTACCGTTATTTGCCATAAGGGTTATTTAACCCCTGAAAATAAGGGCATTCATTGCATTGGTGCAACGTTCCAGAAAAATGATACCAATATTTCAACGGACAAAGCCGATGATGGCTATAACTTAACCATGCTTGATAAGTGCTTACCTGCTTTATCATCAACTATTAATTGGCAAGAACAAGATATTTCATCGAGTAAAGCAAGACTGCGATGTATGTCGCAAGACCACTTACCCCTTGTTGGAGCAGTGCCGGATATCAATGAACATATAGCTAAGTACCCTCACTTAGCCAAAGATAAAAACTGGAAATATAGTCAAGCAGCTCCGTGTATTGATAACCTTTACGTATTGCTTGGTCTGGGGGCACGGGGTTTGTGTTCAGCGCCTTTGGCTGCAGATATATTAGCGGCAGAGTTATGTAATACCCCCTACCCTTTGGATAACCAAATGTTATTCAACCTAAGCCCTAACCGTTTTATTATTCGAGATATTATTAAAAGAAAAATCCCTAAATAAATATCATCTTTGAGCATTAGGTAAAGCTAAACAGTTTTCTATTAAATCAATGAGCGTTTCACAATCAAGATATTGGTTAAGCTTAAATGCCCCTAAACAGGTTAATTCATTAGTCAGTTTGGCGCTCATCAGCCTTATACCACGTTGTAGAACAATACTAGAACATTGGTTTTATGATCTCTTTTAGGCTTTGTAAAAATTTAAAAACACCTATTAGTTATCTTTAAAGATGAATAATTAAATACTCGAAAAACTTAACGATTATTTTACCCCACTATACAAATAATAAACAAACAAGCTTGAGCTAAATCAACCCTCCCTACTCAATAATTCTCTATGGTACTACTACAATAACCAAAAGGATTCATTGACATGAAAGTCATGTTTTTACTCTACCTATCGCTGGTATCATCCCTACTGTTAACCGGCATTGCAAATACTGCTCATGCGCAGCAATTAAACCTGTCACAATCAATAAATCAAGCAGGTATACAACGTATGTTATCTCAGCGCATGGCAAAGAATTATATTTTACTTAGCCAAGAAATCGATAGCCAAGCTGCTGCAGATGAACTCGATGAAAGCTCAGCATTATTTGAAGAAAACTTATTCGAGCTTAACGCGTCAATTAGTGATGTAGACTCCAAACTGGCGTTGAAAAAACTAAAACAAAGTTGGTATGGCTTTCGACATTTTGTGTTGAGTGAAGCAAGTAAAAAACAGACTGCGCAAGTGGTTGATAGAAGCACTTTGTTATTAAAATCAGCTCATGCATTAGTGCTAAGCTTAGAAAGAAGTTCTCGCACTCACAGTGATCACCTTATTAATGTTTCAGGTAGACAACGTATGCTTTCGCAACGTTTAGCTATGCTCTACTACGCTAGCCACTCAGGCATACAAGAAAAGATATTCCAACAAGAAATGCACAAGACTTCAAGACAGTTCGGTCAAGCACTAACAAAACTGATGGCCGCAAAAGAAAATAACACTGAAATTAACGAGGCCTTAGCAGAAGTAAATAATCAATGGAGTTTTTATAAAACAAAATTTAATGGTTCGAACAAGGGGCGTTTTTCACCGAAAACCATTAAAGTAGTGAGTGAATCACTGTTGAAAGAGATGAACAGTATTACCAAATTATATGAAGTAGAAAGTTTGGCACAAGCTAAATATTCAACCTGGATCAAATCTGCTAATTAATAAGGAAACTTGCTAGCACTTGAGGTGTTTGATTATTTTGGAAATTATAATGCTTTTTGCTTAGCGAGCTAATTTAAACGGAGTCATTCTCTGCTTAAATGAGTAAAAGTAGTGTAAACAAACAAAGCAAATGCTCACAACATAGTGAGCATTTGCAATGCTCTTAGTTACCTAAATGTACGTTCTTTTGCATACCCAACCAGAAGTTATTTACAATGGCGTAGTCTTGGGGCGCTAATTCAGTTTTGGCTAAGATAATTTTTTGCGTTACCCCTTCAATCAAAGCTGAAGAAATAGCTTGGCTCTCATCGCCATACTCAGTAGCAACTAAGGAAATCAATCCACGTAAATAGCTGCTTGCAAACAAAGTATCGCCATCAATATCATCTCGCTCAAATAAGCCATCAAAATACAGATAAATGTCAGCAACGATTGTAAGTTGTTCTGTTGAAGTGGTTGAGTTTGTTGTCATGTGAATCACTTTAAAAATGTTGAGTTATAATTTAATTTATTGTGGGCTTGCAAGCGGATAAAGCACTTGATCTTTATAACCCGTAGTCACAGGTACAAAGCCAGATAATTCTTGATCAAGCAGAGCATCGCCAGTATCACTAATAAGCGGCTTGTTGTTCAAGGCTTCTAATTTAGCCTTAGTCGCCAAAATAACAATATTCTCACTGCCACCAGATTGCGCTAAAATAGTACGAAGAATACGCGGGCTTAATTGTTGGTTGCCACGCCCAAAGACATGTCCCTGCCCACCAATTAAAGTGATAACAAGCTTACTGAGACCATGATAATCCGTAATCGCTTTATAGAGTTCAGCTTCAGTAACATCAGAAGCAACAAGCGATTGTTCACTAACAATATCAACACCCAACAAAGTGTTGTCTAAAGCTAATTCGTTCATTAAAAAAGCCGTAGTAGAGCCCGACCCTATAATGAACTGACGATCATCATGATCGTTCATTTCTTCAATAACATTTGCCGCAATATCTTGCAGCACAAGTTCGTCACTTTCTTTGCCGCCTGATTTAACGGCTTGCACATAACGCAGCTCACTTGGAATTTTCATCTCGCTATAACGCTTTGCTTTAACGATTCCTTGTCTAAACAAGCTTTCATCTATGTCCATTACATCACCGGTAGTTAAGGTGACTAATTCCTTGGTAACCATCAATTCAATTATTCTGCCTGCGGCTTTTGGTGTTATAGCGTAAACACCTGAGTGAATCTTACAACCTGCAGGTATACCTAAAACAGGTACTTGTTGATAATCATCATCACGAGCCACTATATTAGCAATATCTCGCGCAGTTCCATCGCCACCCGCAAATAAAATAATATCTACACCGTGGGCTAATAAAGCTTGCACAGTTAATTGGCTATCATTACTTTCGGTGTGCTTTTGCTGTGCCTGATAGAGTACTTCTACTTCAAAGCCCAAATCACGTGCACATTGCTCTCCCATAAGGTCATTAGCGGTATAAATAACGATGTCATCTTTATAAGGTAATAACACCTCAAGCGCTAATGCTGCCCTCGCATTTGCTTGTGGTTTCGCTCCTAAAGCTAATGCATGCATTGCCATGCCGTCACTGCCCTTAAGTGCAACACTACCGCCGATTCCTGCAATAGGGTTGATGATAAACCCCAGTTTAAAATGTTTCATATTCATGTTCCTTTTCACTATTTTCTATCTTCTCACCAAACTGCCCAGCTTTTAAAGGGGATGGTGTTTGATAAAAATGAGTTAGTGCTTCAATAAACTGTTGTGCTCGAGGTGGAAAGCCATTCTCGATAAAAAGTAACGCTTGGCGATGAACCTTTGCTTTAAATCCACTAAGATCTCCCTGATATCCATTGAGATTATCTGCAGAAGTATGAAATTTCCGCTGTGCTGCAACGTTAAAAGCCCATTCAATCGCTTGTGGAATAACTTCAACTTGCTCAAATCTCTTCTGCTGTTTCTCATTGCGACCATCAGGAATATACCAATAGCCAAAATCTTCTAATAGCCGTCTTTTCTCACCAGCTTGACACCAATGTGCTATTTCATGAAATGCACTGGCATAATAGCCATGAGCAAAAATAATTTGATGGTAAGCACAGTTTTCATCTGCAGGTGCATACAATGGCTCATCACCACCCTTGATTAAACAAGTATTGTATTGCTTATAAAAAACGTCATCGAATAGGGAAATAAGATCTTGATAGCGGTGCTGCATAAATTTAGCAAAGTAGCTGGAATTAATGTCGGCTAGTATAACGAAAAATGGCAATTGTTACATCGCCATTTCCATTTTTTACACAGGATAGCGCTTGTATCCAAAGCTTTATAACACGTTATTAATAACAGCATCACCAAACTAAATTGCTATTAAACGAAGTATCATAAAAGATCATGCTTCATCTTCGACATTATTTTTTCCCTGAGTTTTATCTATACTATCGAGCTTATGGTGAATAGCTGATTTAATCATCATATAGGCACTGATCGGTGCCGTGAGTAATAAAAATAGTGAGATAAGTATTTCTTTTACACTCACCCCCGCTTGTGTAGTGCTAAAAAAGATCATCGCGGCAGTTAACAGCGCAGCCATTCCGAGTGTTGTCGCCTTAGTGGGGCCATGAAGTCGCATAAAAAAATCAGGCATTTTAACTAAACCAATCGAACCAACGAGTACAAAGGTACCGCCAATTAATAATAATATTGAAATAATCCATTCAGTCATAACTTTCCCCTTACTCTATAATATCGCCACGTAGCAGGTATTTACATACTGCAACAGTGCTTACAAAACCTAACATAGCGATTAACAGAGCCGCTTCAAAATACAATGCTGTTCCCATACTCATGCCATATAAAATAATCAGTGCAATACTATTAATATACATAGTATCAAGCGCAAGTATCCTATCAGGTACAGAGGGACCTACTAGTAAACGCCATAGGTTTAATAATAATGACAAACCAATCATAGCAAACACGATTAAAATCACAGTTTCTAGCATTGAAATATCTCCTTTAAAGGGGCTTCATAACGTTGCTTAATTGTGTTTATCAAGGCCTGTTCATCTTTAAGATCTAACACGTGTATGAGTAAAAAACGTTGTTCACAACCCTCACCTTCAGTGGAACTCTCACTCCATGGATATACTTCCGCGCTAACGGTTCCCGGTGTTAATGATACTGTACTAGCCAAAATGGTAATTGGCATACTGTGTGTTAAATCTAATGGCACTTTGACAAATCCAGGGGTTAGCTTTTTGGTTGGTCCTAAGATTAAAATAGCAACCTGAATATTCGCAGTAATAATGTCATATAAAACCAACAGCAAATGACGTATTGCTAAAACGGGCTTTATAACTAAAGGTTGTTTGGTACTAAAAGGGCTAGTCGCCACAGGAATAACTATGGCTAAAATAACGGCCAAGACAATGTGTCCCGCCGATACACTATTATTTAATAATAACCATACAAAAAACAATAGAAGGCTCAATATAGGAGCGGGTAACCATTTAAATCGTGTTTCTAATCGCATTACTGGCCTCCTGAAAGAATAACTTTAATGTTGTAATTAAAATCGTGTAATTGGGTTGCAGCACCAATGGCATATTCACTTAATGGTCCAGCAAAAATACTCATCAACGGCGAAGCTGAAATAAGAATAATCAATGCTATTAACTGTGCAGGATGGACGCGTTCTTGCCCGACACTTTCTGGTACTTTACTTTGAACACTGCCTTGATGATGCCAAAACACTGTACTACCTGCTCTCGAAACTCCAATTAATATAGCTAAACTCGCGAGTAAATAAAGCGGCCAAAACACAAAGGTATATTCTGCATTCAATGTGGCTTTAAGCAGCCATACTTTGCCAATAAAGCCAGACAATGGTGGCATCCCGATTACCGCAATTCCTGCAATCAAAAAGCAAATACCTAGCAACCTTGGCTGAGACACTGCCGGACCTGCGATAATGCGATCAGCAATATCACCACGTTGGCGGCCGATTAAGTCAGCTAAAATGAATAGTGCTGCCGTAACTAAGGTTGAATGAACTAAGTAATAAATCGCTGCAGAACTCGCCTCAACAGATTGTACCGCGACTAAAGCTACTAAAGTTCCCACAGATACTATCACCAAATTTGCAGCTAGTTTTCTTAAATCTTTACTCGCTATAATACCGACAGTGCCCATCGCAATAGTAGCAAGCGCCAACCACCACAACCAACTTTGCGCTATATGACTCAATTCACCGGCTTCATCGCCAAAAATTAACGTATAAACACGCATCATAGAGTACACGCCAACTTTTGTCATAATGGCAAATAGTGCAGCCACAATAGGCATCGCCGTTGCGTAAGTATTGGGTAACCATAAATGTAGCGGTAATAATGCGCCTTTTAATGCGAATACCACCAGCAACAATAAACCACCGATTTTCGCAAGGTAAACATCATCACCTTGTAAAAGTGCTACTTTCTGAGCCATATCAGCCATATTCAATGTGCCTAATACGCCATATAGCACACCTAAAGCAATCAGGAATACCGCCGAACCAACAAGGTTCATAATCACATAGTGTAATGATGCACGGGTATTATTTTTATCACCGCCATGCATTAACAATGAATAGGAGGAAATGAGTAAAACTTCAAAAAATACAAAGAGATTAAAAGCATCACCCGTTAAGAATGCGCCATTTACCCCTAAAATGAGAAAGTGTACCAGTGGGTGAAAGAAGCGGCCCTTTTCATCATCCCCTGCTGTTGCATATAAAACACAGACAATACCTAACAAAGCAGTCAAACAAGCTAACAACGTTGATAAAGGATCGGCAACTAAAACAATACCAAAAGGCGCACTCCAATCACCAATGGCATAAATTTGTGTTCCGTCTACTTGCACTTTTAACAATAGGGCTAGCGATGCTAAAAATGTGATTACACTTAATACAACTGACGCTGTTCTTCTAATAACTATGCTTTTACCACAGGGCGGCATCAATAAAATAACAGCTGCCAACATTGGCAGTAACACAGGTAAAGATGTTAAATGCTGGATCATACTTTACCCTTGTTATCTTTGTCTGATATCTCACCATCTACATGGTCATTGCCTAAATCTGCTCGCCCTCTTATTGCTAAAATAACCACAAAGGCTGTCATGGCAAATCCAATGACAATCGCGGTTAACACAAAAGCTTGCGGTAGCGGATCGGCATATTCTGTTCCAGTGCCAAGTACTGCAGCTTTATTAAGGCTAAGTCGCCCTGAAGAGAATAGGAATAAATTGACCGCATACGAAAGCATAGTTAGCCCTAATACCACAGGAAAAGTTCTTGAGCGCAATATTAAAAATACGCCACAAGACACTAAAAGCCCAACGCATGATGCGTAAAGTATCTCCATTAAACATGTACCCCTTCTTTTGGCGCATTTGCCGTTAGTTGGCCAAGACTTGCCAAAATCATTAACGTTGCTCCTACTACAGTCAAATAAACACCTAGATCAAATACCAGCGCACTAGCAAGTTCAATTTCTCCAATAAATGGAATATCAAAATAATCAAACCAGGTTGTCATAAATGGTTTTTCAAAGAACCAACTGCCAACGCCAGTAAATAAGGCAATAATAATACCTGATGCAATAATCTTTCGGTAATTGATGGTCAAACGTTCCGCTATCCAATTAGAACCATGCGCTATATATTGCAAAATAAACGCAATTGCGGTCACTAAGCCTGCAATGAACCCCCCACCTGGGAGATTGTGTCCACGTAAGAAAATATAGAATGACACCATCAATGCCAAAGGTAGCAATGACTGAGAAATACTCGCTAATAAAATAGGATAGCGCTCTTTCGCCCAAGGTCTTCCTTCACTATCAGTACTCGGCATAATTAAAGGTAGGTTAGCTAATAATTTTGCAATACCTAACGCGGCAATACCTAATACAATTATCTCACCTAGCGTATCAAAACCACGAAAATCCACTAAAATAACATTAACAACGTTAGTGCCACCACCACCTGTTTTAGCGTTCGCTAAGAAGAAATCAGAAATAGACTCAAGTGGACGGGTTAGTAATGCATAACAAACACTGCTAACAACAATACCCAAAGCGGCTGAAACCCCTAAATCACGTAACACATGAATAGAGCTAGACTCCTTTGGTGAACGTTGTGGTAAGAAAAACAGTGCCAGCATAAGTAAAACAATGGTGACAACTTCAACTGTTAATTGAGTCAAGGCTAAATCAGGCGCTGATAATCGAGTAAAGGCGACAGAGACCATTAAGCCAACCACCGAGATCATCAGCAATGATATAACCCGTGAACGATGCCAAATCACAGTACTAATGGCACCAATCATTAATAAGGCAGCACCAACTGCGTTATGAACATCAATTGGAGTCGGTTGTTTTTGCCCACCTAACTGGCTCATTTCAAATAATGGCCCACCTGCAAGTATCAGTACAATAGCAAACATCAACATTAAATAGCGTTGTAAAGAACCATTTTCAATAGCGCTAATTTTACGCTGACACCATTTTGTCACGACATATATAGTGCCATCGAAGAGCTTCTTGGCATCCAGTGTTGGCAGTGATGCTTGATACTGGTAAAGGTAACGTCGTTGTGAATACAGAAATATACCACCAGTTACGGCTATAGCGCTCATCAATAGTGGTAGATTAAAACCATGCCATAGCGCAACTTTATATTCTGGTACATAGCCACCGATGACTGCAAAAGAGGCGGCTCTTAAAATATCATCAACGACAAAGTTTGGAAATATTCCCACAATTAAACATAAAGCAACCAGTATTTCGATTGGCACTCGCATATAACGAGGCGGCTCACTTGGCTGTTTTGGTAAATCAATCGGATCACCATTAAAGAAAACATCGTGGATAAAACGAGCGGAGTATGCCACCGCTAAGGCACCCGCAACAGTCGCAAGTACAGGAATAAGCCACGACATAGATCCAAGTAATTGTTGGTGCAAGGTTTCAGCAAAAAACATCTCTTTAGACAAGAAGCCATTTAAGAGTGGCACACCGGCCATCGACGCTGCTGCCACCATAGCAAGTGTTGCCGTATAGGGCATAAATCGCCACATACCATTGAGTTTTCGCATGTCACGCGTACCCGTTTCATGGTCAATAATACCCGTTGCCATAAATAATGAGGCTTTAAAAGTAGCATGGTTAATGATGTGGAAAATAGCGGCGACTGTCGCAAGCTGGGTATCCAGTCCCAATAATAATGTAATTAAGCCCAAATGACTGATAGTAGAATAGGCTAACAAGCCTTTTAAATCATGTTTAAATAATGCTATATATGCGCCAAATAATAAGGTCGATAGTCCGGTTAAACTGACAAGAAGAAACCACAGTTCTGTACCGGCTAAAGCAGGATAAAAACGTGCTAATAAAAAAATACCTGCTTTGACCATTGTGGCAGAATGTAGATAGGCACTAACCGGCGTTGGCGCAGCCATCGCGTGTGGTAACCAAAAATGAAAAGGAAATTGTGCAGACTTGGTGAATGCGCCAAGCAGTATTAATATTAAGGTTATTTCATACCAATCATGTGCTTGAATAATTTCTTTACTAGCTAAAATAATATCTAAATTATAACTACCAACAATGTTACCCAATAACAGCAAACCTGCCAGTAAAGCTAAACCACCACCCCCTGTTATCGCTAAAGCCATAATCGCGCCCTTACGAGCTTCAGCTTTATGCCACCAATAACTAATCAACAAAAAAGAGCTAATACTGGTCAGCTCCCAGAAAAACCACAACTGTATGATGTTGTTTGACATAACGATACCGAGCATCGCAGTCATAAACAGCATTAAATAAGCATAAAGCTTGGGCATAGAGTCATTACTACTGAGGTAATAACGGGCATAAAAAATAACGAGTATACCAATACCTAAGATCATGAAAACAAACAAAAGCGCTAAACCATCTAAACGAAAAGCGATATCTATGCCCAGTAAAGGGATCCAGGAAATGGTTTGACGAATAACATCACCAGCAAACACGGCAGGCGCTAAGCTAATTGCAAATGCTAAAGCGATGATCGGCGTCAATAACGTTAAAGCTGTGGATTGATTACGCGATAATTTACCTGTCGTTGAGGAAATAATACTGCCAAGTAAGGATAGCAAGGGTATCCAAAGCAAAGTCATAGAGTGAACCTTTTAATTTTTATTATGAGAAGTCACGGTATCTAGAGATATAGCCATAATATGTCAGATTACATAGCACTGGCAAACATTATCAATGTGAAAGTTTGTAACGACTTTATCACGATATAACACAACTTTCTCGACTAAAGTCTAAAATTAATTCGGATAATTTAACGAATGACGTCAAAAATTCAAATAATGTGATTATTTCACTAGTCTCAACACCTGCATTAAGTGTAGTATTTAACCTAATGAAGCGGCAATAAATTTACAGGTGACAAATGAAGAAGCTCGATAGCATCGATTTACAAGTATTGACCATATTATATGATGATGCAGATATTACGAATAAGGAACTTGCAGCCAAAATAGGTATTGCTCCATCAACTTGTTTAGAGCGAGTTAAACGCTTAAAGCTTAGTGGTGTCATTAAAGGCGCTTTTATCGATGTTAACTTGCAAACTATCGGCGGTAATATTGAAGCCATCGCAGCGATTCGTTTACAGCCTTATTCAGAAGAGATTGTTAATGGCCTACGTGATGATTTATTAAAACACCCTGAGATATTAAATTTATATCATATGGGGGGTAGCTATGATTACTACATCCATATGTCAGTAAAAGATAGTGAGCATTTACGTCAGTTTGTCTTCAAAAACATAACCTCGCGTGATGAAGTAACAACAGTTGAAACATCACTGGTATTTGAACACAGTCGCAGCGGTATTTTACCTAACTTCGACGAGTAAATATTCTGACAAGTTATAACCTGTCTCTTATACACATCTGACGCTGCCGACGAATAGAGAGGTG
>OJHK01000536.1_pt1 | contig 23482 bp, 15 predicted proteins | sample 1595161 | NCBI WGS metagenome assembly OJHK01 (sample SAMN05416842, study PRJEB24817) | seawater metagenome | isolation source: Sea water | place: Canada:Atlantic | collected 2013-07 | reverse complement strand
CACCTCTCTATTCGTCGGCAGCGTCAGATGTGTATAAGAGACAGGAACAAGGTCAATAGATAAATTAATATCCTCAAGGGTCAACACTTCAACGGTATGTTCAGGATAAAGCTTAGTCACCTTATTCACTAGACTTGAAATCGAGACTTGCTGTTTTACTGGCTCAGGTAAACTGGCTATTTGCTTATAACTATTAACAAATTCACCTAAATTATTTGTGCGTTGCGCAATCACAGTTAAACCTTCAAGAAGAAAATCACTATGCGCTTCAATATCCGTATTCTTTATCAATAGCCTTTTTAAGCTTTGACTTATCGAGGCGATAGGAGATAAAGAGTTATTAATTTCATGACTAATCACACGAACAAGCGCTTGCCAGGCTTTACGCTCTTCACTACGTAACATGGTACTCACATCGGTAATAAATAACAGCTCCTGCTGTTTTCCATCCCTTCTATAGACTTCTTTGTGCACATTATATTTACCCTGCTGATCGGAAAAGGTTAATGTCATCACTTGGCTTTGACCATTACTTATTGCATCAACTTGCGCTAACTGATCACCGGAGTAGCTAAAAGCTTTACCATTATCAGCACCTGTTATCTGTAGTAAATTACGTGCTGCTGGATTACACAACACCAATTCATTACTTTCGTTAAAAGCAATGATAGCCACATCAATATGCTTAATCACAGTTTGTAACAAGAGTTGGTTTTCAATAGACTCTATTCGCTGTTTATTTAATCGTAAAGCGAGGCTATTAATAGCGCCGACAAGTTCATTAAGTGCCTTATCCCCTTCACTGGTTCGTGCCCTAAGACTGTAGTCACCTTGTACCATGGCATCAAGCAGGTTACTTAGACTACGAAACTGATACGCGGACTTTTGATGAATTTTACTGTGGCAAAATACAATAACTAAACCGCCAATTAACATAACTAACAGTACTAAGTATATTGAAATATTAGCGTAAATCATTACCCATATCAGGAGCAGGTATGGAGGTAGCGCAGAAAATAAGGACAACTTAGTAAGCTGTCCTTCAAAGGATGTCCTTTTTTCATTGAATTCTGCTTTTTGGGGCTTATCTTGATTTGGCTTTTCATTCAACATCATTTATTTATACTTCTGTTGATTAACAGGATTAATGAACTAGTTAATTATTTTGTCGATTATCTTATACCATTCCATCTAAGAAAATGATCGCTTAGCGATAATTTAAAGGTTTAGAGTCAAGGCATTGATTGCCATGAATAGTTATTCTATTGTTTAAATCAATAACGCAGCATATAAGCCTTTAAAACTCGCCCTTCGGGAACGCATTGGTATTAGGTTTTATCCAAGCGCCTATATAAAGCACTGCGACTAAGCCCTAATGATTTTGCCGCTTTTAATACGTTACCTTCAAAATGGGATAAGCGCTGGTCTATTAAATTTAATTCTAACTCTGCCAAACTTAATAGCACTGTTGCTTCATTTGAGTTTACCTGCATAACGTCAGGTTCTGCTATGCCTGTATTATTCACAGGTAAACCAAGGTCAGCTGCACCAATAACATCTCCATGAGACAATATTTGCGCACGTTCCATCACATGATTAAGTTCCCTGATATTACCAGGCCAGCTATAAGCCTCTAAGGCTCTTTTTGCAGCTTCGTCTAACATTAACTTCAGTTGTCCATGCTTAGTCGCCGATTGTGCTAAAAAAGCATCCGCCAGTAAGATAATGTCATCTTTTCTAGCTCTTAAGGGAGGAACTTCAATCGTAAAAGTATTGACGCGGTATAATAAATCTTTACGAAATTTACCGGTAACCACAGCTTCATTCAAATTCGCATTTGTTGCACAAATTAGCCTTATATCTACCGATTGAGTTTTACTGGCACCAACTTTTTCAAATTGTTGCTCTTCTAATACTCGTAATAATTTGCCTTGCTGGGAATATGGCGTATTGGCAATTTCGTCTAAAAATAAACTGCCGCCATCGGCTAGTTCAAATCGACCAATCCGTGTAGATTTTGCATCGGTAAAGGCACCTTTTACATGACCAAACATTTCACTCTCAAATAAGGTTTCGGTTACTGCGCCCATATTCACCGAGATTTGATCAGCCAAGTGACGTTTAGACTTTTGGTGAATATACCGCGCGAACATACTTTTTCCGGTGCCGTTTTCACCGGTAAGTAAGACACTGGCATTACTTTGTGCTACTTGTTCAATCATTGCCATCGTTTTTTGCATTACTGGCGATTGACTAATGATATCTCCCTCAAACTCACTATCTAAATGTTGCTGTAGCAACTGGTTTTGTTGGCTGAGCCTTTGGGTGTTTTTTTCACTTTGCGCTAACTTTATTTGATTACAAATGATATTAATTAAGCGATCAACATCCCACGGCTTTTGAACAAAGTCATTTGCACCATTTTGCATAGTACTCACTGCTACCTCAACTGTTGCCCAGCCGGTCATGACCACTATAGGTAAGTCTTCATCAAGCTTTCTAATGTTAGCAATGAGTGTCAGTCCCTCTTCCCCTGATGTGGTATCAAGCGAGTAATTTAAGTCCATTAAGACCAAATCAAATTGCGTTTTTTTAATCGCAGCTAAAGCTGAACTGGGTGTTTGACAAAGATTAACGCCATAACCTTCCGGTACCAGTAAAATCTTTAAGGCTGACAGTATATCTAGGTCGTCATCGACTAGTAGAATGTTTTTATTCATGACGTTTAATTATTTACCATATTTTCGATTAGTTACCATAACGTATTAAAAATAAGAAAAGCAGAAAATATTAACTATTCTCTGCTCTACCATATTTCTCTTTATTGTTTCTTGTTATTCATAGTGTAATGCTTGGCTTGGCTCTAACCTTAACGCATTTTTTGTTGGTAAGTAAGTCGCTACCAGCACAGTAGCAGCCACTATGCTCACCATAATAATCACCATTAATAGGAGTGACGAATAGGAAGTACCAAACATTTGCGCGATAGCAAAGCCCATAAAACCTCCCGCTAAAATACCGGGAATCCCCCCCCACAGTAATAGCTTCACACCAGCAAAAACAAACTCTCTGCTAATTCTTTGCTCATCAGCGCCTAACGCACGTTTAATGCCTATTTCCTGGGTTCGTTGGCTTATGGTATTTGCCATTACACCGTAAATGCCGCTTGCTGCTAGTACCACACCGGCGATAGCAAATATTGCCGTTAAACTACTAATAAAAACAACTGGCGCAGTAATTCTGTCATTACTGGCTTGATACGTTTCTATTCGATATGAAGCCAGTTCGCTATCAATTCCTTGTAAAGTCTTACGCAAATGCTTAACTGCAAGGTTTCCATTGGCATTGAGTTGCATAGCAATAGTCAACTGTTTACGTGGAGTCTGAGTTAGCGGTCTATAGATCGAAGGCATACTTGCTGCATCACCGTCTCTGTTACCTTGAATGGTATGCTCAACTACGCCAACAATAGTCACCCATTCAATATTATCTTGCGCTGTCTTCGCTAAACGAAATCTCTGCCCTAACGCACCCTGCTCTGTAAAATGGTGCTTAGCAAAACTTTCTGAAACCAAAGCTGTTGCTTTAGCCAAACCATCATCACTATTGTTAAAATAACGGCCTTGGCGTAATTGAACGCCTAGCTTTGCCAAAGAGCCAGGCATGATGGCAATATCATTAGCACTCGGATAACTGTTATTACTATCCTTACCATATTCTTTACCTTCTATAATGACTTTCGAGATTAAACTATAATGCCCCGGTAACGACGTTGCCAACATTACCGCATCAATTGCCCCACTGTTTTCTAAACGTGATTGCAACGTTTTGGCAAAATGTGCCTTTTTAGCATCCGTATCATAATTCGCTGCAGGTAATAAAACACTAGCCACTAACGTATTTTCAGTATTAGCTCCCATATCTCTATTGGTTTGCTCATAAGCAGATTGCACCATAACGGCAGAGGATATTAATACCGTCATTGAAATAAATATTTCACTTATAACGAGTAAACGATTCAGGCGACCTGCCTTTTTCCCTTGTGCGCCTCGAGTACCATCGCGTAGTACGGCATTAAAGTCCCCCCCTGTACTTCTCCAAGCAGGCAAAAATCCGGTGACAAAAATAGTGCTTATAAGGATGGTTAAAAACAGTATTATCGTATAAGTATCAATGCCAAAGTCCCACCAAAATGCTAATGGATCGACAAAAAAGGTAGCTACAATTGGCTCTGTAATCTCTAAACCCCAGGCCATAACCAAAAAACCTATCATGCCGCCAAGCGTACAAATAATGGTACTTTCCCATAACATCTGACTAATTAATCGTGACCTAGGAGCACCTAACGCGACTCTAATTGCGGTTTCTTTCCCACGCTCTAATGCGCGCGATAATAATAAATTTCCAACATTTATCGACGCCAACAGCAAAATTAACAAGGCAACAGTATGCATGGTATAAATGACCGGACCGCCATCAGCGCCACCAACACCCGGAATTGATGTAACATGAGCACTAATACCAGTATTTGTTTGTGGGTGTTGATTCTCAATTCGTTTCATAACAACGTTGAGTTCACGATTTACCTCAGCCATAGTCACGCCATCTTCTAAGTGTGCTAGACCACGTAATGTTGTGCTATTTTCACGGACTAATTGTTTAGGATCAATTTGTAAAGGTAACCATATTTGGGCATTTCGAGGGAACAAATATCCTTGTGGCATCACACCTACCACCTTGTGTTTTTCACCATTAATGCGCATGTTTTGTTTGAGTACATCAATATTGCCACTGAACTGGTTTTGCCAAAGCTCATAACCAATAACAACAACTTTTTCAGAGCCAGATTTTTCATCTTCAACCCTAAATTCTCGTCCTAAAATAGGCTTTGTGCGAGTCAGTTGAAATATATTCGCTTGTGCCATTATCGCCGGAAATCTTATCGCCCCCTCTGTTGCTGAGACAACAACATTAGCGTTGTTATAACCACCGTACTCTTTTAAACCCTTTACGCTACTTTTGATTTCAGCATAATCTAAGGCATTAATTCTATAAGCATCTTCTTTGCCATTTATTGAGCCACTGATCAATACTAGAGAAGCCCCATCTCGAAAGTCTAAGTCTTTAAATAAAATAGTGTGAAAAAACGAGAACATATATACGCTTAAACCTATTCCCGTCGCCATCACTAAGGTAGTAAGTGCGGTAAAGCCAGGCTTTTTCGATAACAACCTGACTGCATATTTAAAATCTTGCCATAGCATAGTCATTCTCCCTAGGCTGCTACTGTGGTGTTTGGTTTATTTTCTTTATTTAATGCTTTATCACTAATCACTTGTCCATCTAAGATATCGATATTACGCGCAGCTCGCTGCGCAGAACGAGGATCATGTGTAACCATACAAATAGTGGCACCTTCTGCATGTAATACATTTAAAAGTTCCATCACAGCTTCAGCATTTTTTGAGTCTAAGTTTCCCGTTGGCTCATCCGCTAAGATAATTGAAGGATTACCCGCAATAGCTCGTGCTACCGCGATACGCTGCTGCTGACCTCCCGAAAGCTGTGAAGGGTAATGTTTAGCTCGGTGTGACATATTCACCTTTTCCAAAGCATTCGCAACCATTTTTGTCCTTTGCGCTTTGTTAAGATCTTTACGGTAAGTTAATGGTAATTCGATATTCTCTTCAACATCAAGGTCACTAATCAGATTAAACGATTGAAAGATAAAGCCAATTTCCATGTTACGAATTCTCGCACGCTCTTTCTTTGAGATATTAGAAACATTATGTTCTGCCAACTGATACAAGCCTTCAGTGCTTGCATCTAATAAGCCTAATAACGAAAGCAAGGTAGATTTACCACAACCAGAGGGCCCTGAAATTGAGACATATTCACCTTTATTAATGGTTAACGTTATGTCTGCTAGCGCATGGGTTTCTACTTCATCGGTTAAAAAAACTTTCTGAATATTTTCTAATTTAATTAATGTATTACTCATAATCTCATCCTTATGATGGTTATTTCTCGATAAGTGTTTTTCTAGCTTAGTGTTAGTTAATTCTAATTTTTTGATATTTTTGCCAACTACTTGAATCTGAGACAATTATCCTGTCACCAACAACTAAGCCTTCAATGACCTGTATTTGGTTTATAGAGCCTTTACCTAATTTAACCTGGGTACGCTGTGCTAAGTCACCATCTTGATTTAACTTGTAAATGGTTGAACTTGATTGTCTTTGCGAGAATATTGGTCGGCTAACATACAAGGTATCAGCGATATCAGTGATTTTGATTTCGCCATCAACACTCAAATCAGGTCTTGCGTCACTGGGTAATGCTTGTGTGAAGGTTACATCTACTTGTACATTGCCATTAACAACGGCAGGGTCTACGCGAGCAACAATGCCATTTACTGTATTATTACGCGTATCAATAGTGACCTGCTGGCCGATACTGACTTCACCGATTAATAGCTCTGCAACTTGCAACTCGGCAATAAGTGAGTCTTGCTGAGCAAGTTTAGCTAAATTGCTACCCATATTAACGCGCTGCCCTGGTTCAACAGCAACATCTTGGACAACGCTATCTAGGCTGGCATAAATCATCAAATTTTTAACTTGTTGTTCAGCTCGCTCAAGTGTTTTGCGCATTTTGTTGATGCGTGAGTTATGGGCATTATCTTGCACAAGAATATTCTCAGTCATGCTAACCAGCACTTCTTCTTGAATCTTCCACCGTTGATTAAACTGTTGGGTTTCTAACTTAGTTTTTTCATAATCAATTTTTGAAACCGCGCCTGTTTGATTGTTAAATAACTCTTGCTGGGCATCCAACCTCAACTTACTACTTTTGTAGTTTAATTTTGCATCAAGCATACGTGCTTTTTGAAAAAGTAATTCTGACTTTTGCTCCGCTTGGCTCGCTTTACTTTCAGCGATGATGGCTTCAAGCTCCCATTTTGTTTCTTCTTGCAGTTGTTTTAATCTAGGATTACTCAGTTCAATAATCAGCTCCCCTTTTTTCACTGCTTTTCCGGGTTTTACTACCACTCGCTCAACATGGCCGTCAACACTTGCAGCTAGCCATTTAATTTTGTCAGGCACCAGTAAACCAGCACCTCGAACTGAAATAGAAAACGGACCCTGCTTAACTTCGCCATATACCAAGGTATCATTATCAATAACGTAGTCAGCTTGAAGCAAAAAGGCACTATAGTTTAAGGCTATTGCGAGGATAGCTATGACAAGAGCTAATGGCCACACTCTATTTAGTAAGGTTTTCTTTTGTTTTTTAACGGCGATATCCAAGGGGTATACTCCAATAAATCTTCTTACTAAGACTTATTGCAGACTCTATACCACAACTGATAACCACTTGATAAATAGCACTTAAACTAATTTTTTAAAAACTTAATAAAAGCTAATGTTCCATGAATGGGAAAATTCAGTTTTTTTACTTTCCCATTCATGGGAAAGTTCTTCTTATTAAGGGGAGTTTGTTAATGAAAAAGCAATTAAGGAGTTTTAAAGGGAAGTAGAAGTAGTCTCCGCCAGCATAGACACTGACGGATGAACTAACAACTTATAAGGAAAAGAGAAACTATGAGGCTGTGTCTTTAGTTTGATCTTTAGTGATGCCGAAGTGTTGGTAAGCTCTGTCAGTAACGATACGTCCACGTGGTGTTCGTTGTAAGAAGCCTTGTTGGATTAAAAATGGCTCTAATACATCTTCAATAGTTTCACGCTCTTCACCAATAGCCGCGGCAACATTATCTAAGCCTACAGGGCCACCCATAAATTTATCGATAATGGCATGAAGTAATTTCCTATCCATAATATCAAAGCCTTCATTATCAACTTCAAGCATATCTAACGCCGCAGCAGCCGTTGTTTGATTAACAATGCCATGGGACTTCACATCGGCATAATCACGTACTCGACGAAGTAAGCGGTTAGCAATACGCGGCGTACCACGAGAGCGCCTTGCGACTTCATACGCACCTTCTTCATCTATAGTTAAATTCAAGAAATGAGCAGAGCGAGTGACGATAGTCGACAAATCAGCCACATTGTAGAACTCTAGGCGCTGCACTATGCCAAAACGATCACGCAGTGGTGATGTTAATGCGCCAGCACGCGTCGTTGCGCCAATTAAAGTAAATGGTGGTAAATCTAGTTTTATAGAGCGAGCAGCAGGCCCTTCACCAATCATGATATCTAATTGATAGTCTTCCATTGCTGGATACAATATCTCTTCAACCACTGGACTTAGGCGATGTATTTCATCAATAAAAAGAATATCGTTTTCTTCTAAATTCGTTAACAATGCGGCTAAGTCACCGGCTTTTTCTAGCACAGGGCCTGAAGTGGTGCGGATGTTAACACCCATTTCATTCGCCACAATATTTGCTAACGTCGTTTTACCTAAACCAGGAGGACCAAAAATAAGTAAGTGATCTAATGGTTCGCCGCGATTTTTAGCCGCAGGTATAAAAATTTCCATCTGTGCTTTAACATGCTGTTGCCCAGTATAATCTTGCAGCATTTTAGGGCGAATAGCGCGGTCTACCCCTTCATCTTCTATTGATGCTACGGGTTCAATTAAGCGATCTGCTTCTATCATAGGTTACCTAAATTATAAAAAACGGTCTTTATATAGCTGAATAAGCCATTACTAGAATGACGCTAAATCATCGATTTTAATGCATCTCGAATAATATCTTCGCTAGACATACCACGATTATAAACAGATTTAACCGCTTTATCAGCTTGAACTTGCTTATAACCAAGAGATACTAATGCATTGATAGCATCACCTTTATTATCACTAATAAAAGTGCTCTCTTGGTTAAGCTCGGCTGATAATTGTTCAGGCACTACACCATCGCTACCAGCTAGCTGAACAGTTTGTTCTGACTGCCAGTCCTTTAAGCGATCGCGCATTTCAATAAGTAAACGCTCTGCTGTTTTTTTACCTACACCCGGAATTTTTACAATAGCGGTAATATCGTCGTGGCGAACACAACTCACAAACTGGTCGGCTGACATATTCGACAAAATAGCGAGTGCCAATTTTGGACCAACACCATTGACTTTAATCAACAGTCGGAATAACTTACGCTCAATTTTATTAGCAAAACCATACAGTAATTGGGCATCTTCACGCACAACAAAGTGAGTATAAATTACCGCTTGTTGTTCAAGTTCAGGTAAAGCATAAATACTGGTCATCGGCATAGTAACTTCATAGCCAACACCAGCACATTCAATTAAGATTTCAGGAGAGATTTTTTCGACAAGCGTGCCACGTAAACGACCAATCACAATAAGTACCAAAGGCTATTATTAATAGGCCAGATAATATCACTATATATTTATACAGTAAAGTATGTGTACCCTTTACCATTCAAAGTGCAGGATTTCAGTGGGAATTAAAGTGACTTTAGCCAAGGAGAATAATTTAAGCATAGTCATTCTATGGTTTGATTATTTAACGCCGTATAAAGTCATTTTAAACCCATCGAAGAAGCGCTTGAGCAACATCACTTCATCGTTGCTGTGATTCACAATGGAATAACCATTATTTCATCACAGCGCCTTGAATTGAAATAGCTCAAGCACTCTGAAACCTTTATCTTGATTGGTAACGGGTATATACCCATCACATCTCATGATGCGGGTTACAGGCTATTTGATGTAATGGAATAATTGAGCTGAGTCTCACTAAGTTAAGATAAGTTAAGCTAAACTAAATAAACTAAGGCTAACTCAAATTAGATAAACTAACGTAATCGACCTCGAACTGTTTTTGTCGCTTGTCCAGTTAACTTTGCAATACTGGTATGGCTATGACCGTGACAAAGCGCTACTGCTAGGGCATCTGCAGCATCTGCTTGAGGCGTGCCCGGTAACTTCAAAATACTTTTTACCATATGTTGAACTTGGCTTTTGTCAGCTGCCCCCGTGCCAACAACCGCTTGCTTAATTTGTCTCGCGGAATACTCACTAATAGATAAACCAGAGTTTGTCGCCGCAACTATGGCTGCACCTCGTGCTTGACCAAGCTTCAAAGCGCCTCCTGGGTTGACCCCCATGAAAACTTGTTCAATAGCAAACAAATCAGGCTTAAACTGAATAATTAACTCAGATACGCCAGCAAAAATAGTTTGTAAACGTGAAGCTAAATCGTCCCCCTGACTGAGTGCTTTGATACAGCCACTGCCAAGGTAGGTAAATTTTTGCCCCTGCTGCTCTATCACACCATAACCAGTAAAGCGTGAGCCAGGATCAATACCTAAAATAATTGTCATTTAAACCCTTAAAATCAGAAACAGAACCAATGTAAGCTAAACTGAGTTTATAAAAAAAGCGCATTGATGGGAAACCCTCAATACGCTTTTTAGCAGTTAATTAATTAACTGTTAACTAAGTAATAGCTCAGTTATTAGTCTTGTGAAATTTCTTGCTCTTTTTGCTCTTCAAGCACAGCAACACCTAACTCTTTTAACTGCTCTGGGTTAGCTTTACCTGGTGCATTGGTTAATGGACACGCCGCTGTATTCGTTTTAGGGAAAGCCATTACGTCACGAATTGAGCTTGCACCTGTCATTAGCATAACGAGGCGATCTAAGCCAAATGCTAAACCAGCATGTGGCGGCGCACCGTATTGTAATGCTTCGAGTAAGAAGCCGAACTTCTCTTCTGCTTCTTCATCACTGATACCTAAAATTCTAAATACTGCTGCTTGCATATCTTGATTGTGGATACGTACAGAGCCACCACCCAATTCACAACCATTTAAAACCATGTCATAAGCATCAGATAACGCGCCAACTGGGTTAGCTTCTAATTGCTCAGCGGTTAGATTGGTTGGTGCCGTAAATGGGTGATGAATGGCATGCATATGGCCATCTACTTCTTCAAACATTGGGAAGTCAACAACCCAAAGCGGTTTCCACTCACCTTCAAGTAAATCAAGGTCTTCACCTAATTTAAGGCGAAGTGCACCTAAAGATTCAGTTACAACATTATATTGGTCCGCACCAAAGAAAATAATATCGCCTGTTTTTGCATCAGTACGTTTTAATAAAGCAATGGCTTCGTCACTTGATAAGAATTTTAAAATTGGTGACTGTAAGCCTTCAACACCTGTTGATAGCGCAGCATCAATATCATTAACTTTTAACCAAGGCATGCCTTTTGCGCCGTAAATGCCAACGAATTTTGTTAATTCATCAAGGCCCTTACGTGAAAACTTAGCAGCACCTTGAGGTAGACAAATGACGGCAACACGACCATTTTCATCATTAGCAGGTCCTGAGAATACTTTAAACTCAACATCTTTTAAAATATCATCAACATCGATTAGCTCTAATGGATTACGTAAGTCTGGCTTATCACTACCAAAACGTGTCATCGCCTCAGAATAAGGCATACGTGGAAATTCACCAAGATCAACATTCAACATTGTTTGGAATAATTCACGGATCATTTTTTCCGTTACTTCCATTACCTGATCACTACTCATGAACGAGGTTTCTATATCTATTTGTGTGAATTCAGGTTGTCTATCGGCACGTAAGTCTTCATCACGGAAACATTTAACTATTTGATAGTAACGTTCCATGCCTGACATCATTAGCAATTGTTTAAATAATTGTGGTGATTGAGGTAAAGCAAAAAATTGACCTTTATGCGTACGACTTGGTACTAGATAGTCACGAGCACCTTCAGGTGTTGCCGCTGTTAGAATTGGAGTTTCAATGTCTAAAAAGCCTTGGCCTTCTAATGAAGTACGCACTGCAGAAGTCACCTTAGCACGGAAGCGTAAACGCTCGGTCATTTCAACACGACGTAAATCAAGGTAACGATATTTTAATCGTAATTCTTCAGAGTTAGTTTGGTTCGAATCAAGCGGCAATGGCGCAGACTTGTTTAAGATAGTGAGATCTAAACCAAGTACTTCAATAGCACCCGTTTTCATATCTTTATTAACTTGACCTTCAGGACGAGCGCGCACTTTACCAGTAATTTGTACACAAAACTCATTTCGTAAAGTATTGGCTTTTTTAATCACCTCAGGTAAATCCGGATCATAAACAACTTGCACAAGGCCTTCACGGTCACGTAAATCTAAAAAGATCACAGCGCCTAAGTCACGACGTTTGTTAACCCAACCACATAAAGTTATTTCTTGTCCAATGTGAGATTCGTTCACCTCACCACAATAAAGACTGCGCATGTATTTTTGCCTTACTAATTATGCTGTAACATATTAACAAACGCTATACTGCGCTTGTTAGGATAATTTTGGGCATATTATAAAGCAAAGATTATTAATGTCACCCCAGAACAAGCGGATGGGTCAATTAAAGCCGTTCATTTATGTTTTAGTGACATTGCTAAATCACAAGTCAAATTAAAAACATTAGGGGCTGTTGATCTTTCGAGATTACTTTTGCAGTGAATTGTTGGGTATTTATACAAGACAGAGCCTTTGTAATGTGGTTATTCCACATAAAAAGGCGATAACGCAGTAAAAATGCCCAACAAACGCTGTCCGAAGGATTCGGCTAAAAGCGTTTTATTCTTTGTTGAGTAGTATTTGCTTAGTATGACTAGGCTACACACTACTCGCCGCGATTAAAACGCTTTACTCTCTTTAAAAAAGGCGAACAAAATTTAACCCTGAAAGATCAACAGCCCCTAGTTAAAAATGTAATGATTTTTACCGGCAGCTTTAACTTTGTACATCATGGTATCAGCGATCTTAAGTAGATCAGTATCGTTATCACCATCATTTGGATACATAGCAATACCAATGCTACAGCCGATAGAAGCGTTAGTTTTGGACAATTCAAACTCTTTTTGCATCAACCTTAGTACTTTTTCTGCCACATATGCTGCTTCATTAGGGCTATTCAAACCGGTAAGTAGTAAAACAAACTCATCACCGCCGAAGCGTACCACGGTATCTGAACTCCTTACGCAGCCTTGCAAACGCAGCGCAACTTGTTGTAATAGTTCATCCCCTACTCCATGGCCGTGGGTATCATTGATATTTTTAAAACCATCTAAATCAATAAATAAAACCGCCATTTTGAGTGATTGCCGTTGATGAAACGCTATGGCAGTACTTAGTCTATCTTTTAATAATACTCGGTTAGCAAGTCCGGTTAATTCATCGTGAGTTGCCATATGCTTCATTATTTTTTCGAGCTGTTCTCGGTGTTTTATTTCAACTTGTAATCGCCGATTCCACATAACAATAACACCGAGCACTAATAAGATAATGACGCCAATTTGCGCCCCTACTTGTAGAACGACATTTTTATCAAGACCGGTATTTATTGCTAGTGTAAACCAATTATCATAAATGGCTTGTTTCTCTTTTTCAGTGATCGATAATAAACCTTTGTTAATTATTCCTTTTAACAGCGGCAATTGTTTATTTATTCCAAAATGACTTTTCTCTAAGCTGACATCTTCCATCATAGATATCATCAAAGTGACAATATTTTCCTGCTTCAATAATTGTGTTGCCGAGGCCATAGTGGTGATAAAACCATCGACACGCTCTTGTTGAAGTGCAACTAATGCTTGCTCTCTGTTATCTACTAATTTGAAAGTAATTAACGGATGCTTTTTCCTGAGGTGGGCAATTAAATAATAACCTTTGACGATGGCAACTTGCTTGCCATAAAAGTCCTCGAGTTTTGTTTTTCGACCATAATACTGTGGGTGCACCATTACCCATGGCATTTGCCAATAACTTTCAGTGAATATCAGCAGCTTTTCGCGCTCTGCGGTCGGTGTAATACTACCAAGCATATCTATTTTATTATCTAATAAGGCTTTATATAATTGTTGCCAATTATCAAAAGGCATGTAATTAAATTCAATACCTGTGCTGTCACTAATTAAATGCGTAATATCTCGATTAATACCTGAAAACTTACCTTGCTCATCAATAAACTCAATCGGCGATAAATTCTTAATTACCCCTAAGTTAATTTTTCCGTGGGATGATAAAAAGGCTTTATCAGCATCACTTAATATAATTTTTTGGGCTTGTTTTTTATAGTAGTGCTCTCCCGTATCACCGTTTAACCATCTATCTTCAATTTTTATCAGGTCATTAATATCTAACTCGTCAAAACCTCTATTAACAATTTCTACAAGTTTGTTATTTTTATGGTGAATCACTGGCGAGAGTTTTAAAGGCAGCACGGGGCTATCTAAACGATAAAAAAGTGCTTGTAAATTACTTTGTACTAACCTTGCATTAATTAAGTCAACCAACCCAACGATGCCTGATATCTCATTTCGTTCCGCAGCATTTAACATCGCACTTAAACTACTGAAATAACGAACATTCAATTGTGGATATTGTGCAAACAATTGCTCTTTAAAAGTAGAGTCTTGCCAAATGCCAATTACCCCATTGCTAAGCTGTTGACTAAATTGCTCCAATGAATCAAATGACTTACCTTTGACATCTTTAACGCCATTGTTTAAAAAAACTTGTACTTTAGATGAGTAAATTGGCTTGGCAAAAGTGATATCTTCCGATGTGTTAACATGATCAGGATAAGCCAATAAAATGTCAGCTTTTTGTTCAGTGATAAGCTCTAAACCTTCAGTCATATCGCGTGGAACAAATTCAACATTAATCCCCACTTGTTTAGACCATAAGCGCCAAACATCAATCAATAACCCTTGGGGCTCTCCTGCAGGACTTACGCCCATATAAGGGGGGTAATGCGATGAAAATGCAACGAGTAAACTGTCTTTTTGTTTATCTAAACCTAACCATTTTCGTTCAATAGCAGCACGCTCTTCTCTTGATATTTTTTCAAATCCTTGTTCGATGAAACTAAGCAGTACGTCATTATCCTTAGCGACGGCTACTCCATAATTACCTTGTTGATAACGTAAGACCTTGTGTGCAGGAAAACGCTGTCTTAAACTATTATAATCAGGAAAATTATCGGCTAATTTTTCTAAACCTGTGAAGACTAAAAGTTCGTTATTTAATGCCCCACGGTATAAGTCGTGACGATTATCATAGCTTTTCAAAGCAAACTCTGGATGATTTTTTTGCAGATTTTCGATATGAGCGGAACCTTTGACCACCCCAATGCTGTAAGGTTCTAAATCAGCGAGACTATTAACATTAGCGAGTTGTCGACTAACATACAAATGGGTATAAATAGAAAACAGTGGCTGGGTAAACTGAAGCGCTTTTCGCCTTGATTCGATAATAGATAGTCCACCATGGATATCAACATTCCCTTTAGCGACTTGATTGAGTGTATCTAACCATGGCAATACAGTGAATTGTATTTCAACATCCTGTTTTTTTGCCCATAAACGCCACATATCGGCCATCAAACCAATAGCATTACCCTGCTTATCAATAGAATGATAGGGAAAAGAGGTTTCATTAATAGCAATGGTTAGAGGCTGTTTAACTTCAGCAACGACCTTTTCAGCAAACACCATATGACTAAAAATTGGCAAAAACAAAGTAATTAAAATGATGTAATTGGTCTGTTTATAAAAAAAATTCAAAAAAACACCCTATAAATATAGCGTTGCTAATGAGATCGGTTAAAATAAACCATAATATACCTGTTATCAATTAAGATACATGTTTCATATTGCTTGAGCAATTTCAATGCAAGACCTTGTTATGAAATAATGATTATCTCATTATAAATAACAGCAAAGAAGAATAAATAGTTTTCTTTGAATGACAACAGGTATCAATACTAACTTAACATAATAGTGAATATAGCAAAGAAAATGCATAATTCTGATACCGATTTAATTTACTCTCAAGCGCACAAACAAGTAAAAAACTTTACCTTTGATGCGCAAGTCGTTGAAGTTTTCCCCGACATGATATCTCGCTCAGTGCCCGGATATAATACAATTATCGACACTATAGGTCGACTTAGCCAACATTTTGCTCAAGATGATAGCAGTATCTATGATCTAGGTTGCTCTTTAGGTGCAGCAACCCTGGCTATGCGTAAAGGCATCACCGCCAATAACTGTAAAATTATCGGTGTGGATAATTCTGTCGATATGGTAAAACGTTGCAAAATGCATGTTGATGCTTTTAAAGGGAAGACGCCAGTCACGATTATTGAAGGTAATATTCAAGATATCAAGATAGAAAATGCTTCCATCGTGGTATTGAATTTCACCTTACAATTTATCGAAAAGACACAGCGCCAAGCATTACTTAATAAGATAGCCCAAGGTTTAAAACCTGGTGGTTTACTGATTTTATCTGAAAAAATATCTAGTGATGATGACGTTATTGATAATGTCTTAGTAGATTTACACCATAGTTTTAAACGAGATAATGGTTATAGTGAACTTGAAGTTGCACAAAAACGCAGTGCGCTAGAAAAGGTTATGCTAACAGACTCCCTTGACCTTCATAAACAACGGTTGACCCAAGCCGGTTTTCAACATGTCTCATTGTGGTTTCAGTGTTTTAATTTCACCTCACTTATCGCCATTAAGTAAAGCTACTGATGTATTAAAAAACAATCAAAAATAAAGTAATCATAAATAAAACAAAAACTTAAAGTTATTAGTCATTAATTAGTCCCCATTAATTAATGACTAATAAAATAGAATGTACGCTCTTAAAACGACTAATTAGAATCCTATGAAACAGTTCAACGAATTTTACCAACAAATTGCTACCAATCGTTTAAGCCATTGGCTAAACACCTTGCCTGCACAATTAAGCCATTGGCATGAAAATAATTTACATGGTGAATTCAAACATTGGCAGAAAACCCTTGATGCATTGCCAGTAGTCGAGACTAATTCAACAATCGATATAGTTGATACCGTTAGCGTTGGCGAATTGGGTGATTTGGACCAAGGACAATTTAAGCGCCTTGAGAACTTAATGAAAAAGTTTAAACCTTGGCGGAAAGGACCTTACCATATTCATGGCTTACACATAGATACAGAATGGCGTAGTGACTTTAAGTGGGATCGTTTAGCTGAGCATATCAGTGATTTATCAGGTAGATATGTTTTAGATATTGGTTGTGGTAGCGGTTATCACTTATGGCGAATGCGCGGTGCAGGAGCCAAGTTTGTTGTAGGCGTAGACCCAACTCAACTCTTTTTAATGCAATTTAATGCCATAAAGCACTTTGTTGATGATAGCTCAGTACATTTATTACCCTTGGGTGTTGAACAACTACCAGAGTTAAAAGCATTTGATACGGTATTTGCCATGGGTGTGCTTTATCATCGAAGATCGCCAATTGATTTTCTTTATCAATTAAAGGCACAGTTGGTCAAAGGTGGTGAATTAGTATTAGAAACTCTCATTGTCGATGGTGATGAAAATACGGTATTAGTACCTGGTGAACGTTATGCAAAAATGCGGAATGTTTGGTTTTTACCGAGTGAAAAAGCTATGTGTGCTTGGTTAGAGCGATGTGGCTTTAGTAACGTTCGTGTAGTAAACACTGATGTTACGGCGTTAGATGAGCAACGAAAAACTGAATGGATTGATACTGAGTCACTTCAAGATTTTCTTGACCCAAATGACAGCAGCAAAACGATTGAAGGTTACCCTGCCCCTAAACGCGCTATATTTATTGCTAATGCATAACTATTAATCCTTAACTGCTATTAGTAAATGACTAATAGCTAACTACTAATATCTAACTAATTGGTGTAACTTATAAAAACTAGCACAAAGTAAAACTCGCAGAATGTTAAAGCGAAGATAAAGCCCAATAGTTAAATTAAGATAAGGAACGCTATGACTGATGTTTGGTTAGCAAGACGACTTACTAAAGTGACTAAGAGACAGCAAGATCACCGAGACCCTTTTCAGCGGGATCGTGCGCGAATCTTGCACTCTGCCTCTTTTCGTCGCTTACAGTCTAAAACTCAAGTGATGGGTAGCGGTCAAAGTGACTTTTACCGGACTCGATTAACGCATTCATTGGAAGCTGCGCAGATTGGCTCAGGGATAACCTCACAACTTCGCTGCAAACATCCAGCTCTATGTAACGAACTTTTTCCAAATAGTGATAGTTTAATTGAGACCATTTGCTTAGCCCATGATATTGGACACCCACCTTTTGGTCACGGTGGAGAAGTAGCACTTAACTATATGATGCGAGATCATGGTGGCTTTGAAGGTAACGGCCAAACGCTTCGCATAGTGGCGCGCTTAGAAACATTTAGTGAACACTTTGGTATGAATTTGACCCGAAGAACACTACTTGGCTTGATGAAGTACCCACAATTAATAACAGTGCTTAGCCAAGAAAACAAACCAACGAGTGTCGATAATTTCCGACAATTAAAAGCTGGAGAATGGCATCCAGCTAAAGGCTTGTATGCTGACGATCAAGATATTATTGACTGGATACTTGAGCCATTATCACAAGCTGACAGAACTTTGTTTCAAAGCATTTGTTGTCAAAACATAAAGGGTCAACAATCAAGCTTACATGACAAAAATAAGCATCATAAAACTCGTTTCAAATCGCTAGATTGCTCGATTATGGAGTTAGCCGATGATATTGCCTATGGCATACATGATTTAGAGGATGCCATAGTAACCAAAGTCGTTAATCGTAATGATTTCGAGAGAGAGGTCATCAAAAAATTACAGCAAATTGATGATGTCTGGTTACACGAATACAGTAAAACTTTAACGGATAAACTCTTTAGTGATCACCATCACTTACAAAAAGACGCTATTGGCGGTTTAGTTAACTATCTAATTACTGCCATTACATTAACCGATTTAAACAAGCAAGATGATATCAAATTTGCTGAGCCAATATTACGCTACAACGCCACGTTATCGCCAGCTACGGCACAAGTACTGAAAATATTTAAAAACTTTGTCTATCACTATGTCATTAAATTAACGAGCCTTCAGCGCTTAGAGTATCGAGGCCAACAAATAGTTATGGAGTTATTTGAAGCGTTATCATCTGACCCTATTCGTTTACTGCCAAGTAACAGTGCTAAACGCTGGCAACATGCAATGGATAACAACACAAACCCCCAGCGAATAATTGCCGACTACATTGCCGGTATGACTGACGATTACGCGACGAGACTGTATCAAACTCTGTTTAATGCAGGCTCCGAGAGTAATTATCAACTAAATTAATTATTATTCCTGAAAATGTGCAATAAAATGAAGCGTCTTAAACCTTAATTCCGCAAGCCGCCTGAAACCTGCACCTTGAACTAGTTCGGGTACATAACGATATTCAGGGCGGAATAATAACGAATATTATTGCAACAGCTCTTTAGGCAATTCCCAACTTGTCATTATAACTTGTCCTTTCCAATCCTCAATCGTGAGCCAAACTTTATCTTCAAGGCTTAATGTTTGGGGGCTAATGGCATGAACTTCTTGGCCATGTTTACTGCCATGTAATATTCCTTCATCACCTCTTTGTAATAATGTTAAAGGTAGTGCTACTTTACCTATATTTAAATAAGCTTGGCGAATATGATCAATGTTTCCCCGACTAAAGGTCAACATAAAGTCTTTAGTGTAACTGCCATGATGTAGATAAGGTGGATCGAGATTATAGGGTAAGGGGGTCACCTCAAATTCACCCACGGCTTTGGTTGTCCATGCGTCAGGGAAAACGGGAAATAATGATTGATAAAGAAAATAAAAAGGTAAAATGATAATCAAACCATTTAGTTTATATTTTAAGTTATTCCATATGTTATTTTTAATCCTAGCCATTATTTTACTTCCTGCTGAATTAATGTCGATTGTTTTAGATGCTCTTTATCCGTTTCGAAAGTGTTAGTTGTTCCTTGAACACTTCTGCTGGCTTTCACTGTACGACTCCCCCACATTAAGAAGCCCGTAATTGACATGCCAGTTAAAACCATACCAAAAATAAACCAAATAATTTTAGTCCAAATACCGCCAATGGTGCCGTAATGTAAAGGGTCGCCAATGTGAGATAACGTTTGTAATACTGTCATTTTCTCAGGAGATCGTTCACCTTCAATGTCCCCTGTCCATGGATTCACGATGACACCGTAAGAGTATTGGTCATAAAAAATAAAATTGCCTTTGCCATATAACTTGTAGGTATCACGATTATGTTCCGGCAACATAGTGTACGTGGGTACAAAGTCTGGGAATTTTTTTTCTGCTATCTTCAATGCATTATTTAATGTGATGGGGAGTAACGGAACTTCTTCAAGATTTAAAGGCAATTGCGCTACGGTTGCTATGGGAGAATGTGGTTCAATATCATAATCGACATGCCATAAGACAGCCTGCACTAAATACCAAAGTCCTGTGATGCTCATTAATAGTAAAAACCAAATAGACCACACTCCTGATAAGCGATGTAAATCGGCTAAAAGTGTTTTTTTACCTTGGGTTAAACGAAGTTTTGGTTGAGTAAAAGCACGCCAAAAATTCTTATAAATAATCAGACCTGTGATCAATGCGCCTAACATTACTATGGCCATAATACAGACGAGGTAGTAGCCAATACTGTAATTACTCTGCCACGGAAATAACAACCAGCCATGTAATGAACGCATAAAACCACTAAAAGTAATGCCTTGATTCACGGCCTGTATATCCCCGGTATATTGATTGATATAAGCAAAGGCTTGCGGTTTATCTTTGTCGATAAACACAACGGCATTAACAAGATAATCTTCAAAGGTCATCACCGTGGTTATTTTAGCAGTAGGATATGCTTCTTGAACGATTGATATCAACTCTGAAGTTTTTTTTACTTGAAGGTTTTTTGGGTTAGTAGCGCGAGCATCAGGATTAGTTAGCCAAGTCAATTCATGGCTGATGACTGAAATGGTGCCAGTTAGGCAAACAAAGCAGAATACGATCCAAATAGGTAATGAGAACCAGCCGTGAAGTTGAAACCAGAAACGATTACTCAGTTTTGCCATGATTTTTCCGAATGTTCTTTGCATAAAATTGCTGCACACAGTAATGCATATGATAACGATTATCAATCAAATTAATATAACACACCAAGAAGATGTACTCTCCCTCTGCATTAAAGGACTATTCTACCTTATTCACTTCAGTCTAAAATTAGTCCTATTTTCTAACCACCCTTACATGCAAACAGTAATGATTAGCGTTTGCCTTATTATTTGTGAAATGTATAATGTCGAAAATTTACAAAACATAATAAAATATTACTAAGGGTTAACATGAAACTTAAACATACTTTTGCACTATCCTCATTGATTTTAGCAATGGGATTCCCCGCCTATGCACAAGAAACACAGACCGAAATAAGTGTTGAACATGATAATGAAAACGTTGAAAAAATACTTATTGTTGGAATGAGAAAAGATCGAGTTAGCCAAGGCGCCACAGGCTTGACCATGGAGCTTAATGAAACGCCACAATCAATAAGTGTAATCAGTTCAGAACAACTTGAAAATTTTGCCGCTTATGACATCGATGATGCATTGCAGTTGGCGACGGGTATTACCGTAGAACAAGGTGAAACTAACCGTACTAGATATACATCACGTGGTTTTGATATTAAAAGCACGCAAATTGATGGTATAGGGCTACCTAATGGCTGGGGCCTTGTTACTGGCGCAATGGAAAGCTACGGCTATGAAGAGATTGAAGTTATTCGTGGTGCTAATGGTCAATTAACTGGTGTAGGTAATGCTGCAGGTACTATTAACTATGTTCGCAAGCGTCCAACGAATGAGAATGAAGGTGAAGTTAGTTTAATTTTAGGTTCATATGACCTGAAAAGATTACAAGCTGATTACTCATTTTTACTAACTGACAGCGGTAGTTGGGCAGCACGTGTTGTGGCGGTTGCAGAAGACTCAGGATCATACCTTGATGGTTTAGAAGATGACCGTACATATATATCAGCTGTGGTTGATGGACAACTAACAGACAACTCAACATTAGCCTTTGGCGCATCATATCAAGATGCTAATAGTGATGGTGTTATGTGGGGTGGCTTACCGCTAGCTTATGCCGATGGTACTCAAGCAGACTTTGATGTGAGCACAAGTCCAACCCAAGATTGGACTATGTGGGACACACTCAATATTAACGCTTTTATCGAATATGCGTATACCTTTGATAATGATTGGGAAGTGAAAGCAACTTATAATAGGCAAGACTCTGAGGATCAAAGTAAATTATTTTATGTTTATGATGCTTTTGGTATCTTTGATAGTGAAACTAACCTAGGTTTGGCGAGCCAACCAGGTAGATATGACTCTGAATTTAGCGCTGATTTATTCGACTTAACCGCAAAAGGTGAATACAGTTTATTTGGTCAAAACCATGAGTTAATGTTTGGTGCCAGTACCTCTAAGAGCACAGATGTTTCCTTTACCAATGGTTATGATCAGGCAACGACTCCAGCTTATGGTCTAACGCCGGCCTTTCCTTTTGCATCAGATGCTACTCCCGAGCCAGTATGGGGTGAACAAAGTACCTATGCCGATTTAGATGTAACCCTTACTCGACTGTTTGGCTCAACAAAGTTAAATATGACCAATGATTTATTTGTCATAGCCGGCTTTAATGCCGTTGAGTATAGCCGAAAGGGTTATAATTCTGGCGGAGCTGTTGATAATGAAGAGAGTGAAATTAGCCCTTACCTAGCCGCAACATACTCCATTACCGATGATATTAATGCTTATGTGAGTTATTCAGATATCTATCAACCACAAGAGCAGTATGATTACGATGGCCACTTCTTAGACCCAAGTAAAGGCGTAAACTACGAAGCAGGGGTAAAAACCCAATGGTTTGATGATAATTTACTTGCTTCTTTTGCCATATTTCGTGCAGAACAAGACAATATCGCCGTTTTTGCTGGTATCAATGATTTAGGTAAATACTATTATAAAGGCACAACAATGGAGTCTAGTGGCTTCGAATTGGAAGTTGCAGGCCATCTTACTGATAATCTCAATGTTACTTTTGCTTATACCAACTTAGATATTGAAGATGATTTGGGCGAAAATACCAGTTCATGGGAGCCAAAAAACCTTGTTAAGTTCTCAATAGATTATACCTTGCCACAATTTCCCGACTTAACGATGGGCTTGGGCGGCAAATGGCAATCAAAAACTGAGAATGCTGCTGCAACCGTTAAACAAGACTCCTATGTACTCGTGAATGCTTTTGCCCGTTGGTATGTATCAGATAATCTTGCTATACAAGCGAATATTGATAATATCACCGATGAAAAATATATCACTAGCTTAAAAAATATTGGTTATTACGGCGCGCCAGTTAATGGTAGTGTTAACGTAACATACCGTTTCTAAATCTAATTATACCAATTTGATTAAATTTCTTCTCAACTCAGAGCTATGATAAATGTTCAATAACAAGGCAAATTTGTTTAGGTCTAGTCATTCTAAATCAAATAAATTTAACGATGTTAATGGGCATAGAA
>OJHK01000532.1_pt1 | contig 23596 bp, 22 predicted proteins | sample 1595161 | NCBI WGS metagenome assembly OJHK01 (sample SAMN05416842, study PRJEB24817) | seawater metagenome | isolation source: Sea water | place: Canada:Atlantic | collected 2013-07 | reverse complement strand
CTCGTTAAGTGATTAATAAGTTAGCCCGATTGGTATAGCATACTGTGTGAACTTAAAAGCTCAAACTACAAGTGGGCTCTAAACGGTGAATTAAGTCATCTACATGCTAGAGAGAAATAAAGGTAGCGCGTCCTGAATTATGTTTTACTAATTAAGTAAATATTCTTTATCTAGTGTCAGGTTAATTAAATAACTGTCAATATCTTCAATTTCGATTGGTTTAGAATAGTGATAGCCTTGCAGAAAATGTACGCCTAACTTCTGTAGTTCTAGCGCTTGCATTTCAGTTTCAACACCTTCAGCAATGACCAAAAAATCTAACGATGAAGCGATATGCATCACTGCAGAAATAATAGCATGCCCATTAGTATTCATTTTACTCACAAACGAGCGATCAATTTTAACCATGTTTATCGCTAAGTCTTGAATAACCGACAAGGAAGAATATCCAGTACCGAAGTCATCAATAGACACTTTAATTTTTCGGGTTTGCAGTTGTTTAATTCGGTTCGATATAATACTGGTATCTGCTGCAAATACCGATTCGGTAATTTCTATATGTAATCGATCACCGGGTAACGAACTGTTCGCAAGTGCTTCATCGACAATAGTGATAAAATGCTCATCTTGTAGCTGAATCACGGAAACATTAACACATACTGCTAGCTCATGTTTCAAAGACCATTGGCTCGCTTGCAAGCAGGCATCTTTTAGTACCCATGCACCTATTTCATGTATCAGACCGTATTGCTCAGCAATACCAATAAACTCATCAGGGGGAATACTTTCATCATCAAGTCGCCAACGAAGTAGCGCTTCAAAAGCGATCACTCGACTATTTTTAGATGATACTATTGGTTGAAAAACAAGTCTTAACTGCTGCTTCTCAATGGCTTGAGTCAATGCATTCTTTAAGCGCAGTTCATAAGAATACAGTTGATCCATTTGTTCGGTAAATACGCCAGCAGTAGAGCGCGCTTGTTTCTTTTGATAATACATAGCCATATCTGCTGATTGAATAAGACGATCTTCTGTTTGGGCGTGCTCAGGATATAGTGCAATACCTATAGTTGCCCCAACAGATAAAACGCTATTTTCAGTATGATGAGGTTCAGATAACATCTCGATAAGTTGCTCAGATATATCAACTGCACCAGCTTTATCGGTATCAGCCAATATCATTAAAAATTCATCTCCCCCCCAACGACACAAGAGTTTTGCATCTAAAGACCACAGTTTCAGGCGGTCAGCAGATTGTTTTAAAATTTCATCTCCAGCCTGATGGCCAATAGAGTCATTTATTTTCTTAAAACCATCTAAGTCAATAAATAACAACGCAACAGGTTTATTCGATGTAGCTAACACTGTTTTTAGATGACTGATAAAAGCCGTTCGGTTATACAAACCCGTGAGCGAATCAAGGTTAGAAAGTTGATAAATTTTTCTCGTTCGTTGTTCAACTTTTTCTTCCATTTGATGCACTAACACCTTATTTTCATTTTTTAAAAATAAAGTGTTACGCGTGAAGTCAGCAGACTTTTTCGAGGCAATAAGCATCAAGATACTATAGGAAACACCCAAAAAGCCAAGTAACTTCAAGGCATGTTGTTCAGATAAGAGTAAACCTATTGAGGCTGGTGAAAGCAATATAAATGCATAAAACATTGCGGTGTACTTATGGCCCGCAAGTATCGTAGCGGAACCGCCAGCCATTGCAGCAATGGCAATAAGTGTCGTGGTTAATTCAACAGAGCTATTATATTTGGTGATAAAAACTAAGTATACCGCCCACATAACCCCAGTTGGGTTTACGCCGGAAATATAGCGTTTAACCGCCTTTTCGCCATCAAATTCAGTGTGCTGCAGTTTAGTTTTCCAGATGATAACATCAACCATTCTGAGTAAAAGCAGAATGCTCATGCCACACCACCACATATGTTTAAATGAGTCGGTTAAAGGGTTATTAAACGTGAAGACTAGAAAACTAGCTGTAATCATAGAGATCACAATACCTGAAACTGCATTGCCGTATAACAATGCCGCAGCATCACGCTGCATGTATTTGTTCAATTCCAGTTCACTACTCGTCAAAAAGACCTCTGGTGTCATCTATCATCTTTCAATAAGTATATACCAAATAAAATGGCATGATTTTGTCTGCCAGCTTATCAAGTTCCTACTCTCTTCATCTATTTTTCAGTATTAGAACAAATCAGTTTACTATACTTTAGATATGATTTAGCACTGTTAGTCTAAAGATGAGCTGTGCAATATTGGTAGCTTTTAAGGCTTAATCCAGATGAGTCGCTCTTGATTGATATTCGAGGATTTCATCTCTTGCAACATCTAGACTTTAGGCACCACACTTTCACGAAGTTAGCTTAAAGTAGGTCTAATCAATGACTCTCTAATACTAAAAAAGGGTAATAACACTTCCGTGTTACAACCCTTTCTAAAATATAGTTTTAGCAAATCAACTAGTGATTTTCAGACACCATATTCACTGTATATTTAGGAATATCGACCACTAAGTCTTCATCACCAACAATTGATTGGCAGCTTAAACGAGATTCAGGTTCTAAACCCCACGCTTTATCAAGCATATCTTCTTCAAGTTCATCACCTTCTTCGATAGAGTCAAAACCTTCTCGAATAATAACGTGACACGTAGTACAGGCACATACCTTTTCACAAGCATGTTCGATACCGATATCATTTCTTAAGGCAACGTTTAATACGCTCTCACCTGTTTCGGCTTCAACTACGGCACCGTCTGGGCATAATTCTTCATTAGGTAAAAATATAATTTTTGGCATTTTTTATTCTCTGCTTGCAAGGCTTTCGCCTAACTTAAATACATACCCAAGCGACTTGAAGATGTGTGCTTCAGGACGCCTGAGCGATTCATGATCAAGGCGTCTCATTTTATTAAGGGTTATTCCCTTAAAAAAGGAGGCAACGATGAGCATGGGTTGCTCAGACATCCCCGCAGGGCTGGTTTAGAAACATTTTATGCTGCGTTATTGATTTCGACAATAAAATAACTATTTTCTTCAATCAATGCCTTGCCTAAAGGCGTTTCTAATTCCAGCTGAAACCTGCATCTTCATGTGGCTTGGGTATAATCAGGATCTTATCAAAGATAATTTACATTTTATCAACTGCTTGACCTGCAAGGGCTTGGCTAATTGAGCTGTCCATACGACGTTCAGCAAATACTGCTGTACTGTCATTTAACGTATCGAGTGCATTTTCTATCGATTTAATGTCTTGACCTTGGCTAACTTGAGCGAGTGACTTAATCGCACTTTCAATAACCGTTACTTCATCGGTAGTAAGTAACTTACTGTCAGCTAACAAAGCAGCTTGAACCGATTCTATAACACGTGAAGCTTCAACTTGTTGCTCCTTTAACATACGTGCTTGCATATCATCTGCGGCATTGCTCATGGAGTCTTTGATCATCTGGCTAATTTTGTTGTCATCAAGACCAAATGAAGGTTTAACTTCAATACTTGATTCTACACCAGAAGATTTCTCCATCGCAGAAACAGAAAGTAAACCATCCGCATCAACTTTAAATGTAACGCGAATATGCGCCGCACCAGCCGTCATTGCTGGAATACCACGTAATTCAAAGCGTGCTAACGAACGACAATCATCAACTAATTCACGCTCACCTTGTAATACATGAACAGCCATAGCTGTTTGACCATCTTTAAAGGTGGTAAATTCTTGTGCCTTTGCAACAGGGATTGTGGTATTTCGTGGAATAACTTTTTCTACTAAGCCACCCATGGTTTCTAAACCTAGAGATAAAGGCGTAACATCAAGTAATAACATATCACTATCAGGCTTATTACCTACTAAGACATCCGCTTGAATTGCAGCACCAATAGCGACCACTTTATCAGGGTCAATTGACGTTAACGGCTTTTTATTAAAGTGTTTTTCGACTTCGCTACGTACTAATGCTACGCGAGTTGAGCCACCAACCATAACAACTTCGATGACTTCGTCGATAGTGATATCTGCATCTTTAAGCGTGCGACGACAAGCACGTAATGTTTTATTAACTAAAGAGCCAATAAGCTCGTTTAACTGTGCTTTAGTTAAGCTTGTTTTCCAATCGCTATTATCATCAAGCGAGATAGTGATATCAACTTGCTCTTTAGCCGTTAACTGCTCTTTAGCATAACAAGCTTGCTGCATTAATTGACGTTCAAGCGAAGGTGATAAAGGTCTTACAAGGCCCGCTTGCTCAACAAAGTAGTCAACCAAGGCAACATCAAAATCATCACCACCTAGCGCAGAATCACCACCTGTTGCTAACACTTCAAATACGCCTTTATTTAAACGTAAAATTGAAATATCAAAAGTACCACCGCCTAGGTCATAAACAGCGATGACCCCTTCTTGACCTGAATCTAAGCCGTAAGCTACTGCCGCTGCCGTTGGTTCATTTAATAAGCGTAATACGCTAATACCCGCTAATTTTGCTGCATCTTTAGTACTTTGTCTTTGAGCATCGTCAAAATGAGCAGGCACTGTGATGACAACCCCAGTAAGCTCTCCACCTAAAGCGGCTTGTGCTCTTGAGTTTAAACTCTTTAATATTTCTGCCGATACCTGCACTGGGTTAACAGCACCTTGCCTGGTCATAATTTCAGGGTGGTTTTCATCACCACAGAAATCATAGGGTAAAGAGGGGTATTTACTTTGAATATCTTGTAGTGAGCGACCTATCAAACGTTTCGCAGAGGTAATCGTATTCTGAGCATCTTCAATGCTGAGTGCTTGAGCTGTTTGACCAACTAAAATATTATCTGCTTGATAGCTAACAATGGATGGCAATATATCACGGCCTTGATCATCGCTTAAAGTACTCACGTTACCGCTTTGTACACTTGCTATTAAGGAGTTTGTGGTACCAAGATCGATGCCTGCAGCTAATCTGTGTTCATGAGGAACGGTACTTTGACCGGGTTCTGCAATTTGTAATAAAGCCATGATGTTAATTCAATGATTTAGTTTAAGTTTAAGTTCAAGTGTTTTTCTTAGCGTAACCAAAAGTCTTATCTGTTCAAGCGTGTGCTAGCCAAGCTAGTCACCAAATAAACTGTCTTCAAGACGGTCCACTTCAACATTTAATTTTTGATAAAACTTTAATTTACGTAAATTATCGCATGCAGCGAGGTTCGATGCTGCATTATTTTCACTAATCTGTGTTCTCAGTACTTGAGAGAGTTGCGAGAATTCACTCGACAATATATTTTGTACATCAGCTAAAGCTGCATCTACATTGCTTGAAAACTTAACGTCTTCAAGCATTTCACGCAATTCCATTTGACGCATTAAAAAGCCGGTATCTTGGAAAGAGTGCTGTTCATTCGGCATTTCAACGCCACGCTGTACAAGTATATATTCAGCACGTTGTAATGGATTCTTCAGCGTTTGATAAGCGTCGTTGATTTGCGCAGATTTTTGTACTGCAATACGCTGTTCTTGTTCTGATGAATGGGCAAACTTGTCAGGGTGAACAGTCTTTTGCAAAGTCTGATAGCTAGATGACAATTCTTGAATGTCGACATCAAAAGAGGCTTCAATGTTGAATAATTGAAAGTAGTTCAAAATGTTTACTCTGATTTTACATCGACGGGACACTTACAAAGCAATCTCGCCATAATGAATTCAGCTCAACGATAGTTTGCTCTGATGCAAGGCGAAAGCACGGAGTTGACGTGAGTCAATGAGTACTTTCAACGCTGCAACTGAGTCAAATAGCTAAGAGATGAACTCGTTATCACACACTAGCTTAGACATTAAATGATTCACCACACCCACACTCACCTTTAGCGTTGGGATTGGTGAATTTAAAGCCTTCATTCAAGCCTTCTTTAACAAAGTCGAGCTCAATGCCATCAAGATAAACAAGACTCTTCTCGTCGATGATAATGTTGACATCGTCAATGTTGAATAATTGATCATCTTCATTTAAATCATCAACAAATTCGAGCACATAAGCTAAACCTGAACAACCGGTGGTTTTAATACCTAAACGGAGTCCAAGTCCTTTGCCACGATTTTGCATGAAAGATTGAACTCGTTCAGCTGCTGCAGGAGTCATGGTAACAGACATTGCTTTCTCCGTTATTTACCTTGTTTAGATTTATAATCTTCAATGGCTGCTTTGATAGCATCTTCTGCCAAAATAGAACAATGAATTTTTACCGGTGGTAAAGCTAGTTCTTCAGCAATTGCAGTGTTTTTGATTTCACCCGCTTCATCAATAGATTTGCCTTTAACCCACTCAGTTACTAATGAACTTGAGGCAATCGCAGAACCACAACCGTAAGTTTTGAATTTTGCATCTTCAATGATGCCTTCATCAGAAATTTTAAGTTGTAACTTCATGACATCGCCACATGCAGGTGCGCCAACCATACCAGTTGCTACTGATGGATCGTTTTTATCCATTGAACCAACGTTACGAGGGTTTTCATAATGGTCTAGTACTTTTTCGCTGTAAGCCATGTTGCTCTCCTAGATTGTGCCAAAAAATTTCAGGTACGTACCTGATAACAAATTTTTTGACACTAAATGTTATTTAAAATAATGCGTTGTTTACTAAGCTACTCTTATTAAAGAATGCTTAGTGACCAGCCCATTCAATTGAATCTAAATCGATACCATCTTTGAACATTTCCCAAAGTGGTGACATATCACGTAAGTGACCAATTGCATTTTTAATAAGGTCGATTGCGTAATCAATTTCTTCTGTCGTAGTAAAACGACCAAAACTAAAACGAATTGAACTATGCGCCATTTCATCATTTAAGCCTAATGCACGCAGTACATAAGATGGCTCTAGACTTGCTGACGTACATGCACTACCAGACGATACAGCTAAATCTTTCAATGCCATGATGAGTGACTCACCTTCAACAAAGTTGAAACTAACATTTAAGTTACCAGGGTAACGTTTATCAGCATCACCGTTAATAAATACTTGTTCCATGCTGTTTACGCCAGCCCATAAACGGTCACGCATTGCTGTTACATGTGCTTGGTCTTGTGCCATTTCTTCTTTAGCTAATCGACATGCTTCACCCATACCGACAATTTGATGTGTTGCTAAAGTACCAGAACGCATACCACGTTCATGTCCGCCACCATGTGTTTGTGCTTCTAAGCGAATGCGCGGCTTGCGGCTCACGTATAACGCACCAATGCCTTTAGGCCCGTACATTTTATGAGCTGAAATTGACATTAAGTCAACTTTCAACAGTTGCATATCGATATTAATTTTACCGGCACTTTGTGCAGCATCAACATGAAAAATAATTTTACGCGCACGACACATTTCACCAATTTCACTGATGTCTTGTATAACACCAATTTCATTATTCACTTGCATGATACTGACTAAAATAGTGTCATCACGCATAGCATCGTTAAGTTTATTTAAGTCAATTAAACCGTTCGCTTCAGGATCAAGGTACGTCACTTCAAAGCCTTGACGCTCTAATTCGCGACACGTATCTAATACGGCTTTATGTTCAGTTTTGCAGGTAATAATGTGCTTGCCTTTCTTATTATAGAAATTAGCAGCACCTTTAATAGCAAGGTTGTTTGATTCGGTAGCGCCTGACGTGAAAACAATCTCACGTGGGTCAGCATTAATGAGTTCAGCAATCTGATTTCGAGCGATATCAACCGCTTCTTCAGCTTGCCAACCAAATTTATGTGAACGAGATGCAGGGTTACCAAAATGACCATCGTTGGTCATGTACTGCATCATTTTTTCTGCTACGCGCTTATCTACTGGTGTAGTAGCTGAATAATCAAAATATATAGGAAGCTTCATTCGCTAACTCTCTCCGATGGTAAACATTTAATTCGACGCGACTAGTTATGACCAGTCGTTCATTACATCTTTTGTGGTTATTAGTGTTTCTAACGCTATGCTTTTGTGAGCATTGATATGTAATTTATCTTGGCGTTTAGAAACTGCTTGCACATCACCTTTCGCAACTAATTCAGCTAAGGTAATGTTTTTCAAGAATTCTTCAATTCGCTGGCTTAATCCTTCCCAAAGGGAATGTGTTAAGCATTGTTCTCCATCCTGGCAATTGCCTTTACCCGAGCACTTAGTTGCATCAACACTCTCATTCACAGCGTAAATAACATCTGCAACGGCAATCTGTGCTGAGCATCTACCCAAGCGATAACCGCCACCAGGACCACGAACACTTGTCACAAGGCCTTCTTTACGTAAACGTGAAAAAAGTTGCTCTAAATATGACAAGGATATACCTTGGCGTTCTGAAATATCAGCCAAAGATACAGGTCCAGCCACTGCATGAATAGTAACGTCTAACATGGCAGTAACTGCGTAACGACCTTTAGAAGTAAGTTTCATAATCTGCTCTCAAACACTATGTTGGTGTACTCAAAACATCAATTTAGTAGGATGACTAAATTAAAACCATTTGGCAGGAAAACATAATGTACATGCCTCATATAGCAAATGATGCGCAATTTTACATAACCATACAGATTAGTCAAGTAAATACCCTAGTAGTTTACTCAGGTATTATACACCATGATATAACATGCGAGAAGTAATAGTTGACTGTTTTAGTCAACTATTAGTTTTAAGAGGAAGTTAAATTTCAGGATCAAAGCTTGCCACTTTACTTTCACGGCGTTCCGCAGCGGCCTTTTCATCTTCGACAAACTCGCCCACTCGTAACTCGGGCAGGTTTTTAGGGCAAATGTCGCCACCTAAGGTGTTAATTTCTTTGCAAAGTTCACTCACTCTATCATCCATTAAATGCATATGATCAAGTAAACGACCAATGGCTTTGGCAACAGGATCCGGATTATCATGTGAAACGGCATAAGCATCAAAACCATACTTCTTCGCAACTTCTTCTCGTTGCTGATTTTCATCTTTACTGTGTTTATCTGGCACAATGCGCCCAGGAATACCTACCGCAGTTGCATTAGCAGGTAAGTCTTTAACAACAACAGAGTTAGACCCAACCTTGCCACCTTTACCTATGGTTATTGGCCCAAGTACTTGAGCACCTGCGCCTATAACTACATTATCCTCTAGTGTCGGATGACGTTTTCCAGCCTTCCAGCTAGTTCCACCTAAGGTGACGCCGTGATAAAGCGTTACATCATTGCCAACTTCAGCCGTTTCACCAATAACAATCCCCATGCCATGATCAATAAATACACGACGACCTAATTTAGCGCCTGGGTGGATCTCAATACCCGTTAACCAACGAGAAAAGGTAGATATTACCCGTGCTAAAAGTTTCCAATTAGCACACCATAACCTATAACTTAATCGGTGAATCCAAATTGCATGTAAGCCCGGGTAGTTGAGGATAACCTCAAAACTGGTGCGAGCGGCAGGATCTCTATCAAAGACACTATTGATATCTTCTTTGATACGACTAAACATAAATTATTCCTTCTCTATTCTTTTATTTTGGTGGTTATTATGACTTGTCTTTACTAGACCTTTCCATTGAGGCAAAAATCCCACGCATCATTTTAACTTCTTTTACATCAGGTCTGGCACGGTTAAATAAGCGTCTTAATTTAGTCATCACTAAACCGGGATGATTTTCAACAATAAAGCCGGTAGCTTTAAGGGCTTTTTCAAAGTGCTGATAAAAACGCTCTGTTTCTTCAACAACCGGATAAAGCTCTTCATCTTCACTTTTGGTTTTAGCAACTAAATTACCGTTGCCTGTACTGCGTTCTTGATAGTTTTGGTCGTGTGCCAATAAATAACTGGTACGTACTTCATAACTTAACGTCTGAACCGCCATCGCTAGATTTAACGAGCTATAATCTGGATTTGCTGGTATCTGTACATGAAAATGACAAAGCTGTAACTCTTCATTAGTTAAGCCGCTGCTTTCTCGTCCGAAAACTAAAGCCACAGGATACTCATCCGCTTCAGCAATCATCTTTTCACCACAACCACGAGGCTCTAACATAGGCCAAGGTAATGTGCGTGATCGCGCACTTGTCCCCACCACTAAACCACAATCTTCAATTGCTTCTGCTAAAGTGCTAACCACTTTAGCATTCGCTAAAACGTCAGTGGCGCCTGCTGCTAATGCTTGTGCTTGGCCATTAGGCATTTCAGCAGGATCAACTAAAATCAGCTGACTTAAGCCCATTGTTTTCATTGCACGTGCAGCACTTCCGATATTACGACAATCAGAAGTGTTTACTAAAACAATTTTAACGCGGTCTAATAATGTACCTGCGGTATTACTTGGTTGAGAATCTGACATTTTTTACTCTTCTTGTTTGCTTTGTCGGACAAAATACTAATTGGATTGATTTATTGCTCACTTAGCGAGAATTAAACAGCTTATATAAGGTAACCAGTGATTAATCCGGTTGGTATAAGTGCCTCTGCAGAGGATCTGTAGCAAATTAGTTCAGCTCAAAGAATGAAAAAATAGCAGCACTATTATCATTATAAAATCTGTTCAATATTCGCGACGAAGCCACTGAGTTATACAATAAATAGGTTCACTTAATATAAAGCCCATCTAGATGGCCAATATTCTACCACAGAAGATTACTGCTGTAGCTAACAAAAAGCACGCTTATTGGGCATATTTATCTATGGTAATTTGATATTTAATAGTTTTTTTTTCTCTATAGGAAAGGGTTCGAACAAACTGCTCACTTATTAAACATTATTATAATAATTCTATCGCTAAGTGCTTTTTTATTTGCTATACTTTGCGCGCTCAATTTTCAAGGCTTTTCAAGACAATGTTTGCTTGGAAATGTACAGTTCTTTTAAAAATTATTTACAAATAGGTACACTATTATGCATCCCATGCTAAATATTGCCGTGCGCGCAGCGCGTACAGCAGGTAAAGTTATCGTTCGCTCTATAGAGCAACTTGATAAAGTTGAAATTGAATCAAAAGGAACTAACGATTTCGTCACCAGTGTTGATATTAGCTCTGAAGAAGCCATTATTGAAACTATTCGTAAATCATACCCAGATCACACCATTATTGGTGAAGAGTCTGGCATTTTAAAAGGCAGCGATGACGATTATCAATGGATTATTGATCCACTTGATGGCACATCTAACTTCATCAAAGGCATTCCTCACTTTGCCGTTTCTATTGCTTTAAAAGTAAAAGGTAAATTAGATCAAGCCGTTGTATTTGATCCAGTTCGCGGTGAATTATTCTCAGCTAGCCGTGGTAAGGGTGCGCAACTAAACGGTTTCAGAATCCGTGTAAGCAAAAACAAAGAAATTGCTGGTACTATATTAGCGACCGGATTTCCATTCAAACAAAAACAGCACAGCGTTGCTTACATGGCAATGTTCTCAAGCTTATTCCAAAGTACTTCAGATTTGCGCCGTTCTGGTTCAACAGCACTTGATCTTGCTTATGTAGCGGCAGGTCGCGTTGATGGTTTCTTCGAGATTGGCACTAAACCATGGAATACTGCAGCAGGCGAATTACTCGTAATTGAAGCAGGCGGTTTAGTTACTGACTTTACTGGCGGTCATAATCATGCTAATTCAGGCAATATCGTTGCTGCAAATACTCGTATATTAAAAGATGTTTTAAAAGAGATTCGTCCACATCTAGGTGATGCGCTTAGCAAGTAATCTTTGTATGGATTAAGCTAAGTTATAGCAGAATAATATTAAGCGCCACAGAAACCTTAGTAAATTAAGGTCACTGTGGCGCTTTTTTTGCTTTAAACTAGCTATATAGTTATTTGTACATATTGTTAAGAGAGCTCATGGAAAAGATTAATACCACCAAACAAGCCTTTATTGCTGGAGAAGTTGCCTTAGTTGGCGCAGGGCCAGGCGATCCTGACTTACTCACTTTGCAAGCTTATCGTTTTATCAAACAAGCTGAAGTTGTTATCTATGACAGGTTAGTCAGTGCTGAAATAATGGCGTTATTACCCACTGATTGCCAACAAATATATGTTGGCAAAAAGCAGGCAGATCATAGAGTTCCGCAAGAAGGTATCAATCAGTTATTGGTTGATAATGCTTTATTGGGTAAAAAAGTGGTGCGCTTAAAAGGTGGTGACCCATTCGTTTTTGGTCGGGGATCTGAAGAAGCACAATTTATACTAAGCCATGGGGTTGCCTGTCACATAGTGCCGGGAATGACAGCCGCGTCCGCTTGCACCAGTTATGTTGGCATTCCGTTAACTCACCGAAAGGTCGCACGAAGTTGCACCTTCATAACCGGAAATGTGCAAGATAATGGTGCATTGGATCTTCCATGGCAGGCTTTAAGTGATAAAGAGCAGACCATTGTTTTTTATATGGGGATAAAAAGTTTACCTATAATAACAGCCCAATTAAAAGAAGCGGGACGTGATATAAATACGCCAGCAGCATTAATTAGAAAAGGTACCCACCAAGATCAAAAAGTAATCAAAGGAACATTGGCAAATTTAACTGAGTTAGTTGCTTTACATAAGATTACGCCACCAAGCTTAATTGTTATAGGCGATGTAGTGGGACTATTTCCCAGTGAGCAACTCACTAACTTAGGCTACTTATCGCCGTAAAAGCATTAAGCCAATCATGCTCAATGTATAAAGCAAAAAAGGCTCATGGAGAATATTTACTATTCGCCATGAGCCTTTTTAGCATTCAAATCAACTCATGAGTCAATTATATATACTCGCTATTTTGCAGGGCGAATTGCTCTGCGTGGCTTAGGTCCAGTACCATCAGATTCAGGTTTTTTACGTCTAGAAGAATCATTGCCTGATTTTCCTTTATTTTTACCTACATTGTTACCATTAGCATTACGACCTGAACGTTGACCATCTTTATGCTCAACTCTGCCCTTACCTGCCCCTTGAGGCTTTTTAGACTTAGGTGGCTTACCCTGTTTTAAAGGTTTGATAACACGCGATTCGCCTAACTCATTTGCAGGTATAAACTTCTCAATTACTTTTCGTTCGATGTGCTGCTGAATAACATGCTCTATACCCCATAATAAATCTAACTCGTCGGCACACACTAGAGACAAAGCTTGTCCGGTATTACCTGCACGGGCTGTTCTACCAATACGATGAACATAATCCTCAGGTACATTAGGTAAGTCGAAGTTAACCACTTGTGGTAACAAATCAATATCAATACCACGTGCAGCGATATCAGTTGCTACTAATATCTTCACTGAACCATCTTTAAAGGCAGCAAGCGCTTTAGTACGCGCTCCTTGGCTTTTATTACCATGTATCGCTGCGGCAGTTAAACCTTCTGCTTCAAGATGCTTTGTTAGCTTATTAGCACCATGTTTGGTTTTTGTGAAAACTAATACCTGTTGCCAATTATTTTCTTTTATAAGATGGGTTAGCACAGCTGGTTTGCGTTTTTTATCAACCGAAGTTAACCATTGGGTTACTTTTTCTGCTGTACTATTTTCTGCATCAACAGAAATTTCTAACGGTTGATTAACCAGACCTTTAGCCAATGCACGTATCTCAGGAGAAAATGTTGCCGAGAAAAGTAAGTTTTGACGGTCTTTTGGTAAAACAGCAATAAGCTTTTTAATATCTCGAATAAAGCCCATATCTAACATGCGATCGGCTTCATCAAGAATAAAGACTTCAAGTTGACTAAACTTTACGGCTCTTTGATTATATAAATCAAGAAGACGACCAGGCGTTGCCACAAGCACATCTACGCCTTGACGAAGTCGCATCATCTGTGGATTAATTTTAACGCCACCAAAAACGACCGTTGAGTGCAAGTTTAAATACTTCCCGTACATTTCAATGCTTTCACTAATTTGCGCTGCAAGTTCACGTGTTGGTGTCAGAATGAGTGCTCTAACATTATTCGATGAGACCTTGTTACCTTTACTGCTTGAAAGGCGTTGTAGTAATGGTAAGGTAAACCCTGCCGTTTTACCTGTACCGGTTTGTGCTGCAGCCATCACATCGCGTCCAGAAATAACCGCTGGAATCGCTTGTGCTTGGATAGGTGAAGGCGTTTCATATCCCTTGTCACGCACCGCTTTTAATAATGCCTCAGATAAACCTAAATCAGAAAAGCTGGTCGGGGTATCACTCATAAGTAATCTCTTTAAAAAATTTCAAGCAAATACTGACAGCGCAATGAAAAATGTTGGCAGCATGAAAGGGCGTGCAGCATACAGTATGCTCAATACCAAGTCTATTAAGTTATCCGTCACACCAAGATATTTACCACCATCCATGGAGGTATAACCCAATTTTATCGATAAAATAGCGCCCATAAATGAAAAAAGCCGAGCAACTTGCGTTGCTCGGCTTTTTGCCTAATAACTAAAATACTTAAGGCATCATAGCTTCTTGATCTGCACCTTCTTTTTCAATCACTTCTGGTATCAAATCTTCTTTTGAAATACCTAAAGACAGCGCCACTAAACTAGCAACATAAATTGAAGAGTAAGTACCAACAAAAACACCAAATAATAATGCCGTAGCAAAACCATGAATTAGTGCTCCACCTTGAAAAAACAAAGCGGCTAATACTAATAGTGTGGTAATTGAGGTAATAAAAGTTCGGCTTAGTGTTTGTGTTAAAGAAATGTTTATAATTTCCTCAGCTTCACTGTTTCGTACTTTCCTAAAGTTTTCGCGAATACGGTCTGAAACAACAATAGTATCGTTAAGCGAATAACCAATTACAGCTAATATCGCTGCAAGAACAGTTAAGTCAAACTCTAGTTGCAAAATAGAAAACAAACCGAGTGTTAATAAAACATCATGAAATAATGCTACGACAGAGCCAATAGCAAAACGCCATTCAAAGCGAAATGCAACGTAAACCAAAATACAGATAAGGGCTGTTAGCATTGCTAAACCACCCTGCTCTGCTAGTTCATCACCAACACTTGCGCCAACGAATTCGATACGTCGCATATCAACAGTTTGGCCAGTACTACTTTGTAAAATATCAAGTACTTCATTACCAAGCATTTCAGCTTTAACGTCATCACGTAAACCTAAACGAATAACAACATCACGACTACTGCCATAAAATTGTACTTTTGCATCATCAAAACCGTTGGTTTTCATGACATCACGAAGCTTCTCTAAATCAGCCGCTTCTTGAAAGCCCACTTCAATTAACGTACCGCCAGTAAAGTCTAAACCAAAGTTTAACTTATTTGTTGCTAACGACATGATTGAAGCAATCATTAGTAAGGCACTAAATACCATAGCTATCTTACGATAGCTCATAAAGTTGACAGTTTCTTTTAATTGTAAAATTTGCATAGTTTTAATTCCTGCCTTTATTATATTGAAAGCTTATCAAGGCGTTTACCGCCCCAGATAGCATTAACTACGGCGCGTGTGCCGACAACAGAAGTAAACATAGAGGTAAGAATACCGATAGATAATGTTATGGCGAAGCCTTTTACTGGACCAGTACCAATGGCAAATAAAATTAATGCAGCAATTAACGTCGTGATGTTGGCATCAATAATTGTTGAAAATGCAGCATCGTAACCTTGATGAATTGCTTGTTGAATCGTTTTACCTTCACGTATTTCTTCACGAATTCGTTCAAAGATAAGCACGTTAGCATCAACCGCCATACCAACCGTTAAGACGATACCCGCCATACCTGGTAGGGTTAATGTAGCCCCAGGAATCATTGACATAATACCAACAATCAATATTAAGTTTGCACCCAGTGCAAGATTAGCTACCACACCAAAGGCACGGTAATAAATCATCATAAAGATGAAAACTAGACCAAAGCCCATTAAAATAGCTTCGAAACCAAGCTTCACGTTTTCAGCACCTAAAGTTGGCCCAACAGTACGCTCTTCAACGATAGTAATTGGCGCAATCAAAGCACCCGCACGTAATAATAAGGCAAGGTTATGCGCTTCAGCGGCACTTCCTGCCCCTGTGATACGGAATGTTTTACCTAAACGAGACTGAATGGTAGCAACAGAGATGATTTCTTGTTGTTTTTCAAAAATGATATTGCCTTCAGGGTCTTTTTTGTCAGTCGCTTTGTATTCAATAAATACCGTTGCCATTGGCTTACCAATATTACTTTTGGTGCCATTAGACATCTTAGAGCCACCCGCACTATCAAGTGAAATATTTACTTGTGGGCGTGAGTACTCATCAAAACCTGACTTAGCATCGGTGATGTGATCACCTGTTAACATAACGCGTTTTTTCAATAGACTTGGTCTACCATCTTTATCTGTTAACAAAATAGAGTTTGCAGGAATTCGACCATTTAAAGCATTAGATAAGTCACCTTCGGTATCAACGAGTCTAAACTCGATAGTTGCCGTGGCATTGAGAATTTCTTTTGCTTTAGCGGTATCTTGTACACCGGGTAGTTCGATAACGATATGCTTTTTACCTTGACGTTGAACTAGTGGCTCTGCAACCCCTAACTCATTGACACGATTTCGAATAATAGTGATGTTTTGCTGTAAAGCATATTCACGAATTTCTTTTAGCTTTTGCTCAGTCATTTTGGCTGTAAGCGTCAATGTATCGTCATCAGTACTTAATAATAAATCACGGTAGCGCTTTTTCAGTAACGATTGCCCCGCTTCTAAGTCTTCAATTTTTCTAAAAACAACGATGACAGAATTATTAGCTTCTTTAACACTGCGGTAGCGAATTTTCTCATTGCGTAAATCACCGCGAAAGTCACTCACCATACCGACTTTAGCTTTATTGATGGCTTCTTTCATGTTTACTTCCATCAAGAAGCTAACACCACCACTTAAATCCAAGCCTAACTTCATTGGCATTCCACCAATTGCTGCTAACCAGTCTGGCGTATTGGGCGTTAAGTTTAAGGCAACCGAAAACTGTTTACCTAAGTTATCATCCAGTACGTCACGTGCTTTAAGTTGATCTTCTGTATTGTTAAAGCGCGTTAATATTTGGCCTTTCTCTAAAGCAATGCTGTTATAGCTCAGCTTACTTTCTTCTAAATGAGCTTTCACACTATCAAGTGTAACGGCATCAGCTTCAACGCCACGTAAACCTGAAACTTGCACCGCAGGTGATTCGCCATATAGGTTTGGTGTAGCATAGAGCGCACCTAAAGCGACAATCATTGCCACCATCAGTGTCTTCCATAAAGGGTATTTGTTTAACACAATGTGTCCTTTTTATTTATTTCTTTTTGCGCGAACAAGCTGTTCACTCTACTTAACAATTGATAGATTTTAGCTAACAATTGTTACTGTAGTGCTGAGCTCGCAGCCAATTATTACAGTAACAAAAAGGAAACACGCAGTTGACGCATGTCAATGAGTATTTCCGATGCAGTTACTGTATTAAATGGCAATGAGATAAGCTGCTACAATGATTTCATTGTGCCTTTTGGAAGAACAGCATTAATTGCATTTTTTTGTACTGTAACTTCAGTACCTTCACTAATGCTAACAACGATAAAATCTTTTTCATCAGATACTTTAACGATTTTTCCAACAATGCCGCCTTGCGTTAATACTTCATCGCCTTTACCCAATGAAGACATTAAACCTTTATGCTCTTTTACACGTTTCGCTTGTGGACGATAGATCATAAAAAAGAATACTAAACCAAAAACGGCTAGCATAATGATCATTTCCATTCCGCCACCGGCTGCTGCTGGTGCCGCTGCGGCATGTGCTTTACTGATAAATAAACTCATAAATTCCTCTTACTTCTTATTATTGATTAGACATTAGTTAGTGACTTTGTATTTTATTGCTCTTTCGCTCAATTGATTTGTCAAGGGTACTCACTGACTAACGTCAGCTCCGTGCATTTTCCTTTCAATTAAACGAAAACTCTTCAAAATACTAAGTCACTGGATTTAACAAAACTTTTTAATTACTTAGCTAAACTTGCTCACTACCTTCCGCTAATGGCGGTACTGGTAAACCACGTAAAGCGTAAAACTCTTCTACAAAGGCGTCTAATTTACCTTGCTCAATGGCATCACGCAAACCTTGCATCACTTTTTGATAAAAATGAAGGTTATGTAAGGTATTTAACTGCGAACCCAAAATTTCTTTACACTTATCTAGGTGATGCAAATAAGCACGAGAATAATTTTTACAGGTATAACAGTCGCAAGTCTCATCAAGTGGCGCCGTATCTGTTTTGTGGCTAGCATTTCTGATTTTAATAACACCGGTATTGACAAATAAATGACCATTGCGAGCATTACGTGTCGGCATTACGCAATCAAACATGTCTATACCACGGCGGACACCTTCAACTAAATCTTCAGGCTTGCCTACTCCCATCAGATATCGGGGCTTATTTTTAGGTATCAAGGGCGCGGTATGATCTAATATGCGAACCATATCTTCTTTCGGCTCACCTACTGATAAACCACCAATGGCGTAGCCATCAAACTCAATAGCTTTTAAGCCAGCAACTGAAACTTCACGTAGATCTTCATACATGCCGCCTTGCACTATTCCAAATAATGCATTCGGGCTATCGCCATGAGCATCCTTTGAGCGCTGTGCCCAACGAAGCGATAGCTCCATTGAATCTTTTGATTCTTTATGGGTTGCTGGGTATGGCGTACACTCATCAAAAATCATTACAATATCGGAATTTAAACTACGCTGAACTTCCATTGAACGCTCAGGCGTAAGCATAATTTTTTCACCATTCACTGGTGAGCTAAAACGAACACCTTCTTCGGTGATTTTACTCATTTTTCCTAAACTAAATACTTGAAAACCACCTGAATCGGTTAAAATTGGGCCTTTCCAATTCATAAATTCATGTAAACCACCATGCTGTTCAATAATCTCAGTGCCTGGACGTAACATTAAATGAAAGGTATTACCTAAGATGATATGAGCACCAGTGGCTTCAACTTCTTCAGCTTTCATGCCTTTAACCGTACCATAGGTACCAACGGGCATAAATGCTGGTGTTTCTACCACGCCACGGTCAAAGGTTAATCGACCACGGCGTGCTTTGCCGTCAGTGGTAATTAGGTCATATTTCATTCTATTTTTTACTGTTTCAGTCATAAATTTTCTCTCTCACCCACTAGCTAAACAGGCTGGCGGTGTTGGTTTATTAAATAGTGTGTGCTTTAACGTTTACTGTTTGTACTTCTAGATAGTTTGACTGATCTAACGATTACTCATTCTTTGCCAAACTATTGCCTACTTCTTGCTTAACTCTTGTTTAGTTCTTGCTTAACTCTTGTTTAGTGAGGAACATAGCGTCGCCATAACTAAAAAATCGATATTCTTCGCTAATCGCGTGCTGATAGGCGGACATAATATGGTCATAACCAGAAAATGCACTGACTAACATAAGTAAAGTTGATTCAGACAAATGAAAATTAGTCACTAAGGCATCGATTATTTGAAACTGATATCCTGGAGTAATGAATATATCGGTATCGCCATAAAAAGCGCTTAATGATTCATTTTTATCTCGTGCAGCTTTTGCTGCACTTTCGAGTGAGCGTACAGAGGTTGTGCCAACGGCAACAACTCTTCCGCCTGCCGCTTTAGTTTTGTTTATTTGCGCGACTACGTTATCTGATACTTCAACATATTCAGCATGCATAATGTGATCAGCAATCTCATCTACCTTAACCGGTTGAAAAGTACCAGCACCGACATGCAAGGTAACGAATGCTAATTCAACGCCTTTGGCTTTAATATTTTCTAATAAAGCTTCATCAAAATGTAAACCTGCTGTTGGTGCTGCCACAGCACCCGGCTTTTCGTTGTATACAGTTTGATAGCGTTCTTTATCACTTTCTTCATCGGGTCTGTCTATATAAGGTGGTAATGGCATATGCCCTATTTTTTCTAAAATAGTTAGCACTGATTCATCACCAGTAAACTTTAATTCAAAAAGCGCACCGTGGCGTGCCACCATAGTTGCTTTGACTTTGACGTCACTGCCTTCGTTACCTAAGTAAAGTTCATTGCCTATTTTAGGAGACTTACTTGCACGAATATGAGCCAGTGCTGTGTTCTGGTCGACAATTCGCTCTACCAATACTTCAATTTTTCCACCACTGGCTTTTTGACCAAACATTCTGGCAGGGATCACGCGCGTGTTATTAAAAACGAGCAAATCACCTGAGTTCAATTGCCCGACAATATCGGTAAAAACACCATCGGTTATCGTGCCTGAGTCACCATTTAGGGTCATTAAACGACTAGCAGTACGCTCGGCTTTTGGGTATCGAGCAATAAGGGCTTCGGGTAAATCAAAGGAAAAGTCTGAAACACGCATGATATTGGCTATTTTTCCGTTTTAAAAAGGGCGTAATTTTAGAGCTGCACGTCATTGATAGCAAGTTAATTCGCGACTTTTAAAACTTAACAGCACAGATCAGAGAACAAACTTGTGTTGAAACAACATTATTGCTTGTTATAGCCAGTATTTAGGAAAATTATCTCTGTAATTGAGCTTTTAGTGTATGTTGGTAAATAAGCATTCATGACATGCCCTTACTTAAATCGACTAAAGAGTTAATTGCCCTATGAAAGATGAACTTGCGCTTACTATAGCCAATAAAATTATTAATGGTTTTGAACGCCATTTTGCAATTTTTACTGAAATTACTCAATCAGCCCGAAATCGGTTTCAACAATGTCAATGGAATGAAATTCATCGTTCCGCTAGAGCAAGAACCAATTTTTATGATGAACGCGTAAAAGAAACGTTTAATGAAATAAAAGATGACTTTAACATTTGTTCTCTTGATGATGCTTTATGGCAACAAATTAAAGCCGTTTATTCTGATTTACTAATCAACCATAAACAACCAGAATTAGCTGAAACTTTTTATAACTCAGTGTTTTGTCATTTATTCGAGCGTAAGTATTATCACAATGATTATATTTATGTCGAAAGTACCGCACACCGTCTTGATGATAAAATACAGCCTGAGATATACACCTCTTATCAGCCAAAAGAACTCGGCCTAAAGCAAACCATTTGTGACATTATGAATAGTCATAGAACGGTGATCCCATTTGAAGATCTTGACCGTGACGTTGATGCGCTTATTAATACCTTTCGCCGAAAAGCCCATAAAACCCGTGTAAAATTAGAAGATTTGAAGTTTGATATTCTCAACTTCACCTTTTATCGAAATAAAGGCGCTTACCTTATTGGTCGAGTATTATCGCCAGCAGGAGAAACGCCGTTCATTATTGCCGTGCTTAATAATGAAAAAGGTGGCTTGTATATAGATGCATTACTCACCAGTAGTGAAAGTATGGCGGTTGTTTTTGGTTTTGCTCGTGCTTACTTTTTTGTTGATTGTGAACATCCTTATGCTCTAGTTAACTTCTTACAGGGACTAATGCCGCATAAAACTAAGGCTGATTTATATTCTGCTATTGGTTTTCATAAACAGGGGAAAACACAGTTTTATCGAGATTTTCTTAACCACCTCGATAGCAGTAATGACCAATTTGAATTGGCGGCTGGTATCAAAGGTATGGTGATGTCTGTATTTACCCTGCCGTCATACCCTTATGTATTTAAAATTATTAAAGATAAGTTTTCACCCAGTAAAAATATAACCAAGAAAGACGTAAAAGGAAAATATCGTTTAGTTAAGCTACACGACAGAGTCGGTCGAATGGCCGATACCATGGAGTATTCAGAAGTAGCCTTTCCCAAATCGCGTTTTAATGATGAGCTTTTGGCCGAACTTCAAAAAGTAGCCCCGTCAATTATTCGCTATGAGGGTGAAGGTGAAGAGGAACTTATTATTATTGAACATCTATATATAGAGCGTCGAATGGTGCCGCTTAATCTATACCTAATGGATGCGCTTAAAAATAAAGCACAACAAAAAATTGATGATGCCATGTTCGGTTATGGGCAAGCCATCAAACAACTTATCTCTGCGGATATTTTCCCTGGTGATATGTTACTGAAGAACTTCGGTGTGACACGTCATGGCCGAGTGATCTTTTATGATTATGACGAAATAGCCTATATGAATGAGATCAACTTTAGAGTCAAACCTAAAGCGGTTACCGAAGAGCAATTATATGCGGCGGAACCTTGGTATAGCGTAATGCCTGGCGATATGTTTCCTGAAGAATTGGCCACCTTTGCATTAGCCAATCCGAATTATCTCAAAGCCTTTAAAATACATCACGAAGATCTATTAACTGCTACCTATTGGCAACAATGTCAGCAAGATGTCGCTAATGGTATTTATAAAGATGTTTTTCCTTATCCTGATAAATTCCGCTTCTGTAATTTAAGTGTAGGGAGCACTAAAAGACAAACAGAAACACAAAGCTAAAAAATAAGAGCATCGGCTTAAGTCATAATGCCGATGCTCTGCTAAATCCGTAACCGATTATGTGTAAAAATCCATCAAACTAAATGCTTAAAATAAAAATACTACTCTTTTTTTAAGCTCTATCTGTGTTTACTAGGTTTAATGAGGCTAGTTTATTAGCACTTTGTAGATAAAATGGTCGAACGAACTATAAACATGAAAAAAAACGAGCTTTACTCTTTACCTTTGCCCGCGCATCAGTATAATTCAAATCTGTTGCAGGGGTGTAGTTCCAATTGGTAGAACAGCGGTCTCCAAAACCGATGGTTGGGAGTTCGAGTCTCTCCACCCCTGCCATTTTGAGTAAATATAGGTAAATCACCTATGTTTTAGTGATTTGTAATTACAAGTCACGTTATTAGAAAGTAGATAAATACGGAATAGAATTATGAATGCAAGTACAGAAGAGCAACCAAGCAGTTCTTTCGATGCAGTAAAGTGGGGAGTTATATTCTTACTTTTAGCTGGTGCTGTTGCGGGTAATTACGTTTACGGTGAAGAGTCAGTATTAATTAGAGCAGTGGCTGTTGTAGTAATGGTTGGTATTGCTGGTTTAATTGCATTACAAACTGAAAAAGGGCGTAATGCTGCTATATTTGCAAAAGAAGCTCGTACTGAAGTACGTAAAGTTGTTTGGCCAACACGCCAAGAAGCCGTACAAACGACAGGTATTGTATTAGTAGTGACCTTATTAATGTCATTGCTACTTTGGGGATTAGACTCTGTTCTATTCTGGTTAGTTGGTTTAGTTACAGGTATGCAGGTTTAGTTATGTCTGAAGAAAATATGTCAGAAGAAAATGTCTCTCCTGAAGGCGAAGAAAAGCAAGTAAATCAAAATCCAAAATTACGCTGGTACGTAGTACAAGCATTTTCTGGTTATGAAGGTCGCGTTCAAAAAACATTGCTTGAGCACATTGAAATCCACGGCTTACAAGAAAAATTCGGTGAGATTTTAGTTCCTACTGAAGAAGTAGTTGAAATGCGTGCAGGTCAAAAACGTAAAAGTTCACGTAAGTTTTTCCCTGGCTACGTTTTAGTACAGATGGAAATGGATGTAGATGCTTGGCATTTAGTGAAAAGTGTACCTCGTGTACTTGGTTTCATTGGCGGCACAAGTGACCGTCCAGCACCAATTACCCAAAAAGAAGCTGATCGTATTCTACAACCTGTCTCTTATACACATCTGACGCTGCCGACGAATAGAGAGGTGTAG
>OJHK01000531.1_pt1 | contig 23605 bp, 20 predicted proteins | sample 1595161 | NCBI WGS metagenome assembly OJHK01 (sample SAMN05416842, study PRJEB24817) | seawater metagenome | isolation source: Sea water | place: Canada:Atlantic | collected 2013-07 | reverse complement strand
ATCTACACCTCTCTATTCGTCGGCAGCGTCAGATGTGTATAAGAGACAGGGGTTACAAGTTACGTTTGTCAGTAGTAAATTGATATTACAGCAATATTGGCAAAGTGGTCGCTTTGCTATTTTGCTAACAGAGATAGATTGTCAGCCATTTACTGCGTTTAAGGTTGAAGAGAAAGGAACCCCTTTTACTAGTATGCTCCTAACTCGTGGGGTGTTTAGTTTGTCAGACCAATTAGAGTTTATAGCCAGACCGGAGAAATATACCTACTGGGTGTTTGGCGACCTAAAGGCTAAAAGTACCACAAGTGAATTAGTCACAGCATTACTACCTTGGATAAAAGAGAAAGATTGTGACAACTTAATTACTGAAGAGAAAGCGCTACAAGTTACAAGCAATAATGACGGTATTGATGCTTTGCCAGAAGAGGAGTTTGCATTAACATCTTCGATTAAGGAATATAGCTTTAACTTCGAACGGTATTTAAAACATCAAGGCTCTGCTGAATTGGCTATTTTTATGCTGGATGAGTATACAAGTGAAAATATATTGCTTGTTAAAGAATTAAGCCAAGCAGTTGCGGTTCACGACGGTAAAAAAGCCGATGACATTATCCAAGCATTGTTGGTAAATGCCCGAATACTTGCGGCAGAAAACTTACTACATCTTTGTCAGCAATGGCATACATTACTCACTACGCAAGGATTAGATAGCTGTGAAAAATTACAAATGGTTTTATTAAGCAAAACTAAACAGGCAGTTGATGAAATTAGTCAGCATGCAGCGGCTATCGCTTAATTTAAGTTTATAAGGAATACCTTGAGTAATCATAATAATAGTAATCAGAAACAATTAACTGACAGCCCCTGTGTGCGTAACTGCTGCTTAGATGACGACGATGTTTGTCTAGGTTGTTTTCGTCATATTGATGAGATTACTTCTTGGCGTGCCTATTCTGATGAAGAAAAGCAGAATGTTGTGAGTTTATGCAAACAGCGAAAAGAAGAAAACCAAAAGGAATCAAATGGCTAGAGATATATCATAGATTCATATAATGTTATCACTTTACGCTAATTTTAATAATTGAACATCTACCCTAACTTTGAATTTAGGAATGTAATAAAGGACTTTTCGTGATTAATAAGAAAACACTCAAATCAATACTCTCTTTTACTGAAAACCAAAACCCTGCACCTAGCTTTATTTTAATCTATATTCTTACTTGGATTGTTTGGCATAATCAACTATTTAGTTATTTTGTTAATGCTCAAGGAAACTTTTTGATGAAAGTTACCACCTCTTTGACGTCGCTTGAAAAAAACCAGTATTTTGTTGTTTTCTTACTGACTTGTTTGATTTGTCTTGGTCGTTTAGTCGTTGACTATTTTAGTTTTAAATCCAGAGAACTGTTAAATTCAGTAGACGAAGATTTTGTTAATGCGAGAGATGATCAAAAATTTGCTCAAAATACCGACATTGCTAATCTAATGGCGACCCTTACAAAAACCCAACAACAATTAGCGGATAGTAAAGCGAGGGAGAAAAAAGTAAGCGATGAAAAAATGGAAGCGATTAAAAAATTATTAGCTCTCCAGCACGAGTTAGATGAAGCTAAAGCAGACATCCATATACTTAATAAGTTAAAGGCTAACTAATACGTTTGGTATCTTAATTGAGCCTAATACACTTTTACTCGTTCACTTGAAGAGAGATAATACAGCTGTTATTAGAAACTACTTTAGGCATCTCTGGTAAGACCTTTCTCAACAGAGCGTATTAATCGCAGTGTTAATCTATGGTTTTTAGCTTGCGCTGCTGCAACTTCCTCAGAAAGTAATTTCTTATTGTTTTGTTGTACTAGAGCCCAGTTAATATGCTCAATAACGAGATCACTCGCTTCAGACAACCTTTCGGTTAATGCGGTTACAATATGAACACTATAAGGTGCGTTACCTAAGGCTACAGCAATATTTCGCAGCCAACTTTGAAAACCAATACGCCTTATAGGGGAGCCTTGTAAGGTATTGAGGAAGTGTTCTTCTGACCAGGCGAATAACGCTAATAAACTGACGTCATCTAAATTATTTCTAGCTTGAAAGTCATCAGAAAGACTAAGTTTAGCATACTTATTCCAAGGACAAATTAGTTGGCAATCATCACAGCCATAAATACGATTGCCCATTAAAGGGCGTAATTCTTCAGGTATAGCGTCAGGTGATTCTATGGTGAAATAAGAAATACACCGTCTCGCATCAACCGTGTAGGGTTCTACTATCGCTTTAGTAGGACAAATTTTAATACAGGCGACACACGAACCACAATCATTTGTTTTAGTCTGTGTTTCAATGGCCTTAATTGCATTTTCACTGTATTCGTTTTGACTAACGGGCAAGGGAATATCTACAAAGAGCTCACCTAAGAAAAACCAAGAACCAGCTGTTTTATTAATTAATAAAGTATGCTTACCAGCCCAGCCCAAGCCTGCTTTTTCTGCCAGTGGTCTTTCCATGACAGGTGCCGAATCAACGAAGGGTCGACAGTTAAAGCCTTCGCAATGTTCTGCTATTTTCTTTCCTAATTGCTGCAAGTGTTTACGCATTAATTTATGATAATCGCGCCCAAGCGCATACCGGCTGATATAGGCTTTATTCTTATCTTTTAAAATACCGGCAAACTTAGCATTTTGCGGCAGGTAATCTAAGCGAACACTGATCACTCGAATGGTACCGGGGACTAACTCTGCAGGTCTAGCACGCATTAAACCATGGCGTGCCATATAATCCATGTTGCCGTGGTAGCCATTTGCTAACCAACGTTCTAATACGCTTTCATGAGCAGATAAATCAATATCACTGATGCCTATATCAGAAAAACCTAATTCTTTACTCCAGCACTTGATTTTTTCTGCTAATTCTTGATTGTTAATAGGAGATATTGTCATAAAATAACGCTAGTTTTAGCTTGTTCGTTGAACCATTGATTGAGGTTAAACTAATACCATTCTGATTAAGTTTCTTCCCACTCAGCGAGAATTAAAAGGCTTAGAGGCAAGGCATTGATTGAAGAGAATGGTTATTCCCTTATCCAAATCAATAACGTAGCATGTAAGCCTTTACCTTTTATTAGGTACTCGCCCTTCGGGAGTTTGCCAGCGATTCGATAACAGCACTGAATTTCTTTCATATAGAATGACTATAATGTAAAAAAATTCAATTTGTTCTCAAACCGCTGACAAGCTCTGAGTAGCAACAAAGTTAGTCAAATTGGTATCACCATGAAATTATTATTAAGTTTATCACAAAAGCCACCAATAACGTCTGTGTATACTGCTCGTCAGGTCTTGAAAAATGAAGCGAATGTTGCGCGAAGTCAAGGTATAGCACTGTATGAACTTATGCAAAATGCTGGAGCAGCAATTTTTACACAATTATCGCATAGCTGGCCTAATACTAAACATCTATTAATACTGTGTGGTAAAGGAAATAATGGTGGTGATGGTTTTGTCGTTGCGAAATTAGCGCATCAAGCAAAGATAAAGGTGAGTGTTTTACTTACTTGTGATGTCAATCAGTTAAAAGGTGATGCTTTATCGGCTTATCAAGCAATGATCTTCTCAGGAGTATCACTCATCGTTGAGGAGGCGGTGAATAAAGCTGCTGAGAGCTTAGCAATTATTAATAATTTTTCTGGTGAAGTCATTGTTGATGCTTTATTTGGCATAGGTTTCACTGGTCAACTAACACCACACTTGCAAGAGCTTGTCACCAGCATCAATCATCACCAAGCCAAAGTAATTAGTATCGACGTCCCTTCAGGGCTTTGTGCAACAACAGGTCAGGTACAGGGTGAAAACATTGAAGAACAAGCGGTTATTGCTGATATAACGCTAACTTTTATTGTATATAAGCAAGGTTTGCTAACGGGTCAGGCAGCTAATTTTGTCGGCGAACTACTCTTGGCACCCTTGGAAATGAATAGTGCTTTTTTGAGCCTAGTGAAAACGAATACTGACTACGGCCAAAATAAACTTCCCTTGAACCTACCTAGGCGACTACCTGCCAGCCATAAAGGAAATAGTGGTTTACTCTTGACTGTTGGTGGTTGCGAGAAAATGCCAGGAGCTATTCGTCTTGCCAGTGAGTCAGCTTTACGTTGTGGAGCGGGCTTGGTTGCGGTGAGTAGTCACAAAAATAATCAAATGCATATTCTGAACGGTCGACCAGAGTTGATGTTAGCGCCGGAAACGAGTGCTGTATTAGCAAACTCAGCTCAATTGCATAAAGCAAAAACATATCTTATTGGTCCTGGATTAGGGCAAAGTGATGACGCCAAACAGTTAGTTGAATTGATATGTAAAACCAGCCAATCTCAGAATAAAACCACAGTAATTGATGCAGATGCCTTACTAATATTAAGCAAAACGAATGAACAATGTAATCACTGGGTATTAACACCACACCCTAAAGAAGCCGCGGCTCTATTACACTGTGATGTGGCAAGTATTGAGGCAGATCGCTTTTTGGCAGTACGCGCTATTGCTAAACAATATGGTGGCATTTGTTTGCTTAAAGGGGCCGGTACTTTAATTTCAGATGGAGAGCAAGTTGTTATCAATAATTCAGGTAATGCAGGAATGGCATCGGGTGGTATGGGTGATGTATTAAGTGGAATTATTAGTGCTTTGGTGATGCAAAGTGATAATAATTTTTACTCAACATGCCTAGCGGCATATATTCATGGTGCTTCAGCTGATATTATAGCCAATAAGAATGGTCAGCGTGGCTTGTTAGCAAGTGATTTATTCATACCGTTACAGCAATTGCTCAATGGTAAGGTGCCAAATCATTAACGTCATAATAGTAATCGCAATAAACATAGAAAAGTAAAATGAAGCAATTAGAATATTTTTTAGCGGATGAAACTGCCACCATAGCCATTGGTTCAGGATTGGCAACAGTCGTTAAAAGTGCTGCAGTTCAGCAAGCATTAGTGGTCTACCTTAACGGTGATTTAGGTGCAGGAAAAACGACCCTTTCTCGAGGTTTTGTTAGAGGTATGGGGCATGTAGGTAATGTAAAAAGCCCAACTTATACTCTGGTTGAACCTTATGAGTTGGGAGAGTGGCGAGTTTTCCATTTTGATTTATACCGCCTTGCCGATGCTGAAGAATTAGAATATATGGGTATTCGAGATTATTTTAATAATGACTGTTGTTGTTTTATTGAATGGCCAGAAAAAGGAGCTGGGCTATTGGCTAAAGCAGATTTAATCATTAATATAGCTTATCAAGATGAACAAAGAATCATCAAGCTGCAAGCGGAAACTGTTCATGGCGAACAAGTGCTGACAGAGTTTGCAGAAATTATAAAGTTATAAAAATTGGGGTTAGTTGGATGTATCGGAGAATTCTCCTATCAATAGCAAGGTCACCTGCGCTAAGTTTGCTATGTGTTGCTATATTAAGTTTACTTTCAGTGAATACCTATGCCGCCAATAGTATTGATGGCATTCGTGTGTGGCCAGCGCCAGAAAATACCCGTATTGTTTTTGATGTAAAACAAAAGCCAGATTATAAATTCTTTACCCTCAGTAAACCCAATCGATTGGTGATTGATTTTACCAATACCAAGAATACCGTAGCATTAAAAAACCTTGCCGTTCATGATCCTCGAGTAAAGCTTTTTCGTTCAAGTATAAACAAGGGTAAAACCCGCTTAGTATTAGAATTAACTAAGTCTTATCAGCTTACCGTTTTCCCGCTAGCCCCTGCAGGACAGTACGGACATCGGCTAGTGATCGATTTATATGATAAGAGTCGCAGTAAAAAGAATGTTTCTAAACCCAAAAAGAGTGTTGGCGATATCATCATTGGTATTGATGCGGGTCATGGTGGTGAAGATCCAGGCTCTATCGGTGGCAAAGGTACCTATGAAAAAAGAGTGACTTTAGCGATAGCCAAAAAACTACAAAAAGTAATCAATAAAGAAAGAGGCATGAAAGCGGTGATGATCCGCAGTGGCGATTATTATGTTAATTTAAATCGTCGCACTAGCTTAGCTAGAGATAAGCATGTTGACTTTTTAGTCTCGATACATGCGGATGCTTTTCATACACCAGGTCCAAGTGGAGCCTCGGTTTGGGTAGTAACTAAAAGCCGTGCAGAATCAGAGTTATCACGCTGGTTAGTCAATAGAGAGAAAAAGTCAGAATTACTTGGCGGCGGCGGCGGGGTAATTAAAAACACTTCAGATAGTCACCTAGCATTAGCTTTAGCAGATATGAGCAAAGAGCACTCTCTTGGTGTAAGTTTTGGTGTGGCTAATAATGTTATTAAAGAGCTGAAAAAAATCACTAAAATGCATAAGAAAACACCACAAAATGGTAACTTTGCAGTACTTAAATCATCCGATATTCCTTCAATATTGGTTGAGACGGGCTTTATTTCCAATCATAAAGAAGAAAAAAACCTGACGTGGTCTAAACACCAACAGCGCTTAGCCAATGCAATTCATGCAGGTATCAAAAGTCACTTTTTAGCACACCCTTTAACCGGATCTTATTTTGCATCGGTGGGATATAAAAAGCATAAGGTACGCAGTGGTGAGTCATTGTCTGTGCTAGCCAAACGTTACAATATCTCTATGAGTAAACTTAAATCGATTAATAATTTAAAATCTAATTCATTAAGAATTGGTCAAACGCTAAAAATTCCCCGCACCGGATAAACTCTTATGACTATTGCTATATTACCTGCTCGTTTGGCTAACCAAATTGCTGCAGGTGAAGTGGTTGAACGCCCCGCCTCCGTTATTAAAGAGCTGATAGAAAACAGTTTAGATGCGGGTGCAACATCAATTCATATTGATGTTGATAAAGGTGGCATTAAGAAAATAAAAATTACTGACAATGGTCATGGCATAGTTAAGGATGAATTAACCTTGGCATTAAGTCGTCATGCGACCAGTAAAATTAAAGACTTAAATGATTTAGAAGCAATTGATAGTTTGGGTTTTCGCGGTGAAGCCTTAGCCAGTATTAGTTCAGTTGCGCGATTAACGTTAACATCTAAGCCGCAATCTCAAGCTACTGCTTGGCAAGCTATAGCTGAAGGGCGGGATATGTCAGTTAATATAAAGCCTGCTGCCCACCCAGACGGTACCAGTATTGAAGTGCTTGATTTATTCTTTAATACACCAGCTAGACGTAAGTTTTTACGTACTGAGAAAACAGAATTTAATCATATTGATGAAGTGGTACGCCGGATCGCACTCGCTCATTTTGGCGTTAGCTTTACCTTAACGCACAACGGCAATAATGTTCGTCAATATCGTATGGCGAGTACGCATGCACAATGTGTTAAACGTGTTGCTATGGTTTGTGGGCCAAAATTCATTGAGCATGCTGTTGAAGTAGATTGCCCCCATGATAATATGACGCTCTCTGGCTGGTTAGCAAAACCTAGTTTTTCGCGTGGTCAAAATGACCTGTGTTATAGCTATGTCAATGGCAGGATGATGCGTGATAAGTTAATTAATCATGCTATTCGCCAAGCATATGCTGATTTATTACCAGCTGATACTTATCCTGCCTTTGTACTCTTCTTAGAGCTTGACCACAGAGAAGTCGATGTAAATGTTCATCCAGCAAAGCATGAAGTGCGTTTTCATCAAAGTCGCTATGTTCATGATTTTATTTATTCTGTTTGTCATAAAGCATTGACGTCAGCTCTAGCAGACCAAGAACTGTTTACTCCTACTGATAGTGATCTTGCCTTAGCACCTGAGCAGTCTTATTCTTCACTAAGTACTAATGAAAGAGCTGATAGCCATTCATCAACTGCTGCTACGGTAAATTACCCAAGTACAGATTATATTAAACCGTTACAGCATATAAATGATCCTACTACTCGACAACCGAGTTATAGTGGTTATGCTCAACAACAAAAAGCTAATACAACATCTCCCGTTGCATCAGCTAATTATCAAGCATTAATGACACCTCATGAGGGGGTTTTATCTCAAGTTCAACACACCAGTGGTTCTCATCAGATTAAAGCGCAAGATCATGAGGTGATGAGCACATCAAGCTCGACTGCACAGAGTGCTTTTTTGAGTGTACACCAACCAGGCTACGCGCTGTATAAAGCCGAAAGTGGTGTTAGAGTCTTATCATTATTTAACTTAGCGAAAAGTACTTACGGTAAACTTGTTGAACAAAGTTGGCAGTATCAAAATGATCAATCAGACCAAGCGATTGAATGTTTGGTCAGTCAACCATTATTATTACCTGTTATTTTAACTCTCTCTGAGCAACAGTTAAGTTTCGCCTTAGCGGAACAGGAAATATTCGCAACTGCGGGAATAGTGTTTGTTGAGCAAAGTAAAAACAAAATTCAAATTAGGCAGTTTCCTGCATTATTACGCGAAAAAGATGTAAGTAGTGCGTTTATCGTCATTATTGATGAGCTGATTAGCAAATTAAGTCTTAGCCAAGATCCGCAAACCTGTGAATTTGACTTACATCAAAGTATTGGTTTGGCGATGGTTTTGGCACAGTACGATGAATCACAAGCTGATATTTTACTCAAATTATCGAAAAAACTGTTTGATGAACAACTTAGTCAACAATTACTCTTGAATTCTATCCCTCTTGACCTCACATCACATATTAAGACGTTATTTTAGCAATTCTCAATTAAGAGTTATGTATTCGTGTCAGTTCAAAGCATCACAGAATTAAGTCAGCCACCTGTTATTTGTTTAATGGGACCAACGGCATCGGGAAAAACCGCTTTGGCAATGGCACTCAAAGATGCATTACCTTGCGATATTGTTAGTGTTGACTCGGCGCTGATATACCGAGATATGGATATTGGTACTGCCAAACCTACAAAATTGGAATTGGCGCAATACCCTCATCGACTTATCGATTTACGTGATGCCAGTGAACGTTATTCAGCGGCCGATTTTTGTCATGATGCGCTTGCTCAAATTGCTGAAATTAGAGCGAATAAGCGTATTCCATTGTTGGTCGGTGGAACTATGATGTATTTCAAAAGTTTAATTGAAGGAATTTCTCCTCTACCGACAGCCAACCCAGAAATACGCCAAGCGATCGAAGCTGAAGCGTTGGAAAAGGGCTGGAAAGCTATGCATGACCAGCTGGCTGAAGTCGATCCTGTGTCTGCAGAGCGAATACACCCGAATGACCCACAACGTATAACTCGAGCTTTAGAAGTGTATAGGTTGACGGGTAACACTTTGACACAATTGACCCAAATAAAAGGTGCTAAGCTCGCTGGCGATGTTCTACAATTAGCAATAACTCCCAAAGAACGCAGCACTCTGCATGAACGAATTGCACTTCGTTATCAACAAATGATTGATATGGGGTTCGAACAAGAAGTGATTAAGTTAAAATCACGAGGCGATTTACACCAAGATTTACCCTCTATTCGCTGTGTAGGCTACCGACAAATGTGGCAATACCTTGAAGGTGAATTTGACCACGATGAGATGATTTTCCGTGGCGTTTGTGCAACCAGACAATTAGCTAAAAGACAGTTAACTTGGTTGAGGAATTGGCCTGATTTACACTGGCTGACAACGGATGATAAAACCAACTTATCACAAGTTTTATCACTGCTTGAAGCAAAGCAGTAAAGGGCGAGCAAATATAAAGCAATAGTTGGAAATTGATGTATAATTAATTTGTTAGCTATTTTATATAACATTTTGTTGTGTTGTTTTCATAGCAAGTTTTTCAGATACTTTATTACTGAGTTTTAAGTTTACCAGTAATGTTTAATAATAAAAAAAGGGACCATATAATGGCAAAAGGGCAGTCTTTGCAAGACCCATTTTTAAATGCGTTACGTCGTGATCGCATTCCAGTTGCAATATATTTAGTTAACGGTATTAAGTTACAAGGACAAGTAGAATCTTTCGATCAGTTTGTTATTCTCCTTAAAAATACGGTTAGTCAGATGGTATATAAGCACGCTATATCTACAGTTGTACCTTCTCGTGCAGTTAATACCGCACCAGTACCTAGCCCAGACGATCAATCGTCAGATGCTTAATGCTTTTATCTTTTTTTGAGATCTATTAATCATGGTACTAGGGTTTAACGCTATTGTTTGAACGTTATCAAGCGGGTGAACAAGCCGTACTTGTCCATTTAGACTTTCCAGATGAAAGCAGTAGAGAAGACCTAAGCGAATTCAAAATGTTAGTGTCTTCTGCTGGCGTACAGGCGTTGACCGTTGTGACTGGTAAACGAAATACTCCTCACCCCCGTTTTTTTGTCGGCTCAGGTAAAGCAGAAGAAATTCGTGAAGCTGTGCATTTAGTTGGTGCGAATGTTGTTCTGTTTAATCATAGTTTAACGCCTTCTCAAGAAAAGAATATTGAAGCATTATGTGAATGTCGAGTGGTTGATCGCACAACTTTAATTCTTGATATTTTCGCACAACGTGCTCGAACACATGAAGGTAAACTGCAAGTTGAATTAGCACAATTGCGTCATATGAGTAGTCGCCTGATTCGAGGTTGGACTCATTTAGAAAGACAAAAAGGTGGCATCGGCCTTCGTGGGCCAGGTGAAACTCAACTTGAAACAGATAGGCGTTTATTACGTGAACGTATGGTTAATATTCGTAAACGTTTAGGTAAAGTTGAAGTACAAAGACAACAAGGGCGAAGAGCGAGAACTCGAGCAGAGTTACCAACCTTATCTTTAGTTGGTTATACCAATGCAGGTAAATCAACGCTGTTTAATACATTAACTCAGGCAGACGTGTATGCAGCTGATCAGTTGTTTGCGACGTTAGACCCAACATTAAGAAAAATTGATTTGTCCGGTGTAGGCCGTGTAATCTTGGCTGACACGGTTGGTTTCATTCGTCATTTACCGCACGATTTAGTTGCTGCCTTTAAAGCAACACTGACTGAAACTCGTGAAGCGGAACTGTTACTGCATGTGGTTGATATTTCCGACGACAGACGGAGTGACAATATTGAACAAGTTGAATATGTACTTAAAGAAATAGATGCGAGCGATGTACCTCAGCTCATTATCTGTAACAAAATTGATAATTTAGATGATATTGAACCGCGAATAGACAGAGATGATCAAGGCATGCCAATTCGTGTTTGGCTGTCGGCACAGGCCAATATAGGTACTGAATTGTTATTTACAGCGCTTGCTGAGCGCTTAGATATTAAAGTAGTGAATCACCAGTTAACTATCCCGCCAAGTGCTGGAAAACTACGTGGTGAGCTTTACAAGTTAGATTGCGTTACTAGCGAGACTTTTGATGAACAAGGTCACTGTCACTTAGAGGTTAATTTGCCATCACGTGAGTGGGAAAGGTTAATTTCTACTAAGTACAGTGAGCTAGTCGATTATATTGAACATTAATATAACTAAATTTTAATTGTAGTGGCGAACATTTTACTTTCGCCGATTTTTGTGGAGAACAATATGGCTTGGAACGAACCGGGGAATAATGATAAAGACCCCTGGAAAAATAAAGGTGGCAAGAACCAAGGTCCACCAGATCTAGACGAACTTATGAATGATCTCGGTAAAAAAGTTACGGGCATCTTCGGTGGAAAAACCACTAAAGGTGGCTCTGGTTCAGGTAAAAGTTTTTCTAGTATTGGAATATCCATTCTTCTTATTGTCGCATCTGTCGTTTATGCATTTAGTGGTTTTTATACCATTAAAGAAGCTGAGCAAGGCATTGTCCTAAGATTTGGAGAATATTCAGGTACTGTTGAACCTGGTATTAACTGGAAGTGGACCTTTATTGACCGTATCATTCCTGTTGATATGCAAAGTACACGTGATATGCCGTCATCGGGCTTTATGTTGACGAGAGACGAAAACGTAGTACGTGTTGAAATGCAGATTCAATATCGTGTTGTTGATGCTCGAAAATACATTTTCAGCGTTACCAATGCAGATGATAGTTTAAATCAATCTCTTGATAGTGCACTTCGTTATGTTGTCGGACATGCTAATATGGATGATATTTTAACCAGTGGTCGTGAGACTATTCGTCAGTCAGTATGGGAAGAGTTAGATAAGATCATTGAGCCTTATGATCTTGGTTTGATAATTGTTGATGTTAACTTTAAAGATGCTCGTCCACCAAATGAAGTAAAAGACGCTTTTGATGATGCGATTTCAGCACAAGAAGATGAAGTACGTTTCTTACGAGAAGCTGAAGCTTATGCTCGAGGCATTGAACCGCGTGCTCGTGGTCGTGTTAAGCGTATGGAACAAGAAGCTCTTGCATATAAAAGTCGTATAGTGCTAGATGCGGAAGGTGAAGTTGCTCGTTTTGATAAAATCTTACCAGAATATCAAGCAGCTCCTAAAGTTACTCGTGAACGTTTATACATTGCCACTATGGAAAAAGTGTATGGCAATACCAGTAAAGTAATGGTTGATGTTGATGGCGGTAATAACATGATGTACTTACCTTTGGATAAGATAATCCAACAACAAAATACTGGTACACGTAGCAGTAAAACTAATTATGCACCAGTAATTGAGACTAATGTGAATACATCACCTACTTCATCATCAGATCGTTCTGATAGATTTAGCAATGGGAGTAACTAAGAAATGAAGAATTTTTCCATTGCTATAATATCGCTACTTCTCATTTTAGCTGTATCATCAGTTTTTGTTATTTACGAAGGCCAACGTGGCATCGTATTCCAATTTTCAAAAATTAAACGTGATAGTGCTACCGATGAAATGAAGGTCTATGCACCTGGTTTGCATTTCAAAATTCCATTTATTGAGACAGTACGTAAATTAGATGCACGTATTCAAACACTAGATGAACCAGCAGATCGTTTTGTTACCTCAGAGAAAAAAGATTTAATGGTCGATTCGTTTGTGAAATGGCGCATTGTTGATTTCTCTACCTACTATCTACGTACTTCAGGTTCAGTAGACAATGCCCGTGCGCTATTAAAGCAAAAAGTGAATAACGGCTTACGTACTGAGTTTGGTAACCGCACCATTAAAGAAATCGTTTCAGGTGATCGTGACGCGATAATGAGTAAAGCGCTAGAAAGTGCTGCTAGTAGTCGTGAAGATCTTGGAATCGAAGTTGTTGATGTGCGTATTAAAGCCATTAACTTACCGACAGAGATAAGTAACTCTATCTATGAGCGTATGCGTGCAGAGCGAACTGCTGTTGCTAAAGAACATAGATCACAGGGTCAAGAGCAAGCTGAAATTATCCGCGCTACTATTGATGCTAAAGTAACTGTAATGTTAGCTGAAGCACAAAAGAGTGCTTTTACCATTCGTGGTGAAGGTGATGCTATGGCGGCGAAAGTTTATGCTGATGCATATAGCAAAGATGCAGAGTTCTACAGTTTCTATCGTAGTCTTGAGGCATATGAAAAAAGCTTTAGCAGTAAAAATGATATTATGGTGGTTAAACCTGATAGCGAATTCTTCCGTTTCTTAAAAGACGGCAGTGACGGTAAAAATTAGTAATTATTGAATACTGAAACTAGCCAGCATATTTGCTGGCTTTTTTATGTCTAAATTATGTTGGTATATCGTTAATGTGAGCGATAAGTCATTCAAAAATGAACACGATGAAACAAGCGTTCATGCAGAACTCTGATATATTGATAAAAAGTAATTCGATAGATAGAAGGCCTTGCAGTATTTTTGTAAGTGTTGTTAATCTCGATGGATAAATTTAACAAAGGTAGATATATGAAAATAACAAAATATGGAATCGCAGTCTTAGCATCATTACCACTGACAGCAACATTACAGGCGGTCGAAGCACCATTGGTATCAATAAAGACCCAAGATGACTTTTTTAACAGCATCAGTAAACATTGTGGTAAGTCTTACAAGGGCAAGGTTACCGTTGATAATGCAGCTGGGGGTAGTTTCGCTAATAAAAAACTAATCATGCATGTAAGAAAGTGTACTGATAGTCAATTACAAGTACCTTTCCATGTCGGTAATGATTCATCGCGTACATGGATTATTACCAAAACTGGTTCAGGTTTATCACTAAAGCACGACCATAGACAAAAAGATGGCAGCAATGATAAATCAACTATGTATGGCGGACATACCAATGATGCTGGTTGGGCTGAAATGCAATCTTTCCCAGCAGATCAATACTCCAAAGAGCTCTTTGTTACACAAGGCATACCACAGTCAGTGGGTAATACCTGGCAAATGTATATATACCCAGAAAAGTTTACTTACCGTTTAATTCGCCAAGGTAGAGAGTTTAGAGTTGATTTTGATTTATCAAAGCCGATCAGCACGCCAGTTACTCCGTGGGGCTATGAATAATTTATTGCTAAGTCATTAACTTAATTGGTTATTTTAAACTCAGTAAAGAAATTAGCTTAAAAGCTGCTTTTTAACTTGGACTATAAATACTTTTTTGGTAAAATCTTCGCCTAATTTTCTTATGAAATAGTAAAGCATGGGCAAAAATGTAGTTGTTCTCGGCACTCAATGGGGTGACGAAGGTAAAGGTAAGATCGTAGACTTACTAACCGATAAAGCTAAATATGTAGTTCGTTATCAAGGTGGCCACAATGCTGGTCATACTTTAGTGATCAACGGTGAAAAAACCGTGTTACATCTTATTCCATCTGGCGTATTACGTGATAACGTAAAATGCCTAATTGGTAATGGTGTAGTTTTATGTCCTAAAGCTTTGATGACAGAAATTACCATGTTAGAAGCTAAGGGTGTTCCAGTACGTGAACGCTTACTCATTAGTGACGCATGTCCACTAATTCTTCCTTATCATAATGCTTTAGATGCTGCACGTGAAATTGCGCGTGGCAATAAAGCCATTGGTACTACAGGACGTGGAATTGGCCCTGCATATGAAGATAAAGTAGCACGACGTGGTTTACGCGTTGGTGATTTATTCTGCGCAGAAACTTTTGCGGCTAAATTAAAAGAAATTGTTGAATATCATAACTTCTCATTGGTTAATTACTATAAAGTTGAGCCAGTGAACTATGAAGAAGTACTTGCTGACGCACTAGCAGTTGCTGATGTCATTAAGAAAATGACAGCTGATATCTCGGAAATATTAGATCAAGCCCGCATCGCAGGTGAGTCTATTATGTTTGAAGGTGCTCAAGGTACTTTACTTGATATCGACCATGGCACTTATCCTTACGTAACCTCGTCGAATACTACTGCTGGTGGTGTTGCTACAGGTTGTGGTGTTGGTCCTCGACACTTAGATTACATTTTAGGTATTACCAAAGCTTACACCACACGTGTTGGTTCAGGTCCTTTCCCTACGGAATTGGATGATGAAATTGGTAATCATTTAGGTACAGTAGGTCACGAATTTGGTGCAACTACAGGTCGTGAACGTCGTTGTGGTTGGTTTGATGCCGTTGCCATGCATCGTGCAATTCAAGTAAATAGTGTAACAGGTTTCTGTTTAACTAAACTTGATGTTCTAGATGGCTTGGAAACATTAAAAATCTGTACAGGTTACAAGACTGAAGCCGGTGATATTATCACTGTACCGCCTACGGCTGCTGAAGGTTATGAAAAAATCACGCCTGTATATGAAGAGATGCCAGGTTGGACTGAATGCACTGTTGGTGCAACATCAGTTGATGCTTTACCTGAAAACGCACTTGCTTATATCAAGCGAATTGAAGAAATTACCGGTATACCTGTAGATATTATCTCTACCGGTCCAGATCGTGTTGAAACGATTATTAAAGTGAATCCTTTTCTTTAAAGATAAGCTTTAGCCTTCCTTATCTAATAAGAAGAAGGTAATTTCTTAACAATAAAGTCCAACCAAGTGTTGGACTTTTTTTTGGAAAATTTTCAATGAATCTGTATATAGCAATGAGACTAATTTAGAGAGTTCTCATCGATTATCGAGATGTTAAGAGAAAGCGCTTTGGGGAGCTCATAATTCTGTAGGAGAGTCTTGTGGCTCTTTACTAATAATACGTATTTCTTAAAGTTAGCCATGCCGTATTTAAACTGCTTTAGCTCGTAAACTGATAAGAATACAAAACAAATAAAATGTAGAGTAAGTATGTTTTAATAATGGTATTTGTTTAAGAGTACGAGTTTGGCTATAAGTTGAACAATTCATTAATCCGTACAATATAAGGACTCTATGTGATCGCATGCCTAGATTAATTTACTTCTACTTTTATAGTCTACTATATAAGGCTTATTGTTAGATAATGTGAAATAAAGACGATTAAGCTTATTTCATCACCAGTAAGTCAGGTTTTACTTAACTACTTAGTGATAAATAGCCAATATTTATCTAATTGATATGATTTTACCAAAATCTAGCGTTACATTGGTTATAGCTTAGATAGAGGTTATATAGTAAAACAGACTTGTATTACTCTATCTATATGAATACCATATAAGTAAGTAAAAGCGGCTGTTCAAAACAATAATAAAAAATACAGAGCTATACTTGCACTCACAACAAAACCAACACTACTAAATAACGCATTAGGAATTCTCATGACAGATCTACGCCAGCAAGCACTTGATTACCATGCTTTGCCAACACCAGGAAAAATAAGTGTTTCATTGACTACAGCAGCAGAAACTAGCCAAGATTTGTCACTTGCCTATAGTCCAGGTGTTGCTGAACCTTGTCGAGAGATTGCAAACAATCCTGACGATGTTTATAAATATACAGGAAAGGGTAACACTGTCGCTGTAATCACTAATGGCACCGCAGTATTAGGTTTGGGCAATATAGGTCCTATGGCCTCAAAACCTGTTATGGAAGGCAAGTCTTTATTATTCAAACGTTTTGCCAATATTGATTCTTTTGATATTGAAGTAAAGCATAAAACAGTTGAAGAGTTTGTTAACACAGTTGCAAACATTGCAGACAGTTTTGGTGGCATTAACCTTGAAGATATTAAAGCCCCAGAATGTTTCGCTATCGAAAAAGCGTTAATTGAACGTTGTAAAATCCCAGTATTTCATGATGATCAACATGGTACTGCTATAGTAACTGCTGCGGGTATGATGAATGCGTTAGATATTCAAGGTAAAGACATTAAGCAAGCAAACATTGTTTGTTTAGGTGCAGGTGCTGCTGCGATAGCTTGTATGGAACTATTGATTAAGTGTGGAGCTCAGAGAGAAAAAATCTACATGCTTGATACTAAAGGTGTGATACATACACGTCGTGATGATCTTAATGAATATAAAAAATTATTCGCTAACAATACCGACAAAAGAACATTGGATGATGTTATTGAAGGTGCTGATGTTTTTGTTGGCGTGTCAGGTCCAGATCTTCTTTCACAAAAACAAGTAAAAGCGATGGCAAATAAACCAATTATTTTTGCTTGTTCAAACCCTGATCCTGAAATTAAACCAGAGCTTGCATTAGCAGCTCGTAATGATGTCATTATGGCTACTGGCCGATCTGATTACCCTAATCAGGTTAACAATGTTTTATGTTTCCCGTTTATATTCCGTGGTGCATTAGATGTTCGCGCTCGTACTATTAATGATGCTATGAAGATAGCAGCAGTACATGCTATTAGAACACTTGCCAAAGAACCTGTACCTGCAGAAGTACTTAAAGCAAGTTGTGAGAAAGATCTTAGTTTTGGTAAAGATTACATTATTCCAAAACCAATGGATCCTCGTTTGTGTGGTGCTGTTGCAAAAGCGGTTGCACAAGCAGCAGTAGATTCAGGTGTTGCCGCATTAGAGATGCCAGAAAATTACATGGCTTAGTGATTATTCACTAACTGATAGGAAGGATAGATATTCTTTTAATCTCTATTAGTCTTTGATTATTTTGACAACAATACAAATAAAGGTCATGGTATGAAAATTACCCTGGCCTTTTTTATTGGACATTTATTATGAAGAAAAAATCCTTACTACCGATACCATTAAGTATTTTGTTCTCACTGTGTTTACTCAGTTGTTCACAAGCAACTCAGAATCAACCGAAACTTCAATCAAAAGAAATATCAAAAGAAGGAAATAGCCAAGTGATAGTAAAAAAAGAACAAGCTTGGCAACAAGTCACCGTGAAATATTATGATTTTGAAGGCGGTTTTTATGGTTTGATTTCTCAAACTGGAGATAAACTATTGCCCATGAATCTCGCTAAGCAATACAAATTACAAGGCACCATACTGAAAGTGAAAGGTGAACTCATTAAAGATATGATGACCATTCAACAGTGGGGACAACCTTTTAGAATCAGCGATATTGAATTAATTAAGCTAGGTCAAAGTACGGGAAAAAACAAAGGAGCTGAGTACTAATACCATTCCGATTAATTAAATGATCAGATAATTATGCACATGAGTAGAAGGTTAGCGACAAGTTAAAGGCTGATTAAATAAAGTTAATTGGCTTTTGCCTTCAATAAACTGAACTTGATAAAGCATTTGGTATTCTTTTTCTGTCAACTCATCTACTTTTTGGTTGCTTAGCAGCTGAGTAAGTTGAGGAGTAGTATTACTATGCCCCACAATGAGAGCATTTTCTTTGCGGTTGTGTAGATGCAATGAAAACTGTTCAAGCTCTCTAGGATTATAGTTCTCAATAGTGATTTTTTCTCTGTTTGATAAAGGTGCTGCTGTCGACATAGTTCTTTGATAATTCGTACTATAAACAGATTTTATTTCCGCTTTACTTAGTAACGTTGCTAATTGCTTTGCTCTTTCTTCACCACATTGTGTTAACGGTGGATTTTCAACATCAGTTTGTTTTTCAGCATGTCTTACAAGATAAAGAGTAAAGTTATCGCTTGCTAAGCAAGATTGAGTCAATAATATACCGGCAATCATTAAACTGAATTTTTTCATAGTGTTTTTTCTTCAAGTAAAAGAGGGTTACTAGCGTGAAAATAGTGCTTTATCACGCTAGTGTCGTCAATTTAAAATAGACGGTTTAAACCGTTCAAGGCTGCAACGCGAAATGCTTCCGCCATTGTCGGGTAATTGAAGGTTGTTTCAACAAAGTATTCTATGGTATTTCCACCATTTGTTTGTTGCATGATAGCCTGGCCGATATGAATAATTTCAGCCGCATTTTCACCGAAACAATGGATACCAAGAATCTCTTTAGTCTCTCGATGAAAGAGAATCTTTAAAGAGCCAACCAAGTTATTTGAAATTTGAGCTCTTGCAAGATGTTTAAACTGCGCGCGGCCAACTTCATACGGTATTTTAGCTTCGGTAAGTTCTTGCTCAGTTTTACCAACAGAACTAATTTCAGGAATAGTGTATATGCCTGTGGGAATATCAACTATTAGCTTAGCTTTACTACTGCTATCAACCATAGCAGAAGCAGCGATTCGGCCTTGGTCAAAAGCAGCACTCGCTAGGCTTGGATAACCAATAACATCACCAACTGCAAAGATATTGTCTACTTCTGTTTGATAACAATCATTTACTTTCAACTGACCACGACCATCGGCTTTTAAGCCAGCGGCAGCTAAGTTTAAATCAGCCGTATTACCAGTTCGACCATTAGCAAACAGTAAACAATCGGCGCGCATTTTTTTACCCGACTTTAAATGAACTATTACTGCATCGTCATTAGCTTCAACACGTTCAATCTCTTCACCATGGCGAATAACTACGCCGTTATTCCATAAGTGATAACTAAGAGAGTCTGACATTTCTGCATCGAGAAAAGACAGTAAACGTTCACGCGTATTAATCAAGTCAACTTTAACTGCTAAGCCTCTAAATATTGATGCATATTCGCTTCCAATAACACCGGCACCATAAATAATGACATGTTGCGGAGCATGTTTTAGGCTTAAAATGCTGTCAGAATCATAAACACGAGGGTGATCGAAGTCGATATCATCAGGGCGATAAGGTCTAGATCCTGTGGCAATCATAATTTGTTTAGCTGAAATTTTATCTACAGAACCATCAGAGTGCAAAATACTGACGGTATGGGCATCAACAAATGAAGCTTGCCCTTGTATATGCTCCACGCGATTACGGTTATAAAAACCGCTGCGTAGGCTAACTTGTTTTTGAATTACCGCAGAAGCATGACTTAAGATATCTTGGAAGGTAAGTCGTTTTGCCTGGTTGTTCTGTTTAAATAGCGGGTTTGAATTGTATTCAATCAAGCGGCTTACTGATTGGCGTAATGCCTTAGATGGAATAGTACCCCAATGAGTACAGCCTCCACCAACTTGATGGTAACGTTCAATAATGGCCACTTTTTTCTGGCGCTTAGCAAGGTTCATTGCTGCGCCTTCACCACCTGGACCTGTACCTATGATAATTACGTCATAATCAAAACTTTTTTCTACAGTTTTGCTTGTCTTTGATTTAACCAAAAGTGAGCCCTCGTATTTATTTAAGATAAAAAATATAGCAACAGTTTATCAGAACTAAAACTGACAATATTGAGCTAATTCAGTATTATGATAATTATATTCAATTTAAGTTAAAAAGAGCCGGTTAGATGAGTGGTGTAAGAGCACAACAAAAAGAAAAGACCCGTCGTCAAATTATAAATGCAGCTCTTAACCAACTGAGTGCGGAGCGAAGTTTCTCAAGCTTAAGCTTGCGCGAAGTTGCAAAGGAAGCGGGTTTAGCACCGACATCTTTTTATCGCCATTTTTCTGATATGGACGAATTAGGCTTAACGTTAGTGGATGAAGCGGGTTTAACGCTAAGACAGCTGATGCGACAAGCAAGGCAGCGTATTGCTAAAGGTGGATCTGTTATTCAAATATCAGTGCAGACCTTCATGGAATTAATTGAAAGTAACGGTAATATTTTCAGACTATTATTACGTGAACGTTCTGGAACCTCTGCTGCTTTTCGTGCAGCGGTAATTCGAGAAATTCGTTATTTTACTATGGAGCTATGTGATTACCTTCAAAAAGCAAATCAACTTGAAGCAGATGTTGCTTATATGCAAGCTAATGCTGCAGTAACCATTGTCTTTAGTGCGGGGTCAGATGCGCTCGATATAGAAGAGAAAGCGGAGCGAGATCATTTAGCACAACAAACAATACAGCAATTACGCTTTATTGCTCGAGGTGCACTTGAGCTTAGTGATCGTCGTAAAATATCTAGAAAATCTCGTTAGTTTACTTTCGGGTTAAGATGACACCAGTTTCTACATGATCCGTGTATGGGAACTGGTCAAACAAAGCAAATTTATCAATTTGATGTGTTTCAACTAATAGTGCTAAGTTATCTTTCAATGTTTCTGGGTTACAAGAAATATAGATAATCTTATTGAAACGTCTAACTAATTCAACGCTGTCTATATCTAAACCCGCACGAGGTGGATCAACTAGTACCGTATCGTAGTTATAAGCTGTTAAGTCGAAATCTTCTAAGCGTCGAAATTTACGTTCACCGTTCATTGCTTGACTAAATTCTTCACTCGACATGCGAACAATATCGATATTATCAATACCATTCTCACTAATATTAATCTGAGCAGACCGAACTGAGGTTTTCGATATCTCCGTGCCTAATACACGATCAAAGTTCTCAGCCAGTGCAATGCTAAAGTTGCCATTACCACAGTATAGCTCGATGAGATCCCCACCAGCATTTTCTGTTGCTTGTTGAGCCCATAACAGCATTTGTTCATTAACACCTGCATTCGGTTGGGTGAAACTGTTTTCCACTTGTTGGTAAACATAAGTCTTATTACCAACGTTTAAAGATTCCATAACATAATCTTTATCGACAATAATTTTCTGCTTTTTGGCTCGGCCTATGATATCTACAGGAGCAATTGTTGATAGTTGCGCTTTCAGCTTCTCAGCTTCAACCTGCCAATTATCTTCCAAAGGCTTGTGATAAAGCATACTAATTAATAACTCACCACTTAATGTAGACAAGAAGTCGACTTGGAATAGTTTATAACGTAATTCACTATGGTCTTTAATCGCAGCAAGCAAAGATTTCATTGCGTTATTAATTAATTCACTAGCTACAGGAAAATCATCTACTCTAAATTTTGCCTTCGTCTTACTATCAAACATGATGTAATAAAGATCGTCGCCGTCATGCCAAACTCTAAACTCAGCGCGTTGGCGATAATTTAACGGTGCGGAAGGGTATAAATCTGGAGCGGGTAGATTAAAGACACTAAACAACGTAGCCATATCTTGTTGTTTCTTTGATAATTGCGCATCGTAATTATCGGGATGAATGTGACTAAACATAGAAGTGCCTTGTATAAAGAAATAGAGATTAAAATATCAGCGCGAATTTTACTATCGACTTAGCTTTTGTCTAGCCCTTAATCACGCTATTCAATAAATAAGTTAAAATTAGCGGATTTACCCAGCTTTAGCTTACTGGACATAAAGTAGTAACATTGAAACATAGGGCATGATAAACAGGAGCAGTCATTCTTATTATTAATAGACTGAAAGGAATTAGTAATAGATAGGGTAAGTCTTGCCATATAGGAAGTAATAAAAAAGGCCGCAAATAGCGGCCTTTTAATGCTAAAAATATAACATGACTAATCTTGGCTATTGTCGTCTGTTCGTTCAGGACGTTCTTTGGCTTCTCTTACTTTCAATGTACGTTGTTGAAACTCTGTATCGTTCAACGCAGCAATGGCTTTATCTAAATCATTAGATGCCATTTCAACAAAACCGAAACCACGACGTTTTCCGGTATGCTTGTCTTTCATTAAACGTACAGAATGTACAGACCCGTGAGCAGAGAATAATTCTCGTACAGAGGTTTCGTTCGCTCTATAAGGCAAGTTACCAACATAAAGAGTTCTTACATCTTCATCTGATACAGAAGCTGTGTTGGTAGTAGACGAACTTGGAGTGGCTGATACACTACCTGCAAGTAAAGGTGCGATGAACGCACTAACAAATACTAAACTGGCAACAAGGATAGAACTAGCCGGTACGGCAAAAGTGACAATATAAGCGATGATAGCAAACACAACAGCAATGATGACTGTTTGTAACGTTGGAGACTTCATATAAAGATACCTAATTATTATTTTAATAAACTAATTTAACTGCTTGAAAATAAGCAAATAGCAATTCTATGTTACGCAGCTTTTTATAATGTGCAACTATCAAGTGCAAAGTTTATGCAATTAATCTGTTTTTTAAGAATAAATACTAATAATATTCACAGTAATAGTTGTTTAAATGAACGTGTTGCCTTTTAAGTGAACGAACGATTCAATATATTCATATTTAGGTTGGAAAGGTGTTGACCTAATTATAAAACTCTCTACAATGCGCTCCAGTTCCAAGGGGTTCACGCAAAATGAATCATCAACGAACTGTTTTGATATGTTATCTACACGCTTTAGCGATGAATAACGTAAGTTAACATGAGGTTTTAAATGTTTTTCGAAATAATTTAAAATAAACGTTGACATCAAAATTTGGAAGCGTATTATACGCATCCAGTTCGGGGCAACAGCAACGAACAATGCTGCTTGATGTGGCTAAGGTGAAGAGCGAATGCGACTCTCATCTGCTTCTTGATTTTATCGAGGAGTTCTTCTTTAACAATTAGTTATCATGCAATTTGTGTGAGCACTCACATTATGTTGTTT
>OJHK01000527.1_pt1 | contig 23717 bp, 15 predicted proteins | sample 1595161 | NCBI WGS metagenome assembly OJHK01 (sample SAMN05416842, study PRJEB24817) | seawater metagenome | isolation source: Sea water | place: Canada:Atlantic | collected 2013-07 | reverse complement strand
TGCTCATCATTAGGTGCTTTACCATGCCAAGCATGGGTATGCATCATAAAATCTACTCCATTTCCCATCTCAGTATGTAATAATACACAAACAGGTTTTCCTTTTCCTGTTTTGGATTTAGCTTCAGAAAGACCTTTTTTAATTGAATCTACATCATTCCCTTTTATTATATCTATAACTTCCCAACCAAAAGCTTCAAATTTAGCTCTAATACTTCCCAATGGTAATACGTCATCTGTAGCGCCATCAATCTGCTTACCATTTAAATCTATAGTAGATATTAGGTTATCTATATTTTTTCCAGAAGCATACATTGCAGACTCCCAAACCTGACCTTCTTGCAGTTCACCATCACCATGAAGTGTGTATATAATCTTATCATCTCCATTAAGCTTCTTCGCTTCAGCAGCACCAATAGCTACTGACATTCCTTGACCTAGAGATCCTGATGCAATTCTAATACCAGGCAAACCTTCATGTGTAGTTGGGTGGCCTTGTAAGCGAGTATTCATTTTTCTAAAAGTTGCCAATTCTTCAACTGGAAAGAAACCGCTTCTAGCCAATACACTATAATAAACTGGTGATATATGACCATTAGATAAGAAAAAAAGATTTTCATTTTCTCCATTCATTTTAAAATCTGTTGAGTATTCAAGTACTTCTTGATAAAGAACAGTAAAAAACTCTGCACAACCCAACGAACCACCAGGATGACCGGAATTTACAGCGTGAACCATTCTTAAAATATCTCTTCTTACTTGTTGTGTAAAATCTTGTAATTCTTGTGTTGAAGTCATTAATAATTGTTTGTTAACAAAAGTAATTTTTTAAAAAACAATTGACAAGGTTTATTTTGATACAAAATTAACAAGGTTATTAACTATGTCTTTTGTTTTTTCTTTTTTGCTGCAGGAAATAAAACATTGTTAAGTATTAAACGATACCCTGGAGATGTTGAATGTAAGTCCAATTCAGTTTTAGGATCTCCTACTCTATGTGTATAATCCTCGGGATCATGACCGCCATAAAAAGTAAACATTCCTTTTCCTCTTGTGCCATGAATGTATTTTGCCTCTCTATTTGTTCTATTTTCTCCCAAAACCAAAACGTTTGATTTAATAGTTGACCTATCAAAGGAAGTAGTTTGCCCCATAAAACCTTTAACTAATTGTGTGTGATTTTGAGTTAACATAGTTGGTACCGGATCCCATTTTGCTGAAAACTCAATTAATGAAAAATAATCTGATGTTTTTGGAATAGAACGCTTTCGAGTCATGTCTATGGTTGAAAACTCATAGGTCGTAGGGTTTCTAATTAAATTAAAATCTTTAAAGGCTAATGTTTTATTAAAATTAATTTTAGATTGATAATTAGATTCTGATGGATCTCCATCAAACATAGATTCTACAATATCCACCCCTTCAGATGCTAAAGCTATATCAAAACTATCAGTAGCTGAGCACATCGCAAACATAAATCCTCCGTTCATTACATAATCTCTTAGCTTAAGACTGACAGCTAATTTGAGCTGGGATACCTTATCAAAACCTAAAGCTTTAGCAGATTTTTCTGTTCTTATCTTTCCATCTACATACCAAGGAGCTGTTCTAAAAGCTCCATAAAATCGACCATATTGTCCTGTAAAATCTTCGTGATGTAGATGAACCCATTCGTATAATAACAATTGATCATTCAATATTTCCTTATCATAAATAACATCAAATGGTATTTCAGCATAGGTTAACACCATAGTTACTGCGTCATCCCATGGCATTTTATCTTTGGGTGAATATACTGCAATCTTTGGCGCTTTTTCTAAAGTCACAGCTTCTTGATTTTTGGAGGGTGACGAAATATCTTGTAAAATTAATTCTGCTTTTGTATCGGAGATTATTTGATAAGAAACTCCACGAATTTTACATTCATTTTCTATTAAAGGATTGTTCTCAATTAGAAAAGCACCTCCATCATAATTTAATAACCATTTAGCTTTTAATCCTGATTGTAACGAGAAATAGACAATACCATAAGCCTTGAGATGGTTTTTTTGTAAGTTATTATTCATTGGAATATATACAAAAGAAGCCCAAATAAAATTCGACCATAATAAAAACACAAAAGCTAAGGCTTGTTTTTTCAATATAATATTTTTATTAATGAGATTAAAAATTATATTTTTTTAGCCAGGCTAAAGTATGTGCTACTTTACTTATCAAATTACTTGGTTTTTTTGCAATGCCATGAGATGCCTCAGGAATTTCAACTAATACCGTTTCAATTTTTCGTAATTTCAATGCATGATACAATTGCTTTGCCTCACTTGGTGGTGTCCTTAAATCATTCATTCCAACCATGACCATAGTTGGAGTTTCTACATTACCAACCAATGATAATGGTGAAAACTTCCAATATGTATCAAAATTTTCCCATGGCTGTCCTGGATATCGAGAATTTGCGTATCCAAAATAGTTATCTGCTACTAAAGTTTTACTAATCCAGTTCATTACTGGTTTCACAACTACAGCAGCTTTAAAACGATTACTTTTACCAATCATCCAAGCAGTCATAATCCCCCCTGCACTTCCTCCTGTAACAAATAATTTTTGAGGATCTACAATATCTTTTTGCACTAAAAAATCAACTCCATCCATAACATCATTATAATCTTGTCCTGGATAATTATTATATAATAAATTTGCAAATTCTTCTCCATAACTAGTACTTCCTCTAGGGTTTGGATAAAATACCACATATCCATCTGCAGCATATAGTTGGATTTCTGCAGTAAAACGATCTCCATAATTTAAAATTGGACCTCCATGATTTTCTACTAATAATGGATATTTTTTGGAAGTATCATAAAAAGGTGGTTTTACTATCCATCCCTGAATTTTTCTTCCATCAAAAGAAGAAGTATACCAAACTTCTTCTGTTTTTCCAAGTACCCTATGCGCTAAAATATCTTCGTTTAAATTGGTAATTAATTTTGGTGGTTTACTATCTCGAATAATAGCAAGTTCAGATGGATATTCTGGTCTTGTATGTGTAAAAGCCAAAGTTCCGTTATTAGCAACTGAATACGAACCAGAGGCATAGGGTCTTCCAATAGTTGTTCCTCCCAAATTATCAGCAAGTTTGGAGATTTTACCATTTGTGGTGATGTAAGCTACTTTTGAATTTCCTTGTTCATCGTAGGTACAATACAAGCCTTTACCTGATTTATCCCAAGAAATATTTGAAACACTATTGTCAAATTTTCGAGAAACAACTTTTCTATTCTTACCGTCAGAATCCATTAAATAAAGAACTCTGTTTTGGTGAGCTTGTGATTTATCTTTATATCCTAAAAAAGCAATTTTCTTACCATTTGGAGAAACTTTTGGAGAAAAATCTGGCCCTATTTGAGAAGTTAAAAGGGTAATTTTTTTTGAATAAATATCAACGTTGTAAATTTCACTATTTCTAAAGTCATATTCCCAATTTTCAACTCGATTTGCTGAAAAATATATAGAATTATTATCTGGAGAAAAAGATAATGTACCCGAATGATTATAATTACCACTAGTAACTTGTCTAGGTGTACCTCCTTGAGCAGGTATTGTATAAATATGTGTAAATCCAGGATTCATATAGCCTCTTCCATCTGCCTCATGCTTCAATCTATTGGTAATTCTAGCAGGTTTTGCCCATTTCGCACCTTTAGGCTTTTTAGGCATCTTAATAATTACTGGTAAATTTTGTGGCTTAAACATGGTAAAAGCTACTTGTTTTCCATCTGGTGACCAGGTTATATTTCCTGGAGACATTTCTAATTGAGATAATTTTGCAATTTGACCTGTTAAAACCCAATACATATATAATTCTGAACCTTCGCTTGTACTACTAACAAAAGCAATGCGCTTTCCATCGGGGGACCATCTTGCATTAGATTCATTGACTTCCCTTGAGGTTAGTTTTCTATGGGAAGAACCATCAGTATTAATGACCCAGAGGCTTCCTTTTGATTTGTCTTTCATGATATCAAAACCATTTCTTTTGTAAACAATTTGTGACCCATCTGGGGATATTTGAGGATCTGAAACCCATTCTAAAGAAAAAACATCTAAAGGTTGAAATGATGTTTTGGCTTCCTGAGATACGACCAACAAATGGTTGAAACAAAAAAGTATTAAAGTTAGAATACGTTTCATATTGATATTATTAGTTAACAAGAGTTTATTAAATATAATTTTAAAAAGGAACATCATCTTCATTAATTTCAAAGGCGTCTTTTGGTTCTATTCGTGTATCTGGAAAAACATCCTCAGTAAAATCTGTATTCATACTAGACTGAAATTCACTACTAAAACCTTCTTCTAAATCTGAGAATTTAGCTAAATGCCCTGTAAATTTTAAACGAATATTGTCTAGTCCACCATTTCTGTGTTTTGCAATAATAAATTCACCCTGTCCTTCACATGGAGTGTGTTCATCATCATCCCATTCTGTCATCCCATAATATTCTGGTCGAAAAATAAATGATACAATATCAGCATCTTGTTCTATTGCACCAGATTCACGTAAGTCTGACAATAAGGGTCTTTTACTTCCTCCTCTAGTTTCTACAGCTCTAGATAATTGAGAAAGGGCTATCACAGGAACTTCTAATTCTTTTGCTAAAGCCTTTAAATTTCTAGAAATCATAGAGATTTCTTGTTCTCTATTTCCTCCACCTTTATTATTATTTCCAGCAGTCATCAATTGTAAATAATCTATTACTATAATCCTTACGTTATGTTGAGAAACCAATCTTCTTGCTTTAGCTCGTAAATCGAAAATTGATAATGATGGTGTGTCATCTATAAAAATAGGAGCATCAGATAATCGTTTGACTTTTACATTCAATTGCTCCCATTCATGAGGTTCTAAATTTCCTTTACGAAGTTTCTCTGAAGTTAATCCAGTTTCTGAAGAAATCATTCTAGTGATTAACTGAACAGAAGACATTTCTAATGAAAAAACAGCGACAGCATGATTAAAATCAATTGCCATATTTTTAGCCATAGAAATAACGAAAGCAGTTTTTCCCATACCAGGACGAGCTGCAATAATAATTAAATCTGAGGGTTGCCATCCTGAAGTAATAGCATCTAGTTTTGTAAAACCTGTAGCCAAACCACTCATTCCTTCTTTATTTGAAATTTCTTGAATCTTAGTTAAAGCTTGTTTAACAAGATCACTAGCTCCTTCTGAACTTTTCTTTAAGTTCCCTTGAGTTACCTCAAATAATTTTGCTTCTGCATTATCTAATAAATCAAATACATCTGCAGTTTCATCATAGGCATTCTCAATAATATCACTAGAGATACTAATAAGTCTTCGTTGAATATATTTTTGAAGAATGATTCTAGCATGAAATTCTATGTGGGCTGACGATGCTACTTTTTGTGTTAATCTTATCAAATGAAAATCACCACCAACTAAATCAAGTTTTGCGTTTTTTCTTAGAGCGTCAGAAACCGTTAACAAATCTATTGGTTTCGATTCTTGGAAAAGATCATAAATAACTCTATAAATCTCTTGATGTTTTAATTCGTAAAATGCGTCTGGATGCAAAATATCAATAACGTCATCTATCCCTTTTTTGTCAATCATCATAGCACCAAGCACAGCCTCTTCTAAATCGACTGCTTGTGGTGGTATTTTCCCTTTTTCGAGATTAATAATTTTAGCTTTATCTATTTTTCTACCACTAAATGATTGTGTTTTTTCCATAGTAACAAATGTATATTTTTACTTGTAATTGAAGATTCTCTTATTGCTTTTTATTTGTAAACAAGATTTGTTAACCAAATTGTTATTATCATGTTAACAAAGTATAAAGTTCTACAATTCTTTCTGTATTTTTACCAATATGAAGATAAAAAAAAGATATATTTATCTGACCCTTTTTTTAGGAATTCAAATGCTATTTATGAAATGGATTGCATACAATCCATACTTTGTTGAAACTTATTACTCTAGAGGGATATATCCTTATATAAATACTGTTTTAAGTCTTTTATTTGGATGGATCTCTTTTTCTTTTGGAGATCTTATAATTTTATTTTTTACCATATACATAATACATTTTATCTATAAGTTGGTGTCAACACGCTTTAAAAATATACTCTCTAAACTTTTAGGGATCACTTCGTTTATTTCAATAATTTACTTCTTATTTTACTTATTATGGGGATTAAATTATTACAGACAGCCTTTATATAAAAATCTAGAGTATAAAACCACTTCATACCCTAATGAAGAATTAATAAATCTTACCAAATATTTAGTTTCTAAATTGAATCAATCTCATTTAACTATTACAAAATCAGATTCGCTTAGCGTAATTGTTCCTCATTCAAATCAAGAAATTTATTTACTTGCTAAAAAGGGATACAAAAAATTAGCTGAAAATAATTCTTTATTCACTTACAAATATGGTAGAGCAAAAAATTCACTAATAAGTGTTTTTCAATCTTATAATGGAACTTCAGGTTATCTAAATCCATTTACAGGAGAAGCGCAAGTAAATAGATTGATCCCAAAAACAATTTTACCTACTACTACTACTCACGAAATGGCTCACCAAATTGGTTTTGCTGCAGAAAACGAAGCTAATTTTATAGGTTTTTTAACAGCATTATCCAATGATGATCCTTACTTTAAATATTCTGCATATAGAATGGCTACCAGATACGCCATCTTTGAATTATACAAAAGAGATAGAGTTATTTTTGATAAGATTTATAAAAGTTTAAACCAAGGGGTTTTAATTGATTTTAAGTCTTCATCTGATTTCTGGAGTACTTATAAAAATCCTTTTGAGCCAATCGTAAAAAAAGGGTACAACGCCTATTTAAAATCCAACAACCAAATTAAAGGTATTAATTCCTATAATTATGTAGTAGATTTATTAATTAGTTATTTCAAAAAACCTCTCAATAGAATATAATTTATTAATCATAATAAGTTTTTAGACTGTTTTAACAAGAGTTTTATTAACCAATTAAAACTTTTATTTTGTTCATAAAGTTTTGTTAAAAACAATTACAAATATTCAATAAGTATTAAGTTCTCAATAGATTTATAAAAATAAAACACTGTAAGATGAAAAAACTATTTTTAGTATTTATGCTTTTGATTGTTACTCTAACAAAAGCACAAGAGTACTTTCCGATAAATACTGGTGTAAAAACATCAAAAAATACGATGGTTGCATTTAAAAACGCTACCATTTTTATAAGTTCAGATAAAGTGATCAAAAAGGGTACTTTATTGATTAAAGATGGAAAGGTTGTTTCTATTGGTAAATCAGTAAAAATTCCTAAAGGCATAACAACTATAGATTTAAGTGGTAAAACAATATACCCCTCATTCATTGACATATACTCTGATTTTGGTATTAAAAAACCAAAAAGAGATTTTTCAAGGGGAAGAAGACCACAATATGAGGCAGAAAGAAAAGGGTATTATTGGAATGATCATATTAGACCTGAAACATCATCATATTCGCTTTTTAAGTTTGATTCAAAAAAATCTAAAGAGTACTTAAAAGCTGGATTTGGTGTAGTAAATACACATTCACAAGATGGTATTATGAGAGGAAGTGGGTTGCTTGTATCTCTTAATCCTAATGCTAACAATGCATACCGAGTTTTAGATGATAATTCTGGTCAATATCTTTCATTCTCTAAAAGTGTAAAGTCTCAACAATCATATCCGACATCAAGAATGGGAGCTATGGCATTACTCCGCCAAACTTACTTGGATGCAAATTGGTACGAAAAAGGAAAAATGAAGAATTCAGATTTATCATTACATGCACTCAATAAACATAAAAATGAAACTCAAATATTTGAAACAGGTAGTCATATTGATGCTGTAAGAGCTGATAAAATAGGAGATGAATTTGGGATACAATACACTATTGTAGGGTCTGGTGATGAATTTGAAAGGATTCAAGATATAAAAAACACTAATGCAAAGTTTATCATTCCTATTAACTTTAGGGTAGCATATGATGTTGCTGATCCATTGTTAGCTCAACATATAGATTTAGGTGAAATGCGTAAATGGAATCAAGAGCCATCCAACTTGAATGTATTAACTAATAATGGAATTTCTTTTGCACTAACTACTTATAAATTAAAATCAATTAGTTCTTTTCACAAAAACCTTAGAAAAGCAATTAAATACGGTTTTAATAAAAAAAATGCTTTAGCTGCGTTAACATCTATACCTGCTCAAATATTAGGAAATGATAAAATTGGTAATCTAAATATTGGGAGTTATGCTAACTTTATTATTACGTCTGGTGATGTTTTTGATTCCAAAACTACTATTCATGAAAATTGGGTCCAAGGAGATAGAAATATTATTAGTGACATGAATATTAAAGACATAACAGGAGACTACTTGTTGAGAGTTAATAACCAAGAATACAATTTATCGATTACAGGAAAAGGAGCAAAACAAAAAGGAATTTTAACAATAGGGAATGAAAAAATAAAATCTACTTTTTCTTTCGAAAATAACTGGATTTCTATTACAATTAATAACAAAGGTACTTATACTAGGATATTAGGAAAAATATCGAATAGTTCAGATAAAATGAATGGAACTGCCTTTGATAGTTCAGGTAATCAAACTTCTTGGACTACTTCAAAAATTATTAAAGAGAAAATTAAAGATATAAAGAATAATACTGGTAAAGACAACAATATTGATCTTCATCCAGTATCTTTTCCCAATATTGGATATGGAAATTTTACACAACCAAGACAGCAAACTATTTTAATTAAAAATACAACAGTTTGGACTAGCGAATCTGAAGGAATATTAAAAAATACTGATGTATTGCTTAAAAATGGTAAAATTGTTCTAATTGGAAGTAATATTAAAGACAACAAAGCTTTAATAATTGATGGGATGGGAAAACATCTAACTGCAGGTATTGTAGATGAACATTCGCATATAGCAGCCTCAGCAATTAATGAAGGTGGTCATAACTCTACTGCAGAAGTAACAATAGAGGATGTTGTAGACCCAACAGACATTAATATATACAGAAACCTTTCTGGAGGTACAACTTCTATTCAAATTCTTCATGGTTCTGCCAATCCAATTGGAGGGCGTTCAGCCATAATAAAACTAAAATGGGGAGAAAATGCTGAAAATTTAATTTATAATAACTCTCCTAAATTCATAAAATTTGCATTAGGTGAAAATGTAAAACAATCAAGATCTAATACAAGTTATCGTTTCCCACAAACCCGTATGGGCGTTGAGCAGGTTTTTACAGATTATTTTCAAAGAGCTAAAGAATATGATCTTTTAAAGAAAAGTGGACAACCTTACAGAAAAGATCTAGAAATGGAAACTTTAGCAGAAATCTTAAATAAAGAACGCTACATCTCATGTCATTCATATGTTCAAAGTGAGATTAATATGTTAATGAAAGTAGCAGAAAAATTTAATTTTAATGTAAATACGTTTACTCATATTTTAGAGGGCTATAAAGTAGCTGATAAAATGAAAGAACATGGAGTTGGTGGATCTACATTCTCAGATTGGTGGGCCTACAAATATGAGGTAAATGATGCTATTCCTTATAATGCTGCAATTATGCATAATGCAGGTGTAACTGTTGCAATTAACTCTGATGATAGAGAAATGTCTAGAAGATTAAATCAAGAGGCTGCAAAAACTGTAAAGTATGGTGGAATATCAGAATTAGAAGCATGGAAAATGGTTACCATAAACCCAGCAAAACTTTTACATATAGATGATAGGGTTGGAAGTATTAAAGTTGGTAAAGATGCTGATGTTGTCTTATGGAGTGATCATCCATTGTCTATTTATGCCAAAGCTGAAAAAACAATCATAGAAGGAAAGATTTATTTTGACATAAAAGACGACGAAAGTAAAAGAGCATCCATTAAATTAGAAAAAGCAAAACTCATTAACTTGATGTTAAAAGAAAAAATGGGTGGTGGTAAAACACAATTACCCAAGAAAAGAAGAGATAGAAATTTTCATTGTGATACAAAAGAAATATAAAAAATGAGAAAAGTTATATATAGTTTGATGTTTTTACTTATAACTGTAAACATCACAGCACAACAGACCCCAGCAAGCAAGCAAACTGAACCAATATCTATTGAAGGAGCAACAGCCCATTTGGGTAATGGAGAGGTCATTGAAAATTCTCTAATAATGTTTAGGGATGGGAAAATAATCTTTGTTGGTAGTTCAAATACCAAAATTAGGAGAATTGGTAGAATTATTATGGCCAATGGAAAACATATTTATCCCGGATTTATAGCTGCAAACTCAACTTTAGGTTTAGTGGAAGTAGATGCTGTTAAAGCATCATCAGATGTTAGAGAAACTGGGATTATGAATCCACATATTAGAAGTATTATAGCCTATAATGCAGAAAGTAAAGTTGTAGAGTCTATGAGACCAAATGGAGTTTTAATGGCTCAAATTACACCTAGAGGGGGTACGATTTCAGGAACATCATCTGTTGTTCAACTAGATGCATGGAATTGGGAAGATGCTTCAATTAAAAATGATGATGCAATCCATATAAACTGGCCCTCTAGTTTTACAAGTGGAAGATGGTGGCTTGGTGAAGATCCAGCTCTAAAACCAGACAAAAACTACCTTAAGGAAACACAGGAAATAGCAACTTTTTTTAAAGATGCAAAACAGTATCACAACAAAGAAAATTTAATAAAAAATTTACCATTTTCTTCAATTAAAGGATTGTTTATTGGATCTCAGAAGCTTTTTATTCACGCCAACGGGCAAAGAGAAATTACTGATGCTATAAGCATGGCTAAGGATATGGGAATAAATAATTTAGTTTTAGTGAATGGACATGAAGCTGAAAAAGTTTCAGACTTGCTTGTTGAACACAACATACCTGTAATACTTGAAAGACCTCATAGAAATCCTGAAAGTGAAGATCATGCCTATGATTACACCTATACAATTGCAAAAACTTTAACAGATTTAGGAATTTTAGTTGGTATAGGTATGGAAGGACAAATGGAAAGAATGAATACTCGTAATTTACCATTTTACGCAGGTACATTTTCTGCACATGGACTTAATAGAGAAGATGCTGTTAAATTAATTACAAACAATGCTGCAAAAATTCTTGGAATTGATGACACGGTTGGAACTTTAGAAGTTGGTAAAGATGCTACTTTATTTATTTCTCAAGGTGACGCCCTTGATATGAGGGGGAATATTTTAACTGAAGCTTTTATCCAAGGAAGAAATATAAGTTTGAAATCTCACCAAACCAAATTATGGAAACGTTATTCTAATAAATATAAATCAGAATAAAATGAAAAAGGCTCTATAATTTTAGAGTCTTTTTTTTATAAGAATACTATCTTAAAAAGAATTAAAAGTATAAATTTGTAATAAACATTAAATGTTTCAAATTAAATGAAACAAATACAAAGTCTCCAAAATCCTTTCATAAAAAATATTCTTAAACTTCAAGAGAAATCTCGGGAAAGAAAAAAACAACAATTATTTATAATTGAAGGAAAAAGAGAAATTGAACTGGCATTTAAAGGTAAATTTGAAATTAAATCACTTCTATTTATTTCAAAAAAAATTGAGTACAATTATTTAAAACAATTTAATGCCAAAGAAGAAATTGAGATCACACCTGAAGTCTATCAAAAAATTGCTTACAGAGAATCTACAGAAGGAATTATTGCTATTGCTAAATCAAAACATATTGATTTAAATTCGCTAATATTCAAAAATAAAAAACCCTTAATTTTAGTTCTTGAAGGCATCGAAAAACCTGGAAACATTGGCGCAATGATTAGAACTGCGGATGCCGCCAATATAGATGCTATAATCTTAGCAGATCCAAAAACAGATCCATATAATCCTAATCTTATAAGATCTAGTGTAGGTGGTATTTTTACAAAAAACATTGTAGTCTCTTCATCTGAAGAAGTTATCGCTTTCTTTAGAGAAAAAAATATAAAAATGTATGCAGCAACTTTACAAAACTCCAATAAATACACCGATGAAAATTACACAGAAGCATCAGCTATTATTGTGGGCACAGAAGCAAACGGCTTAACACAAATTTGGAGAAATCATTCAATAAAAAATATAAATATTCCAATGCAAGGAGAAATTGACTCTATGAATGTATCTGTTGCAGCTGCAATCTTACTTTTTGAAGCAAAAAGACAACGAAACTTTAAATAATATTTACATGGAAATACTAGGGATGGATATCGGTGGTTCTGGAATTAAAGCTGCAATTGTTGATACAAAAACAGGTGAATTAATTTCAAAAAGACATAGAATATCAACACCGAAACCAGCAACACCAGAGGCAATTGCTGAAGTAGTGAAAGAAATGGTAACCTATTTTAATTGGAATAAAGCTGTAGGATGTAGTTTCCCAACAACAATTATAGATGGGAAATGTATTCATTCTGGTAACTTAAGTTCTAGTTGGAAAAACATTCAGGTTGATGATTTTTTTAAAAATATTTGTAATATTCCTTTTTACATAAGTAATGATGCTGATCTAGCTGGAATAGCAGAAGTAACTTTAGGAGCAGGGAAAGGGAAAAAGGGTGTTGTATTGGTTATTACCATAGGAACTGGAATAGGATCTGGCCTATTTAACAATGGGAAATTAATTCCTAATTTAGAAATTGGAAAATTACTCCATAAGAATGGAGAAATAATAGAGTTTTTTTGTGCAGATTCTATCAGAAAAAAAGAAGAATTAACTTTACAGGAATGGGCTTTACGCTTCGATGTTTTACTTCAACATATCAAAACAATATTTTCACCTAATCTAGTTGTTTTAGGTGGTGGTATTAGTAAAAAGTATGATAAATTTAAACAACACTTAAGTACAGATATAAAGATTAAAGTTGCTAAATTTAAAAATAATGCAGGAATTATCGGTGCTGCTATGTATGCTAACAAAAAGATTAGTAAATAATGGAACCCTCTACTCTATTTAATATTCTAATAGCCATTTTATTAATAAAATTTGTTTTAGATACTGTTTTAAAGCATTTAAATGCTAAACATTTTAATGATAAAACACCTAAAGAAGTTTCTGATGTTTATGAAATAATTGAATATCAAAAGTCTCAACAATACAAAAAAACAAATTATAAGTATAATATAATTACTTCATTGTTTTCTTTAATAACAACACTTGGTTTTTTCTTTTTTAATGGATTTTCAATTGTTGATAATATTGCAAGAGAATTTTCTAATAATATCATAACCATTACTTTAATTTTTTTTGGAATTATAATGATTGGAAGTGAAATCATTAGCATCCCTTTTTCATTATATAAAACATTTATAATAGAAGAAAAATTTGGGTTTAATAAAACTAGTAAAAAAACTTTTTTTTTAGATCAGTTAAAAGGGCTTTTTATGTCTGCTACTCTAGGGGGAATTATTTTAGCTTTAATTACTTGGTTTTATAAATTCACAGGAGTTCACTTTTGGCTTTATGCCTGGGTATTGATTACTGTTTTCTCACTATTCATGAATATGTTTTATTCTAAACTTATAGTGCCCTTATTTAACAAACAAACTCCATTAAAAGATGGAGAGCTTAAAAACGCTATTACAAAATACACAAATTCTGTAGGGTTTAAGTTAGATAATATTTATGTGATTAATGGATCAAAACGTTCTACAAAAGCTAATGCTTATTTTTCTGGTTTCGGAAATCAAAAACGAATTACACTTTATGATACACTTATAAACGATTTAACTAATGATGAAATAGTTGCTGTACTGGCTCATGAAGTTGGACATTACAAAAAAAAACACATTATTTTTAATTTTACAGCCTCAGTTATAATAACAGGTATTACTTTATTTTTATTATCATTATTTATTAATACACCAATATTTTCGTTAGCGTTGGGGGTTTCAAATCCAAGCTTTCACATCGGTTTAATAACATTTGGAGTTTTATATTCACCAATATCTGAGCTCTCAGGAATGTTTATGAATTATATGTCTAGAAAATTTGAATATCAAGCTGATAATTATGCTAAAAAAACATTTGCCAGTAAACCGTTAATTAGTTCATTAAAAAAATTGTCTAAAAATAGTTTAAGTAACCTTACGCCACACTATTTATACGTTTTTATTCACTACTCCCATCCAACACTAATTAATAGGATTAAAAACTTAAAGTAATAAACTGAGCTAAAAAATTTGCTCAAATATAATTTTTATACTACATTCATTACTTGCTTGACCGGCACTATAGTATTGATGTTTTTATATAATTTTTCTTGATACACATAAACTAATTTTTGAATTACAAGGCAACCATAGAGGAAGAAAATAAAGAAATAGCTAAACGCTATAAAAATCTCCTAAAAGAAACCTATCAAACACTGTCAAGATCAGATAAATTAATGATAAGGAAAGCATTTAACTTATCTGTCGAAGCACATTCTAACCAGAGAAGGAAAACTGGTGAACCTTATATTTTTCATCCGATATCTGTTGCTAAAATAGTAGCTAATGAAATTGGATTAGGCGCCACATCTATTGCTGCTGCTTTATTACATGATGTAGTTGAAGACACTAAATATACACTAGATAATATAGAACGTTTATTTGGGGAGACTGTTGCAAGAATAGTAAGTGGTCTTACAAAAATATCTAGCCTTAAAAAAGATAAAGATCATTCTATACAAGCTGAAAATTTCAGAAAAATGCTACTCACCTTACATGATGACGTTCGTGTAATTTTAATTAAAGTAGCAGATAGATTACATAACATGCAAACAATGGATGCAATGCCTGCTTATAAACAAGTGAAAATTGCTTCTGAAACTTTATATATTTATGCCCCCTTAGCACACCGCCTTGGATTGTATAACATAAAAACTGAATTAGAGGACTTAGGCTTAAAATATACCGAACCTGAGGTATACAATGATATTTTAAGTAAAATAAGTGAAAGTAAAGAAGATCAAGAAAACTATATAAAATCATTTGAAAATACCTTAAATAATGGTTTAAGTAAAGAAAGTTTTAAGTATCAAATTAAAGGGAGATTTAAATCTATCTATTCTATAAGAAGGAAAATGCGTAAGCAAAATGTTTCTTTTGATGAAGTTTATGATAAGTTTGCCATTAGAATAATATACGATCCTTCTTCCAAAGATGAAAAGTTTGATGCTTGGAAAATTTATTCAATAGTTACTGATTATTTTAAACCTAACCCATCTCGACTTAGAGATTGGATTTCTCAACCAAAATCTACAGGATATGAAGCATTACACATCACTGTTGTTGGACCAGAAGCAAAATGGGTAGAAGTTCAAATTCGATCCAATAGAATGGATGAAATAGCAGAAAAAGGTTATGCTGCCCATTTTAAATACAAACAAGGTATTGAAAGTGATAATGGTCTTGATGGTTGGTTAAATCGCTTAAAGGAAACTCTTGAAAATCAAAGTATTAATGCAATAGATTTTGTAGAAGATTTTAAATTAAACCTGTACGCAAAAGAAATTTATGTATTCACTCCTAATGGTGACTTAAAATCTTTACCAAAAGGTGCTTCTGCATTAGATTTTGCTTTTTCCATTCATACTGATGTGGGATTAAAATGTAGAGGTGTAAAAGTAAATGGCAAATTAGTCCCCTTAAGTTTTGAGCTCTCAAGTGGCGATCAAATAGAAGTAATTACAACTTCTAGTAATAAACCTAATGCTCGTTGGTTAGATTTTGTTATTACTGCAAGGGCAAGAACAAAAATTAAAACGGCATTAAAAGAACAAGAAAAAAAGATCGCGGAGGAGGGTAAAGCAATCTTAGCCAGAAAATTACGACACTTGAAAATAAACTTTAATGAAAAGTCTTTAAATGAATTAGTTGTTTTTTTTAAATTAAAGACCAGCTTTGATTTATTCTTTAGAATTGGTAATGGAGCCATTGACAATACTCAACTTAAAAATTTTGTTAGTCAAAGAAACAACACCATAGTAAACTTCTTCAAGAAACGCCTAACAAGAGCTCCTTCAAAAGAACTGATTAATAAAGAAGAAGTTTCTACCAAATATGATGATCTTGTTTTTGGAATAGAAGAAGAAAAATTAGATTATACTACATCAAAATGTTGTAAACCAATACCAGGAGATAAAGTATTCGGTTTTATTACTATTAATGAAGGAATTAAAATTCATAAAAAAGATTGTCCGAATTCAATTTCAATGCAATCTAACTATGCTTACAGAGTTATTAAAGCCAAGTGGATAGATTCTACAAATCAAGAATTTAAAGCCATATTAAAGGTAAGTGGAGAGGATAATAGAGGTATTGTAAATAACTTAACTAAAATTATCTCTAACAATATGGATGTATTTATACATAGCATTAATATTGCCGGAAACGAAGGAATCTTTGATGGTAAATTGTCTATAAGTGTAAAGAATAGAACTCAACTAAATAAGTTAATAGAAAAAATAAAAAAGGTAGAAGGGGTAAAAAAAGTGCAACGTGTTAATACTATGTAAATAACCTTCTACAAAAACATTTATTTATAACAATAATAACATTAAATTTGTTTACTTATAAAGTGATATTATGGTCTCAAAAAACAATCAAGAAGTTGTAAAAAGAGTATTCACAACCTTTTTAGAAGAGAACAAACACAGGAAAACTCCGGAGAGATATGCTATCCTACAGGAAATATATGATGTAGATGAACATTTTGATATAGAATCTTTATATATCAATATGAAAAACAAAAATTACCGGGTAAGTAGAGCAACATTATACAATACGATTGATTTATTGCTTGATTGTGGTCTTGTTAGAAAACATCAATTTGATGGTCAGTCAATGGCTCGCTACGAAAAAAGTTATTTTGACAAACAACATGACCACGTAATCCTTACAGATACAGGAGAAGTAAAAGAGTTTTGCGATCCTAGAATTCAAGTTATCAAAAAAACAATAGAAGAGGTTTTTGATATAAATATTCATAATCATTCACTTTACTTTTACGGAACAAAAAAACAATCAAAAAACTAATTTTTTAGAATTAAATTACATGGGGGTAGATTTATTACTTGGTCTTCAATGGGGAGATGAAGGGAAAGGAAAAATTGTAGATGTTCTTACTAAGAACTATGATATTATAGCAAGATTTCAAGGAGGACCTAATGCCGGTCATACTCTAATTTTTGATGGACACAAACATGTTTTACATACAATTCCCTCCGGAATATTTCATAAGAGCGCTTTGAATGTTGTTGGAAATGGTGTTGTAATAGATCCTGTTATTTTTAAAAAAGAGCTAGAAAATCTAGATAAGCATAACATTGATTATGAAAAGAAATTACTTATCTCAAGAAAGGCACATTTAATTTTGCCAACGCACAGATTATTAGATGCTGCCTCAGAAACCTCAAAGGGTAAAGCTAAAATTGGTTCAACACTTAAAGGCATTGGTCCAACATATATGGATAAAACTGGGAGGAATGGAATGAGAATTGGAGATTTAGAAATGGATAATTGGAAAGATAAATATCAAGCATTGACCTCAAAGCATATCAAAATGTTAGATTTTTTCAATGTAGATATACAATACAATCTAAAAGAGCTAGAAGAAGAGTTCTGTAAAGGAGTAGATAAATTAAGAAGATTACAATTTATCGATAGTGAAGAGTTTTTGAACAACGCTGTTAAAGAAAATAAAACAATACTAGCTGAAGGAGCACAAGGTTCATTATTGGACATAGATTTTGGAACTTATCCGTATGTTACCTCCTCAAATACTACTGCTGCTGGAGCTTGTACTGGTTTGGGTGTAGCACCAAATAGAATTGGAGAAGTATTTGGTATTTTTAAGGCTTACACAACTCGTGTTGGTTCTGGTCCTTTCCCTACAGAATTATTTGATAAAGATGGAGCAAAAATGGCAAAAGTAGGTCATGAATTTGGCGCAACTACTGGAAGACCAAGACGCTGTGGATGGTTAGACTTAGTTGCATTAAAATATGCTGTAGACATAAATGGTGTTACCCAACTAATGATGATGAAAGGTGACGTTCTTTCTGGGTTTAAAACATTAAAAGTTTGCACATCCTACAATTATAAAGGAAATGAAATTAGTCATCTACCTTATAACATTGAACCAGAAAATGTTTCTGTAAATTATTCTGAATTTAAAGGATGGGATGAAGATTTAACAAAGATGACTTCTGAAGATCAATTGCCTAAAAACTTACTAGACTATGTAGCTTTTGTTGAAAGAGAGACTGGTGTACCTGTTAAAATTGTTTCTGTAGGCCCTGATAGAAAGCAAACCATTCTTAGATAGTTTTATAGTATAATTAAGAGATTTAGGGTTGTCATTTCAGTATTTTAGCCAAAATAAATTGAAAGTTTGAAAAAATTACTGATCATATTTTTTATTTTGATTACATCTAATGGATTTTCTCAACAAAAGAAAATTAGATACGATGCTGATCTTCAGTTTGTTGATGAGGAAAAATATCCAGGAGCAACAGTACTCATTGGAAATGTAAAAATGATTCACGCTGGTGCTATCTTAACCTCACAAAAAGCCTTCTATTATAAAAAAGAAAACTTTTTTAAAGCCATTGGTAATGTAATAATTAACCAAGGAGATACAGTAAAACAATTCAGTAATTACGTGGATTATGACGCAAATTTTAAAAAATCGGTTTCTTGGGGGAGTGTTGTATTAGAAGATCCAACAATGACGCTAACAACAGATACACTTTATTTTAACAGAGCTAGTCAACTACTGTTTTATAAAGATCATGCAATCATTAAAGATGAAACTAATGTTTTAGAAAGTAAAAACGGGAACTACTATTTAGAACAAAAGAAATTTACAGCAACAACTAAAGTCACAGTTACCAATCCTGATAACATAATAACTTCAAATCATTTAGACTATTATACCAATTCGGGACATGCTTTTTTATATGGGCCATCTACCATCACTAACCAAAAAGATAATAATAAAATATATTCTGAAAGAGGGTTTTACAATACAAAAACAGATATATCGCATTTTGTAAAAAATGCTAAACTTTATTTAGATGATCGAACTATTGAAGGTGACAGTTTATTCTACGATAAAGTTCGTGGCTTCGCCTCAGCTACAAATAATATTAAGGTAATCGATACTGCTGAAAATTTTATGGCTAAAGGAAACTATGCTGAATATTTTCAAAAAAAAGATTCAATTTATATGATTAAAAGAGCTGTAGCAATTTCTGTTGTAGAAAATGATTCGACTTTTATCCATGGTGACACACTTTTAGTCACTGGTAAAAAAGAACACAGAATTATTCGGTCATATAATAATGTAAAAATTTTCAAATTAGATCTACAAGGTAAATGTGATTCTCTTCATACAAATCAATCAACGGGTATTACAAAAATGTATTTTAATCCAATATTATGGTCTGAAAAGAGTCAAATAACTGGTGATAGTATTAAATTATTAAGCAATACAAAAACTGAAAAATTAGATTCTTTAAAAATATTAGGAAACTCCTTTATTATTCAAAAAGATTCAATAGATCCAGAAAACTTCAACCAAATTAAGGGTAGAAACATGTATGGTAAATTTATTGACAATCAACTAAAAACACTTCTAGTAAAAGGAAATGGAGAAGCAATCAATTTTAATAGAAATGATGAAGGGGTTTTAGAAACCATTACTAAACAATATTGTAGTAATATTGAATTTGATCTACTAAATAGTGAAATTAATCAAATTAAATGTTTAAACATGTCAGATGGTAAGACCTACCCACCCTCATTATATTCAGAAAACGATAAACGTTTAAAAGGTTTTATCTGGCGAGAATCTGAACAACCAAAAACAAAAGAAGATATTTTTTTAAAAAATAGTAAGACAAAAGAGAATAAGAAAGAAAATCAGTTATTTGGTAGAGGAGAGAATAATTCTAGACAGAAATAAAATAAATTGAATCCATAAATTCAAAATGGTGAAAAATGATTTCTTAACATATCAAGCTCAAACAAGTCCATATCCTTTATCAATTGAGGTAAAAAAAGCAAAAGGATCATATATATTTGACAATAATGGAAAAAAATACTTAGATTTTGTTGCTGGAGTTTCTGCAAATAGCCTAGGTCATCAACATCCTAAGGTTACTAGGGCAATAAAAAAGCAATTAAATAAATATACCCATGTAATGGTGTATGGAGAGTTTATTCAGGAGCAACCTCTCCAGTTGAGTAAACTTCTAGCGTCTACTTTACCTAAGGCCTTTAGTGTTTATTTAACAAACTCGGGGACAGAAGCTTGTGAAGGGGCATTAAAACTAGCAAAAAGATATACAAAACGATACGAAATTATATCTGCACACATGTCTTATCACGGAAATACACAAGGTTCTATGAGTGTTTCAGGGTCCGAAATTCAAAATAGAGCATTTAGACCATTGGTGCCAGGGTCGAGATTTATCAACTATAACTCATTGGAAGATTTAAATAAAATCACAAAAAATACTGCTGCAGTTATTTTAGAGACTATTCAGGGAGGAGCAGGATTTATTATTCCAAAAAATGATTATTTAAAAAAAATAAAAAAAAGATGTGAGAAAGTAGGTGCATTATTAATTTTAGATGAAATACAGACTGGAATTGGACGAACAGGAAAATTTTGGGGTTTTGAACATTATGGAATTATTCCCGATATTATCATTGCTGGAAAAGGTTTAGGTGGTGGAATGCCAATTGGTGCATTTATTGCTAAAAAAAATCTAATGGATTTATTAAAAGAGAATCCCACACTAGGACATATAACTACCTTTGGAGGACACCCCATAATAGCTTCTGCCGGAGTTGCTACAGTTCAAACAATTTTAAATTCAAAATTAATTAAAGAAACACTTGAAAAAGAAGCATTAATTAGAGAGCTTTTAATACATCCAAAAATCATTGAAATAAGAGGAAAAGGGCTTATGCTTGCTGCACTCGTTGAATCTAATGAAATGGCTTCTAAAATCATTCATAAATGCTTAGAATACGGATTAATTTTATTTTTCCTTTTATTTGAAGAAAAAGCGATTAGAATTACCCCTCCCCTGACAATATCAAAAAAAGAAATTATAAAAGGTTGTAAAATTTTAAGAAAGGTTATCAATGAATCATAATTATAAAATCAAAAAAAAACTCCTAATTAACTAGGAGTTTTTTTTGATTTTTAACGATTAATTATGCATTTTGCTTTTTAATCAAGTTTAAAGCAGAACCCTCATTATACCATTCAATCTGTCCTGAATTATATGTATGGTTAGTTTTTATAAAATCAACACTACCATCATCATGAATCACTTCAATAGTTAAGTTTTTTCCTGGAGAAAACTCATGTAAATCTATAAAGTTGAATGTATCGTTTTCTTGAATTAAATCATAATCTGCTTCATTAGAAAAAGTCAAACCTAACATTCCTTGCTTCTTTAAATTTGTTTCATGAATTCTAGCAAAAGATTTTACGATTACAGCTACAACACCTAGATGTCTTGGCTGCATAGCTGCGTGTTCTCTTGAAGAACCTTCACCATAGTTGTGATCTCCAACAACTATAGAATGAATCCCAGCCTTTTTATATGAACGTTGAACATCTGGAACACCAGCATATTCTCCTGTAAGTTGATTTTTTACAAAGTTAGTTTTCTTTCCAAAAGCGTTCACAGCCCCGATAAGAGTATTGTTAGCAATATTATCTAAATGACCTCTGAAACGTAACCATGGACCAGCCATAGATATGTGATCTGTTGTACATTTACTAAAAGCTTTAATTAATAGTTTTGCTCCCTTAATTTCGTTACCTATAGGTTTAAATGGCGTTAACAACTGTAGACGTTCAGATTCTTCATTAACTACAACATTAACGTGAGCACCATCAGCTTCAGGAGCTAAAAATCCATTATCCTTTACTTCAAAACCTTTTGGTGGTAATTCCCATCCTGTTGGTTCATCAAACATTACCATGTCTCCATTAGAATTTATGAGTGAATCCGTTAAAGGATTAAAATCTAATCTACCAGCAATAGCTATTGCTGCTGTAATTTCCGGTGAGGCAACAAAAGCATGGGTATTAGGATTTCCATCAGCTCTTTTTGCAAAATTTCTATTAAAAGAATGAATAATACTATTTTTAGGTGCATTTTTTGGATCACTATATCTTGCCCATTGACCAATACAAGGTCCACAAGCATTTGTGAAAATTTTAGCATCTAATTTTTCAAAAATTGATAAAATCCCATCTCGTTCTGCAGTATATCTCACTTTTTCTGAACCTGGGTTGATACCTAAATCAGCTTTCATAGTTAACCCTTTATCTAAAGCTTGTTGGGCTATTGAAGATGCTCGAGATAAATCTTCATAAGATGAGTTTGTACATGACCCTATTAAACCCCACTCTACCTGAAGTGGCCATTCGTTAGAAGTAGCTTTTGTATTCATGCTTTTACCTATTTCTGTAGATAAATCTGGTGTAAATGGACCATTTAATAAAGGACCCAATTCAGATAAATTAATTTCAATCACTTGATCGAAATATTGATCTGGATTTGAATATACTTCAGGATCTGCAGTAAGATAATGTTTAACTTTATTCGCTGCATCTGCAACATCTGATCTATCAGTAGCTCGAAGATATCGTTCCATAGATTCATCATATCCAAAAGTTGAAGTTGTAGCTCCAATTTCTGCTCCCATATTACAAATTGTTCCTTTACCAGTACAAGACATCGCAGTAGCTCCAGGTCCAAAATATTCTACGATAGCACCAGTACCTCCTTTTACTGTTAAAATTTGAGCAACTTTTAGAATTACATCTTTAGGTGCTGTCCAACCAGATAATTTACCTGTTAATTTTACACCAATTAACTTAGGAAATTTTAATTCCCAAGCCATACCAGCCATGACATCGACAGCATCTGCTCCACCTACCCCTATAGCTATCATTCCAAGTCCACCTGCATTTACAGTATGAGAATCTGTACCAATCATCATTCCACCTGGAAATGCATAATTTTCAAGAACCACTTGATGAATTATACCTGCACCAGGTTTCCAAAAACCTAAACCGTATTTATTAGAAACTGACTCTAAAAAATTAAAAACCTCACTACTTACAGTATTTGCATGTTTTAAATCATTAAATGCACCATCTTTTGCTTGTATTAAATGATCACAGTGTGTGGTTGTAGGAACGGCAACCTTACTCTTACCAGCTTGCATAAATTGTAACAATGCCATTTGAGCTGTCGCATCTTGTAATGCTATTCTATCCGGAGCAAAATCTACATAATCTTTCCCTCTGACATACGCTTTATTTGACTTTCCATCCCATAAATGAGAATATAATATTTTCTCAGCAAGGGTTAAAGGTTTACCTGTAATTTCTCTAGCAGCATCAACACGTTCTTTAATGTTGCTGTAAACCCTTTCAATCATATCTATATCAAATGCCATAAAAAGTATTTTTTTCTATTAATTTAAGTACGGCAAAACTAAGGATTTTGGATGATATTTAAAAAATAAACAACAAATAGGTTTGATTAAAAGAATAAAAACTGTCTCTTATACACATCTGACGCTGCCGACGAATAGAGAGG
>OJHK01000524.1_pt1 | contig 23806 bp, 21 predicted proteins | sample 1595161 | NCBI WGS metagenome assembly OJHK01 (sample SAMN05416842, study PRJEB24817) | seawater metagenome | isolation source: Sea water | place: Canada:Atlantic | collected 2013-07 | reverse complement strand
CAGATGTGTATAAGAGACAGATTTAGTTATATACCCGCTCCACTTGAAGATGCTCGTTTCAGGAAACTTGAGCAAATCATAATCAAGGCACATTTTTTTGTTAAGGGTAGTTCCCTTAAAAACAAATGTAACGCCGGGTATGGTTTGCTCAGTTTTACCCAAAGGGCTGGTTTATAAACGCTTTAAGCTACGTTATTGATTTCGACAATAGAATAACTATTCTCTTTAATCAATTCCTTGCCTAAAGGCATTTATAATTCCAGCTGAACCCTGCATCTTCAAGTGGAACGGGTATAAATATGCCCTTTTCTATTTGTAGATATAACGATTCCTAATTGAAAAGAATCAAGAGAACACAAGATATTACTGCGAAGTCTAAAACATAAAAATTTACTATATTAGTAACATTTTATACCTATAAAATAAGAACTTGTTGACAAAATTGAAACGCCCGTTTAAATTTTATCTTCACCCTTATCAATAAATAAATTCAATGCCAACAAATATCATAAATTTTGCCCACGCAAATGGGTTCCCTGCAGGTAGCTATCAAACGTTGTTTAATTACCTTCCTGAAAATACACAAGTTATCGCATTGGATAAATATGGTCATGATCCGAAAATGCCTATTAACCATAACTGGCAGGCTCAAGTTGAAGAATTAATAAATCATGTTGAGTCACAACAAGTTGATGGAAATAAAGTCATTTGTCTTGGTCATTCATTTGGTGGCGTCATTTCTTTTATCGCTTGCTGTCAACGACCTGACTTATTTAAAGGGCTTATTATGCTAGACCCGCCTGCGTTAAGCGGGGCCGGCGCACTAGCAGCTAGGTTACTTAAGAAGACCAAGTGGATAGATAAATTTAGTCCTGCTGGTAGAGCTAAAAACCGTCGGAGTCAGTGGCCTCTAGGCTCTGATATTGGTGCGTTATTTTCTGGGAGGAAACTATTTAAAGCATTCGATAGTCGCTGTTTGGCTGATTATATAACTCATGGTATTTGTGAGCGAAATAATCAATTGGAATTGAGTTTTGATGCGCAAGTTGAAGCGAATATTTTTAGGAATATTCCGTCGAATTTATCCAGTTATAAAAATAAATTAACCGTACCTGCAACCTTGGTATACGGTGACACTACCGATGTTTTCCCTCACCACATTTTTAGCCGCTTTGTTAAACTTAATAAACATATAAAACTTAAAACGGTTACAGGCGGACATATGTTTCCGCTAGAGAATCCAGAAAAAACAGCTAAGTTAATCACAGATATAATTAACAGCTTCCCTGAAGAATAACTCCTCCCCTTGATTTTTAAACATAAAAAAACGCAGCTTAAGCTGCGTTTTACTATTTGATATTTATTCTTTATAAACTAAACATGTATATCAAATAAATAATAATAGTTAAAGTTGAAGCTAATCAGCTTTAGAGTAAGACGCTTGCGCAGAGTTGACGCTAGTCAATGAGCACATGCAACGAAACTCTTAAGCTTAGTAGCAAAAAGTTTAATTATTATTGGCCTTTAATTTCAGACAAACCGTTATATATTGCTTTATCACCTAAGAACTCTTCAATACGTAATAATTGGTTGTACTTAGAAACACGGTCAGAGCGACACAAAGAACCAGTCTTAATTTGACCTGCTGCTGTACCTACTGCTAAATCAGCAATAGTAGCATCTTCAGTTTCACCTGAACGGTGAGAAATAACAGCAGTGTAACCAGCCGCTTTAGCCATTTGGATTGCAGCTAATGTTTCAGTTAATGAGCCAATTTGGTTAAACTTGATTAAAATAGAGTTAGCGATATTTTTATCGATACCTTCTTTAAAGATCTTAGTATTAGTTACAAACAGATCATCACCAACGATTTGTACTTTATCGCCAAGTAATTCAGTTTGGTATTTAAAGCCATCCCAATCAGATTCGTCTAAACCATCTTCAATTGACACAATTGGGTATTCTTTACAAAGTTCGCCTAAGAAATCTGAAAATTCATTAGAAGTAAATTGCTTACCTTCACCTTTAAGGTCATAAATACCTTTGTCAGCGTCGTAAAATTCAGAAGCTGCACAATCCATTGCCAAAGTAACATCGGTACCTAAAGCATAACCAGCTGCAGCAACAGCTTCTTTAATTACCGCTAAAGCATCTGCATTTGAGGCTAGATCTGGTGCAAAGCCACCTTCATCACCAACAGCAGTATTTAAGCCTTTAGCTGATAAAACTTTCTTAAGAGCGTGGAAGATTTCTGCCCCCATACGTAAAGCTTCGCTGAAGTTTTTAGCGCCAACTGGTTGAACCATGAATTCTTGGATATCTACGTTATTATCTGCATGCTCACCACCATTGATAATGTTCATCATTGGTACTGGTAAGCTGTAAACACCTGGAGTTCCGTTTAAGTCAGCAATGTGCTCAAATAATTGCACGCCTTTATCTACTGCTGCCGCTTTAGCAACAGCTAAAGAAACGGCTAAGATAGCATTAGCACCAAATTTTTCTTTGTTTTCAGTACCATCTAAATCAATCATAACTTGGTCAATATTAGCTTGGTCTAAAGCATTTTGGCCAATAAGCGCTGTTGCAATATCATTACGAATCGCTGCAACAGCATTTAAAACACCTTTACCTAAATAACGAGCTTTATCACCGTCACGTAACTCAAGAGCTTCACGTGAGCCTGTCGACGCGCCAGAAGGAGCTGCAGCACGACCAAAGGCACCTGATTCAAGATATACATCGGCTTCAACGGTTGGGTTACCACGAGAATCCATGATTTCACGAGCTAAAATTTTGCTAATCTTTGACATTATCATTCCTAGTAATTTTGATGACGCTCAAACAAGTGCTGAGCAATAAAGTTAAATGTTAATCTTGCTATGGCTACATTTATAAACGTATAGCCTAATATTCTTCCTAAACTTAAAGCAAAAACCGCAGCAATAGCTACGGTTTTATATGGTGTCTTCGGTTAGCTTTTCTGCAGTTCAAAACTCGCTGCAACAAAGCTTTCGAATAACGGATGACCATCTCGTGGAGTAGAATTAAACTCAGGATGAAATTGACCCGCAATAAACCATGGGTGATCGGCTATTTCAATCACCTCAACTAAACTTTTATCTGAAGATAAACCCGAGAAAATCAAACCTGCTTTGCTTAATTGTTCACGGTAGTTATTATTTACCTCAAAACGGTGACGGTGTCTTTCATTAATTGTTTCACTACCATATACGTCGCAAGCCTTGGTGCCTTTCACCAAGTGGCACAATTGTGAACCTAAGCGCATAGTGCCGCCTAAATCTGATTGCTCATTTCGGTACTCAACTTGGCCTTCTTCATCTAACCATTCACTGATCAAACCAACCACTGGATGCGGTGATTCAGCATTAAATTCAGTACTATGCGCACCAGTTAAGCCTGCAACATTACGAGCAAACTCAATTAAAGCGACTTGCATACCTAAACAGATACCTAAATATGGCACCTTATTTTCACGCGCATATTGTGCAGCTAAAATTTTACCCTCAACACCACGCTCACCAAAACCACCAGGTACTAGTATCGCGTCAAGGTCAGATAAAATTTCAACGCCTTTTACTTCTACGTCTTGTGAATCTACGTATTTAATATTTACGGTTACTTGATTTTTAAGACCCGCATGTTTTAATGCTTCATTAACTGATTTATAGGCATCAGGTAATTCAATATATTTTCCCACCATACCAATAGTCACTTCGCCTTTAGGGTTAGCTTCATGATAAAGCACTTCTTCCCATTCAGTTAAGTCTGCTTCGGGCACATCTAAACCAAAACGTTTAACAACTATTTCATCCGTACCTTGCGCTTTTAACAGGGCTGGAATCTTATATATACTGTCAACGTCACGCATTGATACCACAGCTTTTTCTTCAACATTAGTAAATAATGCGATTTTAGCGCGTTCTGCATTAGGGATAGCACGGTCTGAACGACACACTAAAATGTCAGGTAAAATTCCGATAGAACGTAGGTCTTTTACTGAATGTTGTGTCGGTTTAGTTTTAATTTCACCTGAAGCGGCTAAATATGGCACTAAGGTTAAGTGCATAAACATCGCACGATCTCGACCAACTTCTAAAGCCAATTGACGAATAGCTTCTAAGAAAGGCTGTGACTCCATATCACCGACCGTACCGCCTACTTCAACCATAGCTATATCATAACCCTCAGCACCTTCAATCACACGACGTTTGATATCGTTAGTGATATGAGGAATAACTTGGATAGTAGCACCTAAAAATTCACCTCTACGCTCTCTAGCTAATACATCTTGGTAAATTCGGCCTGAGGTAAAGTTATTACGTTTAGTCATTTTGGTGCGAATAAAACGCTCATAATGGCCTAAATCAAGATCGGTTTCTGCGCCATCTTCGGTAACAAAAACTTCGCCATGTTGTATAGGGCTCATGGTACCAGGATCAACGTTGATATACGGATCAAGTTTAAGCATGGTAACTTTTAGACCACGCGCTTCAAGAATTGCTGCCAAAGAGGCTGCGGCAATGCCTTTACCAAGAGACGATACTACACCGCCAGTTACAAAAATATATCTAGTTGTCATGTTTACACCGATGTCAGAAAAAACAGAATTTTGTGCTTAATTGGTTAATATTAATAAACTTTATTTCAAAAACACTTTTATATGTGGCTCAATAACTTTGCATTTAAGAAGGCTTAAATAACGTATTAGCGTATATAATAAGTTGTTGAAATAGGAGTTTTGCCAAACAAGCAGGACGGGAAAGTATTATACGTAAAAGATAATGCCAATTCAATTAAGTTTTTACTTACTAGGCTAGAATCAAAAGCCTTATAAACAAGGCATTGATCAAAGAGAATGCTTTTTCCCTTAACAATTACAACAACGCTGTATATAAGTTTTTTGCACTTACCTCAGGGCGCTTGCTTGGGAAACAATGACGGCATAAATTTGTTTGATTTGGTCTTAACGAATAACAAGCTATCACAGCTTTTTAATTACCAGTTTTTGATTGTTTATTGCGTTAACTTAATTTGCTTGGATACTTTTTTAAGTCTAGTTGCGTATAATACTGCAATTGACCTGAATTAAGCCTAAGATTGATTTTAAAATGACCATAGAAAATTTAAACAATACCTTATCAGCTATTGATGAAATAAATCGCCAAGATCCGAATGAAATTTTAGTTAACGGTAGTTCCCAAGCAAAAGAGTTAGTTTACGGTCAACAAATGACTGACTGCCTAAAGTTATATTGGCCTGAAGCAAATGAGTTACTTCAAATTGCAGTGAGAGCGCAACATATTAAACGTTGGCAGTTGAAACGCACAGAGTTTGCAGAAGGGAAAGCTGGCTACTATCAGTGGCGAATTGCCCAAGGCAAGTTTCATGCAGAGCTAGCAGCAAGCATTATGCTTGTTCAAGGTTATAGTGTAGAAGAGTCTGAGCAGTGCGCTGCTATTATTCGAAAGGAAAACTTAACGACTAACAGTGATAGCCAAACCCTAGAAGATGTCGCCTGTTTAGTTTTTCTTATGCATTACTTTAATGAGTTTGCAGCAAAATATACCGAACAAGATAATGAAGCTAAGATTGTTCGTATTGTACAATTAACATGGAAAAAAATGTCTGAGCAAGGACATGATATTGCATTATCTTTAACTTTGCCTGACCATTTAGCCGCTATAGTGACTAAAGCACTTAGTTAACAATTTATTATTTATTTTCTTAATTAATAAAAGAAAGTGCTGACTTAGCTATTATAGAAGCCTAAAAGTTTTCAATTGGAGAGTCAGTACCGTTTACTAATAGTGCCAAGAGTACTAATTCATGCGTTACTTACTTTCTGGTAAACGCCATACGAAGATAAACGGGCCAATAACCAAAGCAACAACAAGCGCTGTTAACATTGCACTTTTTAACATAAAAGCAGACCAACACACTGAGAGGATCATAGTTAATAAAGCAATGCGTTTAGCTTTTCTAGGTATACTCCGGTACTTTTGCCAGTCATGAATTAGTGGCCCAAACGTTTTATTTGCTAATAGCTTTCGTTGCATTTCAGGTGAGGACTTAGCAAAACAGGCCGCAGCCACCAATAAAAAAGGTGTCGTTGGTAAAATAGGTAATACCACACCTAAAATAGCCAAACCGACAAAGAATATTCCCGTTATTTTTAAAATTAACACTTTACCTTTATTTCCAGCTTGGGCTATTTGGTAGGCCATTAAATAATAACTCCCTTCGATGTAAATAATACACAATACTCATCAGAGATAACTTAACTCAATTTTACTTTCACTTTATTATTAGTATCACGACTACTGCGTATTAATTCATTATCTGCTGACTCAGAGCTATCATGCTCGGTAACTGATTTAGCTAAACGGTCATAAAGTAATACATTGACTGATGCCGCTAAGTTCATGCACCCCACTGTAGGTATATAAACAACATCGTCTGCATAATCAATGACCTGTTGCTTTATTGTTCCATCTTCTGGACCAAAGATATAAACAGCATCTTGTGGATGAATAAAATGAGGAAGTGGTGTCGCACCTTCCACTAAATCCACACATATAATTTTAGTCGTTGATGGGATATTTTCCAGTGAGCTTTTGATAGTGATAAAGTCATCAACGGCTAATAAAGGAATTTTTCCTTGGGCGTTCTTGGTATCAGTCTTTAGCGTGTCTTTATTATATTTAGCTGCTTGTTCATAGCGCCTGCCAGTATAAAGCACTTGATCAGCTTGATAACAGCCTGCTGCGCGCATTACCGCACCAACATTGGTTGGGCTCTTGGGGTTAGTCAAGGCAATAGTGACGTGCTGTTTGTTGTGTTCTTCTTTTATGTTCATAAGTATTTTAAGGAGTTTTCCTAGCCCTTTTTTTCCTGACTTTTAACATGTTGCCAATAGTTTTCTAATTCGGCTAAGTCATGCTCAGTAAAGCTTTTACCCGATTGATTTACTTGTTCTTCCACGCCGACAAACCGTTTGCTAAATTTTTTATTTGCTTTACGAAGTAGTGTTTCAGGGTCTTCTTTGGCATGACGACATAAGTTTACTACCGCGAACATCAAATCGCCCAACTCTTCAGCTAATGCTTTCTTATCTAAAGTATCGGCCTCTAACTCATCCTTAACTTCTTGTACTTCTTCTTCAATCTTTGCAAAGACATCTGCCATGTTATCCCAATCAAACCCAACATGTGAGCATCGTTTTTGAATTTTTGCTGCTTGCGACAAAGCAGGTAAATTTTTTGGAATATCAGCTAAGATACTCAATCTACCAAGAGCCGCATTGTTACCATTTTGTTGCTGATTCTTTTGCTCTCGTTCGAGTGTTTTTTCATTTTCCCAATTGGTCTTAATTTCTTCATCTGTTTGTAAACATGCTTGAGAAAATACGTGAGGGTGACGTCGAATAAGCTTTTCGCAGATAGCCGCTATTACCGAGTCTAAATCAAAATGCTCTTGTTCTTTACCTAATTGGCTATAAAAGATCACCTGAAAAAGTAAATCTCCAAGTTCTTTTTCTAGCTCAACAAAGTCCCCCTGCTCAATTGCATCAACTACCTCGTAGGCTTCTTCTAATGTATGACTTGTTATCGACGAAAAGTCCTGCTTAATATCCCAAGGACATCCCGTTATCGGATCTCGTAATTGGGTCATAATCCAACGCAATTTTTCTATTGAGGCTTGTTCATTCAACATTTTATTTTACTTCTTCGATTTAGTATATTTTCATTATTTAGGTCGGCCATTTCAATTGAATTTAAAATGCCTCTAGAGTTATCAGCCAAGGTTACTATAAGCGCCTTACTTGCGTAACATCATCTAATTGGCGTAACTTATCCAAAACGCGTGTTAATAACTCACTACTTTCTACTTCTAATTTTAAGTTCATGCTCATCGTCTGTTTCACTTTATCTGTGTGGCTATCCATACCAACTATACTAACTCTTTCGTTAGCAATAATAGTCGAGATATCTCGTAATAAACCTTGTCTATCACTACCAATTATTTGCGCTGACGCTTGATATCCAACTTTATTTTCACTGCCCCACTGCACTTCAACTAATCGCTCGGGTTGTAAATTAAGAGAATTAGCCAATTGTTCACAATCTTGACGATGTACAGAAATGCCTCGCCCTTGAGTAATAAAACCAGAAATAGTATCACCTGGCACAGGCTGACAGCACTTAGCCATATGAGTAAGTAAGTTACCAACGCCAGAAACAGTAATACCATTATCATCTTGCGCTAAGGACTTACTCGATGTCGTTTGTTTAACTAAGCTTTGCGGGTCTATTTCAGGCTTAGGTTTTAATTTACTATCAAGTTGAGTAAAGTGGTTAATAACCTGCTGTAATCTTGCATTACCACTACCTATAGCAGCATAAAGATCATCGACAGTTTTCATATTAAAGCGTTTCGCTGCCGCTAATAAATCAATGGATGCTACGTCATGTTTAGCTATTTCGTTATCAAATAGTTCTTTGCCCAGAGCAATGTATTTATCTCTATCAAGCAATTTAAAGAAATGCTGAACTTTTGCACGAGCACGTGAAGAGTAAATGTAATTTAAATTTGGATTTAGCCAGTCTCGACTCGGATTAGGCTGCTTACTGGTAAGTATTTCTACCTGATCACCTGTTTGCAATTGATGAGTAAAGGGAACTATTTTTCCAAATATTTTCGCACCAATACAGCAGTGACCTACATTAGAATGAATATAATAAGCAAAATCTAAAGGAGTAGAGCCCATCGGTAAGTCGATAACATCGCCACCAGGGGTAAATACATAAATCCGGTCCTCAAATACCTGACTTCGTAACTCATCAAGTAATTCGCCACTTTCAGCAACATCATCTTGCCATTGCAGAATTTTTCTTAACCAGCCTACTTTATCATCGAAACTGTTACTTTTGCCGCTAGCGTTGCCTTCTTTATAACGCCAATGTGCCGCAACACCAAGCTCGGCATCATCATCCATTTGCTTAGTTCTAATTTGTACTTCAACCGATTTACCTTCTGGGCCTAGAACAACGGTATGTATTGACTGATAGCCATTCGCTTTAGGTGTAGCAACATAGTCAGAAAATTCTTTTGCAATATGCTGCCACTCAGTATGAACAATGCCTAAAGCCGAATAACAGTCTTGCACTTTTTCAACGACAACACGTACTGCTCTAACATCAAAAAGCTGTTCAAAATCAAGCGACTTTTGTTGCATCTTCTTCCAAATGCTATAGATGTGTTTAGGACGTCCATAAACTTCACCATTGATAGATAAGGCCGTCAATTCGCTATTTAAGTGACCAACAAAGCTAGTCATGTATTGCTCACGTTCTAGTCGAGTTTCATCCAAAAGCTTGGCAATTTTTTTATAGACTTGCGGGTGGAGGTAACGAAAAGAAATATCTTCCAGTTCCCATTTCAACTGCCCTATGCCTAAACGGTTTGCCAAAGGTGCATAGATATTCGCACTCTCTTTTGCTACCAGAACGCGGGTTTCTTCATCGCTATTTTTCTTTTCTCGTAAATCACATAAGCGCTCGGCCAATTTAATGACTACCGCACGAACATCATCCACCATAGCCAGTAACATTCGGCGAATATTGTCTATGTTTTGAGGTGCCTGGTCATTTGACTGATTACTTTGTTGGCGTAATGCTTTAATTGCAGCCATCTGTTCAACACCTTGACAGAGCATAAGGATGTCTTTAGAAAAGTGCTCTTTCACAAATTCGATTTCAATAATATTATCAGCTAATAATGGTGAGATAAAAGCTGCAACTAATGAATCCGCATCAAGGTTTAGGCCACTTAGAATCTCAACCATTTCCATGCTTTTGTTAAGCAGCTGCTGCTTCTCTGCACTTTCTGACTGATAATAGTTTGACACCTGTTGCCATAGCGTTGACAACGCACTATTTTTTACATCAGTTAATGCGAGATCAGTTAGCCATTGTTCAAAACTTTGCACTGTTATTTGATGTGATTTACGCACGGAAACCATGGGTATTCCTTTATCTTTGATTGGTTAACTTTATGAAATTAAATAACTTTCGACAATTGAATGCTAATTAGTATGAGTAAACAATACCATAGTCTCAACATGCTTTGTTTGTGAAAACATATCCATCAGTGATATTTTCTCAAGCTTATAGCCCTTAGAAATAAGTATTGCGCTATCTCTTGCTAAGGTTGCGGGATCACAACTGACATACAACACACTAGGGATTGCTAGCTCTGCGACTTGTAACACTGCTTGTTCAGCACCTGCTCTGGCAGGATCAAGTAAAACTTTATCAAACTTATGCTCTTTCGCCCAAGACTCTGTAAGCCAGTCACTATTTAAATCAGTCTGGTAAAATTGACAATTATCTAGGCCATTGATATGGGCGTTCTGAATAGCTTTATCAACCATTCCTTGAACCCCTTCAACACCAACAATGCATTTTGCGTGTTGTGCCAGCGCTAAACTAAAATTTCCCAGACCACAAAATAAGTCCAAAACATTCTCGCTAGCTGAAAGGTTTAACCAAACCAAAGCTTGATTTATCATAGCAGTATTAACCTGGTGGTTAATTTGAATAAAGTCACTACTGGAGAAGTACACTTTACTGCGATCCGCTAATTCATATGACAGTACAGTTGACTTTCCTGCCATATTACTGACTAGCGGCAGCTGTTTATTGCCATCATCGATAATGACATGCCAATGATGTTGCAGAGCATAAGATTGCCAAAGCCCTATATCAGTTTCATTCATTGGTTTTAATTGACGAACAACAATGACAACCTGATTATCTTTTTGCCTGCTCTCTTGCTTACTTTTTTCAATAATATCCGCTTGAATGACTTCTATATGGCCAATAGCAGATTTGACTGTGAGCTGTAGCAATAATTTCTTTAGCAAGGGGAAAATAACATTAAGCGGTTCAACCAAAACTGGGCAAGACTTAATTGATGCTAATTGATTGGTCAATTTTTGCCTAAAACCAATGGTTGCGTGGGCTTTCTTATCGAATTGCACTCCAATGCGAGCTTTACGACGATAGTGCCATGGTGAGCTTTCTATTGTTTTTTCCCAAGGTAGCTCTGCAGCACTCATTTTATCAGTGATCTTTTGAGTACTGAAACTACGAGAAAAAAGATCAGTGATCTTTTGTTTTTTAAATAGTATTTGTTTTTCTAAATCAAGCATTTGTAAATCACAACCGCCACAAAGACCAAAGTGCTGGCACTGGGGTTCTACTCTACTTTTACTTTGCTTAGTAATTGAAATAAGTTTAGCGCGGGCATATTTACTTTTTTGCTCAACCACTTTTACTTCAACAACTTCAGTCGGTAAAACACCAGCTATAAAAACTGGCTTATTTTGCCAACGAGCAACACCGACCCCATTCATATCAAGTTTATCAACGGTAACGGTTAATCGTTGATTAGACGTTTTAGGTTTTACTGCTGCTTTAAAATAATTTGCCATTTTCACCCTAGAACTTACGCTTATTAAATTAACTAATTAATGCTTATTTTGAAGTAACTTAGCTATCTGTACTATAATTTTATAGCAGCTTATGAGATTATTTATGTTAAGTTGAATAATCATTTAGATCGCTAATTTTTTCAGTGGGTATTTTACCCTAAATTTATCAAAAAAGTTCAACAATAAAATGCATAAAATAAGCCTGAAAGACTGGGTTATCATACTCACTATCGTACCAACCACCTTAATTGGTTTTGGTTTAGCTAGTTATTTTTCTTATAGCCGTTCAGCTGAGCTTAATGACTTTCTTGAGCAACGTGCTAAAAGTATTATTGAACCGATTGCAATCGCTAGTAAAGAACCTTTATTGAACAAGAATAGAGATAAACTTCGTCAATTAATTGGTTTTACTCACCGCAATCAATCTAGCATTGTAAAGAGTATTGTTATTTTTACTGAAGATAACCAAGTTTTTGTTACCAGTGCCTATCACGGTGATACCAATTTAATGCGTCTAAAAGCTGGCGCAGACTTACCAAATAACACCAATATTCAAACATTGTCTGATTATATAATTTTTAGAACCCCTATTATTGATGAAAACTATAATCGCCAAACTGAAACCCAAAAGACAGCAATAGCCAATTCTCAATACAACTATGCGACTAATAGATCAAAACCAGTAACTATCGGTTATATCGCTATGCAGATTGATAAAAGCGCCCTTAATTTTCAACAACAAAGCCAATTTATAATCGCTTTTACTTTTGCTCTACTTGCCTCTTTACTTAGTGCCATTTTTGCCATGCGACTCATTAAAAAAGTGACAAAGCCTATTAATTCTATGGTTTTAGCAATTGAACGAATTAGAGAGGGAAAATTAGAAAGCAGAGTAAGTGGTCAACTCATCGGAGAGCTAAATTTTTTAAAGAATGGTATTAATGCCATGGCACAATCGCTTGATGGTTACCAAAACGAAATGCAAGCGAGTATAGATCAAGCCACAATAGATTTACGAGAAAGCTTAGAGCAATTTGAAATTCAGAATGTCGAACTAAGTATTTCTAAGCGAAAAGCACAAGAAGCTAATAGAGTAAAATCCGAGTTTTTAGCTAATATGAGTCATGAATTGCGAACTCCGCTTAATGGTGTAATCGGTTTTACCCGTCAAGTATTGAAAACACCACTTACTGAAAACCAGCGTGATTATTTACAAACCATTGATCGTTCAGCAAATAACTTATTGACCATAATTAACGATATTCTCGATTTCTCCAAACTTGATGCTGGTAAGATGGTTACCGAAAATATTCCTTTCTCTTTGAGAGAATCGATTGACGAAACTCTCACACTATTGGCCCCTTCAGCCCATAAGAAGAATATTGAATTATCAATAAACTTGCCACAAACATTACCTGATTCTCTTGTTGGGGACACCATGAGAATAAAACAAATCATCACCAATTTAGTCAGCAATGCGATAAAGTTCACACCACAAGGCTCGGTTTCTATTGATATAGTCAGTGAAGTTGTCAAACAAAATAATATCAAGCTTAAAGTAATTGTTACTGATACTGGTATTGGTATGACGTCCAATCAACAAAAAACTATTTTTGATGCTTTTACACAAGCAGATCAAAGTATTACACGACTCTATGGTGGTACTGGTTTGGGTCTGGTCATTTGCCAACGACTCGCACAAGAGATGAACGGCGATATAGGTTTTAACAGTGAAAAAAACCATGGATCAAGTTTTTGGTTTACTTTCCAATGTGAAATTAACGCTATGCCGTTAATGTTGGAATTAGATAACCAGCATTTGGCAAATAAAACAGTACTTTATTTTGAAGAAAATGATCATAGTAGAGAATCAACCAAAGACTTGTTAAAACATTGGAAGATGCGCGTTACCAGTGTCATAAATAGACATGAATTATCACAAGTACTTTCTCACAGTAGTGAGACCCAACGGAGTTTTGACTATGTGCTTATTGGCCACAATCAAACATCCACAGCACTAAGTGAGTTGAAGAAAACAATTGCACAATTACAGCCATTTTCCAACAAAATACATTTAGCCTTAAATAATACCTCACCTAGCTTGCACGAAGCTTTGATTGCCAGTGGTGCCATAAGCTGTATGAGTAAGCCTCTATCACCAACTACTTTAAGTAAAGTTTTACAGCCCGTAATTACAACTAAGCTCGAGAAACTCACTTTGAATTCACCTGTGGGTAAAGTATTACCTATAAAAGTATTAGCTGTTGATGATAATGAAGCAAACTTAAAGTTAATTAAAGCGCTGTTGTTAGAGCAAGTTGCTGAAGTTGTTGAAGCCGACAATGGCATGTCTGCCATAGAACTATGCAAGGTGGAGACTTTTTCTTTAATATTTATGGATATTCAAATGCCAATTATGGATGGTATTAGTGCATTAAAAGAAATAAAGAAACTAGCTAACAATAATAACACTCCCATCATAGCCGTAACGGCACATGCATTAAGTGGTGAGAGGGAAAAGATGCGTCAACAAGGCTTTAATGCTTATATGACAAAACCCATAGATGAAACCATGTTACGCCATATTATTTATGAATATTGTGACTTCGATCACCTAGTGAGTTCAGCAACTCCCATCATATCCTCTGATGTAATTAATCAGAACGACGCCCCCTCTAAAATAATTGACTGGCCTTTAGCACTGAAGCGTAGTGCTAATAAAGCTGACTTAGCTAAAGAGATGTTTTTGGGCTTGGTTGAGAGCCTACCTGAAACCCAATTAAACATACGTGAAGCAATTGACATGCAAGATATTGCTCAACTAAAGCATCTTGTGCATAAACTAAATGGTGCTTGTTGTTACACTGGAACGCCAAATTTAGCCAAAATCACCACTCAATTAGAAACCCAATTGAAAATGGGCTTGAATACAGAAGAGTTGGAACCCGAGTTTTTGGAGTTTTTCGAGCATATAGAACAGGTATTATTTGAAGTACCTAAAGCGCTAAAAACCATGAGTTAAAATAGTAATTAACTTTATAGGAAAGAGAAAAATAACAAACAATGCCATGTTATTTTTTTAGAAGAGTTATTTGATGTTTTTAATTGAATTAATTAGCGGATGTTGATGATTGGCGAAGTATCAATATCCCCATCCTCAGAAATTACAGCAAGACCACCACTGCATTGTAAGACGGCTAAACTATGTCCATTATCATTACGCACAAAACTTAGCTCATAACCAAATTTCCCTAAACTACTAGCCGAAAATTTTTGCGCTAAAGAGAGTTTATTCCACCAAACAGATTGCTCAGGAGATTCCTTTCTACGCTCGAGCATCGGTTTTATCTGTGTTTGCATCATTAATCCTCACTAATTTGTAGGCTGAATCCTTTTTACAGCGTATCAATTAAAGTGTAGACCATAATTTTTAAAGTGTAGATTATAATTTAAACAAACTTTAAATATTAGCTATTAAAAGTTCTTGCTTCTAACATCAACTGCTTCATATCTCGAACGGCTCTATCTAAGCCATCTATAGCCGCACGTGCAATTATAGCATGGCCAATATTCAATTCGATAATCTCTTCAATAGCAGCAATAGGCTTTACATTAAAATAATTTAAACCATGACCAGCATTAACCTTCAATCCTAAACTATGCGCATACTTAATACCTACAGTTAATCGTTCAAGTTCTATTTGTTGTTCTTCTTCCGACTCTAAATCAGCATAATGCCCAGTGTGTATCTCTATATAAGGTGCTTTACTGGCAAATGCCGCATCTATTTGCCCCTTATCAGCATCAATAAAGAGACTGACTGCAATACCAGCAGAGGCTAACTGTGCTGTGGCTTTAGTTATCTTATCTAACTGTCCTACAACATCTAAACCACCTTCTGTTGTTAGCTCTTCACGTTTCTCGGGGACTAAACAACAAAATACTGGTTTTACATCACAAGCTATCGCAATCATTTCATCAGTGACAGCCATTTCAAAATTCATGCGTGTATGCAATGTTTGTTTTAAAACATGAATATCTCTGTCTTGAATATGACGTCTATCTTCACGCAAATGAACGGTAATGCCATCTGCACCTGCATGTTCCGCAACACTCGCTGCATAAACGGGGTCAGGATAATTTGTGCCGCGCGCCTGTCTTAATGTAGCTATATGGTCAACGTTTACACCTAATAATAAATCTGTCATTTTGTGATCTCTTTTTAATTATTTTGATATTTCTCTGTCGATGTAAATAACTGAAACTTTAGGTTTTTTTAAAAAAAGTTTACGGCTATTTAATGGCTGATTACCTAGTAACTGGTTAATTACCTGTCGCATCAGCAACTTGAAGGTATTACTAATACCTTCTGTTGTGCTATTTGTGTATAAAGATTCCCGCTGGGAAATTACCTGTAAATGGGCTCTATCGAAACATTGAGCTCTATTTTTTGGAAAAGGATCATATACAGGAACAAAGCCTTGTTCAGCGATATAATGAAAGTAGCTCACATCGTGCTCAAAGACAGGGCTAAAGTCAAATGACAATCCTAACTCTTCAAGCAGTGATAGTTCAAATAAGCGTAATTGCGGGGCAATTTCTTCACCTTTAGCTAAGGCCGTCAAAGTGTTTTGGTATTGAGAGAATAACTGCTGACAAGGCATTTGCTCTGTTAACAAACGAATTAATAATTCATTAAGGTAAAAAGAGCTAAATAAACTGTGCTTTATCAGCGAGAATGATTTGCCGATGGAATCAATTTGAGTTATTTGTTTAACGTTACTTTGGCCTTTCAAGGTTAATCTCAGCGGTAAAAAAGGCTGGATTAAGCCTTTTTTTATTGAGCGCTTTGATTGACCTACATAGACTAAGGCAGTCACTTTGCCATCTTGTTGTGTTAATAAATCGACTAATTGCTGGTTTTCACGATAAGGGCGACTATGTAAAACAAAGGCGTTTTGTTCAATCATATACCGACCCTCAATTAGCCAGAGTATTCATCACCATAACCTAAACTACGTAATGCGCGCTCATCATCCGCCCAGCCAGATTTAACTTTAACCCAAGTTTCAAGAAAGACTTTACTTTCAAATAAATTTTCCATATCTCGTCTGGCTTCTTGACCAATAGTTTTCAAGCGCTCACCTCTATTACCAATCACCATACGTTTCTGGCTATCTCGCTCAACCAGCACTAATGCATTAATATGGATAGTTCCCTTGTCATCCATCTTAAACTGCTCTATTTCTACCGTGATTGAATAGGGTAATTCATCGCCAGTAAAGCGGATTAGCTTCTCACGAATTATTTCAGAAGCCATAAAGCGACTAGAACGATCTGTAATATGATCTTCAGGAAACCAAAAGCCCCCCTCAGGAAGAGAAGTTAAACATAATTGACGAATGGTATCGACGCCATGACCTTTACTTGCTGAAATCGGAACAATATCTCTAAACTCATGCATCGCACCTAATTTTTGCAGGTGAGGTAATAATTCATCTTTATCAGTTATATTATCTGTTTTGTTAACAACTAAAATACACGGTGCACCACTTTGTTTTACTTTAGATAACACCAGTTCATCGTCTTTTGTCCAATGCGTGCCTTCAACCAAAAATACAATTAACTCAACTTCAGCAATTGAACTACTTGCTGCGCGGTTCATTAACCTATTTATCGCACGTTTTTCTTCTGTATGTAAACCTGGAGTATCTACCAATATTGCTTGTCTATTTTCTTCAGTCAAAATCCCTAAAATACGATGACGAGTTGTCTGTGGCTTTTTAGAGGTAATACTAATTTTTTGCCCTAACAAGGCATTTAATAATGTTGATTTACCAACATTTGGACGTCCGACAATAGCAATTAAGCCTGCATAGGTATCTGAAGTATCGTTGTGCATAATTTATTTTCTCGTGCTGCTTTTTTGGCTTGAGCTGCTTGGGTTACTTTTAGTATGTCGGGGATTTGCTAATTTAGCTTGCTTTAATGGTTTTATTTTTGATTCTTTATCTTTTTCAATTAGGGCAAGTATCTGCTGCGCAGCCTCTTGCTCCGCTTTTCGACGACTTGTTCCTTTAGCAATAACGACTTCCTTGGTCACTGACGTTTGGCAACGAACAGTAAATTCTTGGTTATGTGATTGGCCCGTGGTATCAATCACTTCGTAAGTAGGAAGCGGAATCTTTCTTCCCTGTAAGAATTCTTGCAAACGAGTTTTAGGATCTTTTTGTTCATTACCCGGTTTAATCACCGTTAAGCGTCTTTCAAACCAGCTTAAGATAAGTGCTTTACAACACTCAATATTTGAATCTAGATATACAGCGCCGATGATGGCTTCAATTGCATCTTCTAATATCGATTCGCGATGATGACCACCACTCTTTAACTCACCAGGTCCTAATATTAAGCATTCTCCTAAATTAAAGTCTCGTGCAACTTCAGCTAAAGTTACCCCTTTAACTAAGCTAGAACGCATGCGAGTAAGGTCACCCTCATCATGTTTTGGGAACTTATCATAGAGTGCTTCGGCGATAACAAAGCCTAAAATAGAATCCCCTAGGAACTCCAGCCTTTCATTATGGGCACCTTTAGCACTTCTGTGAGTAAGTGCTTGGACCAATAATAAAGGTTCATTAAATTCATAACCAAGCTTTTTGGTTAATCTAGCAAGATTGTGAGGATTAATTTTCACGATATAACCCTTTAAGCCATGTAAAAAAAGTAGCCATGTTAAATAATTGCGCCAATGCGATCAAAACGTACGCCTGTAGGCAACCATTGAGGTAAAAAACTATCTTCGCTTCTGCCGAAGTCGAAACTCATCCAAATAGCGACAGCTTCGCCTACAAGGTTTTCTTCAGGAACAAAGCCCCAAAAACGGCCATCTAAAGAATTATCACGGTTATCGCCCATAACAAAATAGTGCTTTGCTGGTACCAAAAACTCATCCGCGGCAGTACCTGCTTGTGGAAAGTAACGAGCGACTCTAGGTAGGGTATGGCTATCATTCAAGACCTGATGACTTTTGTTCAACATCTTAGACTCGAATTCAGTCATACCTGTTTCAGCATCTGGTCCTACATATGCCCCAACAAGATTTTGTTGTATTTGCTCAAAATCAGGACATTTGCTATCAGACTCTCGGCAAGCTCGCTTAATATAGAGCGATTTATTACGATAAATAATTCGATCACCAGGCAAACCTATTACTCGCTTGATGAAGTCAACGTTTGGATCTTGTGGGTACTTAAAAACCACAACATCACCGTGTTCAGGTAAACCATTTTCAATGAACTTATGTCTTATCACCGGGTCTTTTAAGCCATAATTAAATTTATTCACCAGAATAAAGTCACCATCGAGTAACGTTGGCATCATAGAGCCTGATGGTATTTGAAAGGGTTCATATATAAATGAACGTAAAATTAAAACAAAAGCAATCACTGGAAAGATTTGCACCGCGGTATCTACTAAGGGTGACGGCTCTGTTAATGTTTCTAGCGCTTGTGGTGTTAATTCAGCAGCACACGACTCTTTCGCTGAGCGCTGCGCAGCACTAGCTTTCAATTTACGTTGTGGTGCTAAATAAAATTTATCAGCAAACCAAACGATCCCTGTTAATACGGTAATTATCACTAAGATAATGGAAAAATAAACTGCCATATACTTCCTATTTTAAAATCCTATTAGGCTAAATCCTATTAGAGAAGTTTTAGCGACAAGCATTAAAATACCGTCGCTACTCTATAAATGAACTTAATAATCCAAACTAACTATCAAGTTTTAGAACGGCTAAAAATGCTTCTTGTGGTACTTCAACATTCCCCACTTGCTTCATGCGCTTTTTACCATCTTTTTGCTTTTGTAGCAGCTTCTTCTTACGACTTATATCGCCACCGTAACATTTAGCAGTAACATTTTTACGTAGTTGTTTAACCGTAGTACGAGCAATAACATTGTTACCAATTGCCGCTTGAATAGCGATATCAAACATTTGGCGATGTATCAACTCTTTAAGTTTATCTACTAATAAACGACCACGTGCTACTGAATTCGATCTGTGAGTAATCATAGCTAAGGCATCAACTCTATCGCCGTTGATCATTACATCAGCTCGAACCATATCTGCTGCTTCAAAACGAATAAAGTGATAATCAAGGGAAGCATAACCTCGACTGGTTGATTTTAGCTTATCAAAGAAATCCATTACCACTTCGGCCATAGGCAATTCATACGTAACCGCAACCTGATTCCCATGGTAAATCAAGTCTTTTTGTACACCCCGTTTTTCAATACAAAGAGTAATAACGCTCCCTAAATATTCTTGTGGCACTAAAATATTCGCTTGTACAATTGGCTCACGAATTTCTTCAATATTATTGATAGCAGGCATATCTGATGGGTTATCTATAGAAATGACCTCACCACTTGTGCAGGCTATTTCATAGTTTACTGTTGGCGCTGTTGTGATTAGATCTAAGTCATATTCACGTGCTAGACGCTCTTGAATTATTTCCATGTGTAACATGCCTAGAAAGCCAATTCGGAAACCAAAACCTAACGCAGAAGAGTTTTCCGGCTCGAAGAATAATGAAGCATCATTTAAGCTTAATTTATTAAGAGCATCTCTGAAGTTCTCATAATCATCTGAACTTATAGGGAAAATACCGGCATAAACTTGTGGTTGTGCTTTAGCAAAACCAGCTAATGGTTCTGCAGCTTCTTTTTTAGAAATAGTAATAGTATCGCCAACTGGCGCACCATGAATTTCTTTGATACCTGCAATAACAAAACCTACTTCACCTGTTCTCAAAATGCCGGTGTCTTTTTGTTTAGGTGTGAAGATACCCACTTTATCGACTTGGTGAACCTGCCCAGTAGACATCACCAACATTTTATCGCCTTTTTTAATCTCGCCGTTCATTACACGTATTAATGAAACAACGCCTTGGTAATTATCAAACCAAGAATCAACAATAAGCGCTTGAAGTGGCGCATCCCGATCACCTTTTGGTGAAGGAATATTTTTTACTATTGTTTCCAAGACGTCATCAATCCCAATGCCCGTTTTAGCTGAACACGTGACAGCGTCAGTAGCATCAATTCCAATGATGTGTTCAATTTCTTCACTCACACGCTCAGGATCAGCTTGCGGTAAATCTATTTTATTTAGGATAGGAAGAACTTCTAAATCCATTTCAATAGCGGTATAACAGTTTGCAACTGTTTGCGCTTCAACACCTTGTCCAGCATCAACAACAAGCAACGCACCTTCACATGAAGCTAATGAACGTGATACTTCATAAGAGAAATCTACGTGACCTGGCGTATCGATAAAGTTCAATTGGTAAATTTCACCATCTTGCGCTTTATAATCTAGCGTAACACTCTGCGCTTTAATTGTTATACCGCGCTCTCGTTCAATGTCCATTGAATCTAGTACTTGTGCTTCCATTTCACGCGCTTGTAAACCACCACAATGTTGGATTAGACGATCAGAAAGTGTTGATTTACCATGATCTATGTGGGCAATAATTGAGAAGTTTCGAATATTTTTCATAAAATGCAGTCAAATAAAAGGCGTTAAAATAATATAATGACGGGATTTTAACGAATTTACTGCCTTGGGGCTATCTTTTGTTCAGATATCTTTTGTTTCAAGCCGTAACAGGCTAAGACTTTATTTAACGAGGTTTGGTGAAGGGAGTACTTCAATAATTTTAGGTTGTAAATTTTCACTTTGTTTGCCCTGTTTTTGCTGAAATTTAGCAAGCCTATAGCCTAAATAGCCGCCAATAAGCCCAAGCCCTAAAGCAAATAATTCATGGGGTAATACTTGTTGTTTTAACAACAACTGCCCAATTGCAGAAAAAGAAATCAAACCAAGTAAAGGTAATAAATAAACTTGGCCAGCACTGGATAAAACATGCTTTTCAGGTATAGCTAAAACAACGCAATCCCCTTTATTCAATGGCACTCCAGTGATACGGATATCATAAGGTAAAGTTAAAGTCAGTTTAGTCTGAGGCAAAGCTTTAGCTATTTGACCGCTGCCGCAAGTATCTACTTGTGCACAACCACTGCAACTTGACTTTATCTGACTTGTGACGGTTACTTGTCCTGCTTTAATATCAACAACATTAGCCAATTCTTTAATCATTTCACTGTTCTCCTTTAGAGTTCAGGTCATTAGCTTTTGCATTATCAATGCTAGCTGGTGTGATTGATTCGGCGATCTTCTTAGCTGTTGCTAATGGGATGTCACCGACAACGCCTACTTCTACGCCTTGCAGAATATGATTGAATACCACTGTAGCACCATCACTAGCATATTCAGGTGCTCGAAACTCTTCTTGGCTGAGATTAACGTAGACAGACACCTCGACTAGCCCATCAGAAAACAACATAAATTCAACCGCTTTATCACTACTTCGGTTATGACTATTTAATTTGTGTTTATTTGATTTTACCACAGCAAAACCTTGTGGTAGCCAGCTAACTTGCCAAGAAAGTGCTTTGTTTTGACGTTGCATTGTTAATTCAATAACCTCAGGCAATTCTGTTAATTGAAATTGCGCTAAGTTATCTGACAGTTGTTCATCGACTTCAATATGGGTAAATTGAATCTGCTCCAATAGTTGGCCTTGACGTGTCAATACCGCCATTTTTAACAACAAGCCAGTTTTTTGATCTAACCAAAGCCAATAATTATAACGATATTTATCTTTTGATACGACGCGAATAAGTTGAGCAACACGACCTAGAATTCGGCTTCGACCTACAGAAATAAAACGATAACTCTCTTCTAACTCGCTAATATCACCACGAAAAATAGTAGGAATTGGACTTCTAACATCACTAGAAATTATAGAATAGGGTTCTTGATCAGGCTCGATATAACTGACCACATCACCTTGGCGTAAAACATCCAGGCGAGGGCCATTAAGTCGAGTAAAGATTTCTAGTTCTTGCTCATTTTCACCAATACCATGTAACCAATGATAAGGCTCTGCTTGGTTATTTTTAACCACAACAAATGAAGTAGAGAAATTAAGTTGACGAAGTGAATTGGAGAGTCGCTCTAATGAGAGCTTCGCAGATTCTTTATCAGCAGTCATTGCTGATACATTAAAGCTTAACAGCAATAAAAAAAATGCCGATAGTTTCATAGGTTCTCAAAATTGATGGCTGAAAGTAAATAATACCCACTGGTATTATCAACTAATTCAGCCAATCAAGCTATTTTATATTACTACCTAACTTCACTTGTTGATTGTGATCTTTCAAAAGTGCTTGTAAGCGACGCTGCTGAGCAACTCTGTCAGAAGCTAATTGTTCATTCATTGCTTGCTGCGCTTGTTGCTTACTTTGTTGACTTTGAGAAGACTGAACATTAAAGCTCACAGGATTGGCATAACCCGATAAAGGTACTGTTTGTACTACTTGACTTGGTGTAATTGAAGAATTATCAGTAACATTATTCTGAACACCTACTATCATTAAAGCAGCAGCAGAAGCGGCTATAGCAACTTGTCCCATCGGTTTAATCAAGTTAGAGATTTTAGCTTTAAAGCGATTTGTTGCATCAACAACACTGTTTGTTTGTTGCTCTGTTGAATTATTGGAAATAGAAGCACTTTCCTGTGTAGATAAATGACTATTTTTTCCAGACGTTTGCAGAGAGGAGTTAGGGGATAGAATAGTTGCTTCTTGTGCAATCGCTGCAGAAATTGTTTCACTTAAATCGAGTTGTAAAGACTGTGGTACCTCATCACGTAAGACATCACCTATCAAATGATAGTTTTGCCACGTACTTGATAAGTCTTCATCCTTGAGCATATTATCAACTAAATGCGCACTTATACTATCATCTGTTGATGGAGAGTAATTATCGACTAATGAAGATATTGACTCTGATTTTATTTCACTCATATTTTACCTTAAAAACACTTGGTTAATTTCTGCGTTGACAAATGACTTAATTATTTTTTTGCAACAAGGGTCTAATCTTCTTGTCTATTGCATCACGCGCTCTAAATATACGAGAGCGCACGGTGCCTACAGGACACTCCATTATCGTAGCGATTTCTTCGTAGCTTAACCCTTCGATTTCTCGAAAGTTAATAGCTAACCGTAAATCATCCGGTAGTGATTCCATAGTAGTAAAAATTACTTTTTTAATTTCGGCTGTGAGTAATATTTTTTCTGGTGAAGCATTTTCTCTTAGTGCATCACCAGCTGTCTCTTATACACATCTGACGCTGCCGACGAATAGAGAGGTGTAGA
>OJHK01000515.1_pt1 | contig 24083 bp, 19 predicted proteins | sample 1595161 | NCBI WGS metagenome assembly OJHK01 (sample SAMN05416842, study PRJEB24817) | seawater metagenome | isolation source: Sea water | place: Canada:Atlantic | collected 2013-07 | reverse complement strand
GATGTAGAGAGGTCTCGTGGGCTCGGAGATGTGTATAAGAGACAGGTCGATGCATTATTAATAGATGATATACAATTTTTCGCTGGTAAAGATCGTACACAAGAAGAATTCTTTCATACTTTCAATGCTTTACTTGAAGGTAATCAACAAATAATCTTAACCAGTGACCGTTATCCAAAAGAAGTCGACGTTGAAGATCGTTTAAAATCTCGTTTTGGTTGGGGCTTAACCATAGCCATTGAACCGCCTGAATTAGAAACTCGCGTTGCCATTTTAAAACGTAAAGCACAAGAAAGTCATATTAACTTGGCGGATGAAGTTGCTTTTTTTATTGCTAAACGTTTACGCTCAAATGTTCGCGAATTAGAGGGCGCCTTGAATAGGGTGATTGCAAATGCTAACTTTACTGGCAGAGCAATTACTATTGATTTTGTTAGAGAAGCACTACGAGATTTGCTGGCCTTACAAGATAAATTAGTCACGATAGATAATATTCAGCGTACTGTTGCAGAGTACTATAAAATTAAAGTTGCCGATTTACTGTCTAAACGCAGAAATCGCTCAGTTGCTAGACCTCGTCAAATTGCCATGGCATTATCTAAAGAGCTAACTAACCATAGTTTACCTGAAATAGGTGATGCATTTGGTGGGCGTGATCATACGACTGTTCTACATGCCTGTCGTAAGGTAAAATCTTTACGCGAAGAATCTCACGATATAAAAGAAGATTATTCAAATTTAACAAGAACATTGTCATCATAATAATAAGTAAGTTAAAAGCGAGTCAGAAATGAAATTTTCATTAAATAGAGAATTACTCTTGAAGCCACTACTATTGGTTTCAGGTGCTGTAGAACGAAAAAGTACCTTACCCATTCTAAGTAATATACTTTTCGATGTAAGTGGGCAATCACTTACGTTAACAGCTACTGATTTAGAGTTAGAGATGGTGGCTTATGCGACTGTAGATAATCAATCAGACAATGGACAAGTTACAATACCAGCACGTAAGTTGCTTGATATATGTAAAAGTTTACCTGATGATTCTATGCTGACTTTTGAAACTGAAAATGACGTTATAAAAATTAGTACTGGTCGAAGTAAATATTCATTGTCTACTTTACCTGCGAGCGACTTTCCAAATATAGAACAATGGAAAGGTGATGTAGAGTTTAAATTAATGAAGTCTGAATTACTTCGATTAATCGAAAGTACCCATTTTTCAATGGCTAATCAAGATGTTCGTTATTACCTTAATGGTATGTCGATTGAGACAGAAGGTCATGAAATTCGCTCTGTTGCAACTGACGGCCATCGATTAGCTATTTGTAAAATTGCTAATCCAGAACTTCAACTGCCTGCACGACAAGTTATTGTTCCTCGTAAAGGTATTCTAGAAATCATTCGATTACTCGATCCTGTAGATGAAGATATTCAAGTATTTTTAGGTTCTAATCACATCAGAATAATCGACGCTGAGTTTTCTTTTACCAGTAAACTTGTTGATGGTCGTTTCCCTGATTATAGACGTGTGTTACCGCGTAATGGTGACAAAATCCTTAACGCTAATAAAGATGTATTAAGACAAGTGTTGTCGCGTGCTTCTATCTTATCAAATGAAAAGTTTAAGGGGGTTCGTTTAAATTTTGGTAGTACAGAATTAAAAATAACCGCTAACAACCCAGAGCAAGAACAAGCTGAAGAAGTCATTGAAATCGATTTCCCATACGAAGAAGTTGAAATTGGTTTTAACGTTAGTTACGTATTAGACGTGCTAAATGCGATTAAAGAAACTGATGTTAAATTTACTTTAGCTGACGCTAACAGTAGTGTGGTTATTGAAGGTGGCGAATCTGGAGAAGCCTTGTACGTTGTTATGCCAATGCGTTTGTAAGAATGAGTATAGGGAAGTTAATTGTTCAAGACTTAAGAAATATTGAAAATATATCGATTGAGTTACATCCAGATTTAAACTTTATAATAGGCGACAACGGTAGTGGTAAAAGCAGCTTCTTAGAAGCGATATTTTATTTAGGGCACGGTAAATCTTTCCGTAGTTCTAATGTTAGTAATTTACTACAACACAGCAAGAATAGCTTTACTGTTAGTGCAAAAACTAATAAAGATTGCCAAATGGGCGTTAGAAAAATATTTAACGGCACTAGTGCAGCAAATACTGAAATTAGAATTAATGGTGAAAAGCAGCATAAATTTTCAGTGCTTGCAAAAAATATTGCTGTACAAGTTATAACACCAGAAAGCTTTATTATATTTTTTGGTGGGCCAAAGCAAAGAAGAAGGTTTATTGATTTAGGATTGTTTCACGTGAAACATTCGTTTTCAGATCATTGGAAAGAATTTTCACGAATTTTAAAACAACGTAATGCATGTTTACGAAGTAAAACAACAGGCTCTACATTAGATTACTGGACAGAAGTCTTTGCTGAAAGCGCACAAGTAATTGCAGACCTAAGATCTGAATACGTGCAGGAGTTGACTAAAGAGTTAAGTTTTTGGCTCAAAATAATGTTACCTTCAGTATCTGAAGAAATTGTTATTCAATATCTACAAGGTTGGAATAGTAAAAAAAACTTGTTAGATGTTTTACAGCAATATCGCGAAAAAGAATTAGCTCACGGATATAGCTTATTTGGTGCACAAAAATTTGATGTTAGATTTCTATTAAATGGTGCTTCAATAGATAACCAACTATCAAGAGGGCAACAAAAGTTGTTTTTACTAGCGTTAACTTTTGCACAAGCAAAGTTAATTGAAAGAGTTAACCTAGTAAAACCAATTTTATTAATTGATGACGTAGGTGCAGAACTCGATATTCACTCTAGAGCATTATTAAACAATGCAATAGCAGCAATAGAATGTCAGGTAATCGTTACCGCAATTGATAAAGCAGCGGTGGAACAACTTGTTCCACAAAAAGAAAACTACAAAATGTTTCACGTGAAACATGGCAAACTATCAGTAATGAGTGAGTAGGCTACAAGCTATGACAATAGAAAATGAATATGACTCGGCAAGTATTAAAGTACTTAAAGGCTTAGATGCAGTTCGCAAAAGACCAGGGATGTATATAGGTGATACCGATGACGGCACAGGTCTTCATCATATGGTATTTGAGGTGTTGGATAACTCAATTGATGAAGCACTAGCAGGTCACTGTAGTGATATTATTGTTAAAATTCACTTAGACGGTTCGGTATCTGTTCGAGATGACGGACGTGGAATTCCAACAGAAATTCACCCAGAAGAAGGGATTTCAGCAGCTGAAGTTATCATGACAGTATTACATGCTGGTGGTAAGTTTGGTGGTGAAGACTCAGGCTATAAAGTTTCTGGTGGTTTACATGGTGTTGGTATTTCAGTAGTTAATGCATTGAGCCATAAATTAAAACTGAATATTCGCCGAGATGGTAAGTTATATGAACAACTTTATCATCACGGTGTTCCTGATGAACCACTAAAAGTTGTTGGCGAAAGTGATAAAACAGGAACAGAAGTTCGTTTCTGGCCAAGTGAAGACACATTTAGCGATGTATTATTTCACTATGATATGCTGGTAAAAAGAATTCGAGAATTATCATTTTTGAATTCAGGTATATCAATAAAACTTATCGATGAGCGTGAAGAAGGTAAGCAAGATCATTTCTATTTTGAAGGTGGTATACAAGCTTTTGTAGATTATTTAAATACAAATAAAACACCTGTAAACGAAGAAATATTCTATTTTGACTTAGAACGTGAAGACGGCATTATTGTTGAAGTTGCTATGCAATGGAACGATGGCTTCCAAGAAAGCATACATTGTTTTACCAATAACATTCCACAGCGCGATGGTGGTACACACTTAAGTGGTTTTAGAACAGCATTAACTCGTACCTTAAATAGTTACATGGTTAAAGAAGGTTTAAATAAAACTAAAAAAGGTGGTAACACTGAAACTAGTGCATCAGGCGATGACGCGCGTGAAGGTTTAACTGCAGTAATTTCTGTTAAAGTTCCAGACCCTAAATTCTCTTCTCAAACTAAAGATAAGCTAGTTTCTTCTGAAGTTAAAACCGCAGTAGAACAAGCTATGGGTGAGAAACTTGGTGAATACCTACTAGAAAAACCAGCAGTAGCTAGAACTATTATTATGAAAATAGTTGATGCAGCTCGCGCACGTGAAGCTGCTCGAAAAGCACGAGAAATGACACGCCGTAAAGGTGTACTAGATATTGCAGGTTTACCCGGTAAATTAGCTGATTGTCAGGAAAAAGACCCTGCGCTATCTGAACTGTATATAGTGGAAGGGGACTCTGCTGGCGGATCTGCCAAGCAGGGAAGAAACCGTAAAAACCAAGCTATATTGCCATTAAAAGGTAAAATTCTTAACGTTGAAAAAGCACGTTTTGACAAAATGATATCATCACAAGAAGTAGGAACATTAATTACTGCACTTGGTTGCGGTATTGGACGTGATGAATATAATCCTGATAAATTGCGTTATCACAGCATTATTATCATGACCGATGCCGATGTTGATGGTTCTCATATCCGTACACTACTACTGACATTTTTCTATCGTCAAATGCCTGAAATTATGGAACGTGGTTATATTTATATTGCACAACCGCCACTTTATAAAGTGAAAAAAGGTAAGCAAGAGCGTTACATTAAAGATGATGAAGGCTTAACTGAGTACCTTACGACATTAGCATTAGAAAATGCAGAAATACATGTAAATGAATCTGCACCAGCATTATCAGGTTTATCTCTAGAAAATTTAGTGAAGCAGTTCCGTAAAACACACGAAACAATTAAGCGTGTATCACGTTTAATACCAGCTGATATATTAGAGAAAATGATCTATGGTGACGTTATTGCTATAGAAGATTTTAAAGTAAAAGACAAAGTAGAGTCTTGGACAGCAAACCTTTTAAAGCAGCTTTCTGATCAAGACGGTAACGGCTCTATATATACTGTAGAAGTTAAACACGACCAAGAGCGAAATGTGTATTACCCTAGCTTCAATGTACGTAAGCATGGTATTGATACAGTGTACGATTGTGACTATGAATTTATTGACTCAAAAGAGTTTTTATCAATTCAAAACCTAAATAAAGCAGTTAATGGTTTAATGGAAGAAGGTGCGTACGTTAAGCGTGGCGAAAAAATCAAACCAATTACAGAATTTGAAGAAGCGCTAAATTGGTTAATGGCTGAGTCAAAACGTGGTCAATATATTCAACGTTATAAAGGTCTAGGTGAAATGAACCCAAATCAATTATGGGAAACAACCATGGATCCAGAGTCACGTAGAATGCTGCAAGTAACTATTGAAGATGCGATAGCAGCTGATCAATTATTTACTACTTTAATGGGTGACCATGTTGAACCGCGTAGAAACTTCATTGAAGATAATGCACTTAAAGTAGCTAACTTAGATGTTTAGTATTTAAAGCTTTAAGATAAAAATGCCCGATCATCAAATCGGGCATTTTTTGTTTCTAACCTTGCATAATATTTAAATTAATTATTAAACATCTACGCAAGGACACTAGGCTAATAAAGCGACAAACGTTATAATTAGCCTTATTTAATACAATATAACCATAGATTCGGAATGTTATGAGTACCTTTAATATAAAGACCTTTCAAGGACTAATACTGCAGTTGCAAGATTATTGGTCGCGCCAAGGCTGTGTAATCGTTCAGCCATTAGATTTAGAAGTAGGGGCAGGCACATTTCACCCGATGACATTCTTACGTTCAATTGGTCCTGAGCCAATGAGTAGTGCTTATGTACAACCATGTCGTCGACCAACAGATGGGCGCTACGGTGAAAACCCAAACCGACTACAGCACTACTACCAATTTCAAGTTATGCTAAAGCCTTCGCCAGATAATATACAGGAGCTTTACCTTAACTCATTAAAAGAAATGGGTATTGATCCACTTGTACATGACATACGTTTTGTAGAAGATAACTGGGAATCACCTACATTAGGTGCCTGGGGATTAGGCTGGGAAATCTGGTTAAACGGTATGGAAGTAACACAGTTTACTTATTTCCAACAAGTAGGTGGTATTGAATGTGCTCCAGTTACTGGTGAAATAACTTACGGCTTAGAACGCTTAGCTATGTACATACAAAACGTTGATAGTATTTATGACCTAGTTTGGACCGATGGTCCTATGGGCAAAGTATTATATGGTGATGTTTTTCATCAAAACGAAGTTGAGCAATCAACCTATAACTTTGAACATGCTGACGTAGACGCACTATTCAAAACATTTGATCAATGTGAAAAAGATAGCCAAAAATTGATAGAAGCCGGCTTAGCTTTACCTGCATATGAACAAGTGATGAAAGCATCACATGCTTTTAACTTGCTTGATGCACGCCACGCAATATCAGTAACAGAACGTCAACGATACATATTACGAGTTAGAACATTATCAAAAGCTTGTGCACAAGCTTACTATGATAAACGAGAAGAACTTGGCTTTCCGCTATGTAAAAACAATTCAGCAAATGGTAACACGACTAAGGAACAATCATAATGACTACAGAAACACTACTGATTGAACTAGGTACTGAAGAGTTACCACCAAAATCACTAAGAACCTTAGCAACTACATTTTTTGAACATATAAAGTTGCAATTAGACGATGCCAATTTAACGTATTCAGCTATCAACTGGTATGCAACTCCGCGTCGTTTAGCGGTAAAGGTTGAAGACCTAATAGCAAATCAAGCAGACAAAGCGATAGAAAAACGTGGTCCTGCAGTTAACGTAGCATTTGACGCCGAAGGTAACGCAAGCAAAGCCGCAGAAGGTTGGGCACGCTCTAATGGTATTACTGTTGCAGAAGCAGAGCGATTAGTTACTGATAAAGGTGAATGGTTACTTTATAAAACTGTTGAGCAAGGTAAGCACGTTGAACAATTAATTCCAGCTATGGTAAATAACGCTATTGCGAAACTACCTGTACCTAAACCTATGCGTTGGGGTTCAGGCAGAACACAATTTATTCGACCAGTGCACACCCTTACACTTATGTATGGTTCAAGTATTCTGGCGGGTGAGTCTTTAAACATTAGCTCTAACAATTTAGTAACGGGTCATCGTTTTCATCATCATGGCTTAGTAGCACTTTCTCATGCAGACGATTACCAAAGCGCGCTAAAAGCAGCACATGTGGTGGTTGACTATCAAGCACGTAAAGAAACTATTCAACAGCAAATTAATATTGCTGCAAAAGAAATAGGTGGCACAGTTGTTCATGACGAAGATTTGCTTGAAGAAGTAACCTCATTAGTTGAATGGCCTGTCGTATTAACAGGAAGCTTTGATGAAGAGTTTTTGAATGTACCACCAGAACCGCTAATTTATTCGATGAAAGACCACCAGAAGTACTTTCCAGTTACCGATGGTAAAGGTAACTTGTTGAATAAATTCATATTTGTATCAAATATTGAAAGTAAAGACCCAAGCCAAGTTATTAAAGGAAATGAAAAGGTTATTCGTCCACGTTTAGCTGATGCAGAGTTTTTCTTTAAAACTGATAAAAAACAATCACTTGAATCTAGATTAGAAAGCTTAGAGTCTGTATTGTTTCAAAAACAATTGGGTACAGTAAAAGCTAAGTCAGCACGCATTGCTAGCTTAAGTGAATTTGTCGCTAATGTAATTGGCGATGATGCAGCTATGGCACATCGTGCCGGTTTATTGAGTAAAACTGATTTAATGTCAGACATGGTACTTGAGTTTCCACAAGTGCAAGGCACCATGGGTAAATACTACGCTCAGCATGATGGTGAGCCAGAAGCTGTTGCTCAAGCACTTGAAGATCAATATCGTCCACGTTTCGCTGGTGATGCATTACCAGAGCAAACAATTGGTTGTGCAGTCGCTATTGCCGATAAAGTGGATACCTTAGTGGGTATTTTTGGTATTAACCAAGCCCCTAAGGGTGATAAAGACCCGTTTGCTTTACGCCGTGCTGCTATTGGTTTAATACGTATTATTATCGAAAAAGATCTAAATTTAGATATTGCAGATTTAATCGCTAAAAGTGTTGAGCTTTACCAAGACAAACTTACCAATCAAGATGTAAGCAAACAAGTACTTGATTTTGTATTTGGTCGTTACCGTGCTTATTATCAAGATCAAAATATGAGTGTTGATGTTATACAAGCCGTATTAGCAAATGCACCATCAGCGCCACTAGATTTTAATAAGCGTATTCACGCAGTAACACATTTTAAAACGTTATCTGAAGCAGCAACATTGGCTGCCGCAAATAAACGTGTCGGTAATATTTTAGTTAAATTTAAAGGCGAGTTGTTTAACGCATTCGACCTAGAATTAGCTAGCGAAGCTGCTGAAACAGAATTGGCAACAGCCTTTTCAACTGTGAAAGCTAAAATAGCACCGTTAATGACAGCAAAAGATTATCAAGGTGCATTAACTGAGCTATCGGCTCTGAAACAACCTATTGATAACTTCTTTGATAACGTTATGGTAATGGCAGACGACGAACAAGTTAAAACCAACCGTTTAACGTTACTGAACGAAATTCGTAATAGCTTTTTTGCTATCGCCGATATTTCATTATTGCAGTAAAAATTAAGTAAGCAAAAACTACAAAGGGAATGCTAAGGCATTCCCTTTTTTATGTTTGAGTATAAGTTAAATATTAGAAGTTTAGGATAATTTTGAGGTTGTAGCTTGCATTGTGAGCGCATTATCCAGTTATTAATTAAGTTTAATAACTGAGTATTTGAATGCACTAATTTTGCTTGTTTATTCCATGATCCTATTGTCTTTCAACCATGGATAGTAATACCTGAAAATATTTGTTATTAATGTGTAAATAATTAAATTGGAAACCTTTTCTGCAAAAGGGAAGTTACCTCCTATAAATAATATAAGAAGTTATGGACCCATTACAAAGACTTGCTGAAAATAACCTTAAAGGTTTGAATGTAAAGAAGACAGAAGGTAACTTTCGATATTTTTTGCTTTCTGCTATTTTTCTTCTTTTGTATGCAGGCGCGAGCTATTTATATTTCACTTATGAAGAGTCTATTTTGGGTTTCGAATTTTGGGGTCCATCTAAACAGGTTTGGTTGATTGTTGTGTTGCTAACAGGTGGAATTGGATCATTATTTTTTAGTGGTGGGTTAGCTATTGTAATTTGGGCTGATTTATTTGCTAAGGAGCTTGGTACTAAAGTTAAAAATGGTTATACATTCATTTTTGCAGCTTTATCAATTGGTGTTAGTCTTTCATTTATTTTTCTTTCAATAACACTAAGTATTTTTGTTATAGACAATAATCAAAATATTTTTCATTTTTTAAGTTTCGGTTATAGGGAGCCACCTTATTTTATTGAGATGATTCTTAATTATCTGCTAGTTATTATTGTCTCCATAACTGTTGGTTTATTTTACTCTATTTTTACTTTACCATTTAAGGCAAGTCGCCACGCAAAAGAGTTCGCATCAACAACACGCACTAAGGCTGGCTAGAAGTAAACTTAGTGTGCAGATATGAAAAACCCTTGGTCGTTATAAATTTCATAAACCCATGAAATATTTAATAATTTCTAGTTACGGATTCTCTTGATATGTTTGTGAGCTTATAAAACTTATAGCCTGCTTTTTAAGGTAAGAAGGGTCAAAGCTTTATAAACATAGTAATGGGCTATTTAAAAGATAGCTATTAAGGATGATTTTCCTATATATCCTTTAATATTAACAGGTTAAGCTAAACCTTTCTTAATAACATACTGATAGGGCATTTCTTTAACTTGCTGTGCAATTAATTGATGCTCCATAAAACGACAAAAACTCGGAATATCTCGGGCAGTAGAAGGGTCGTCAGCACTAACCAATAAAGTCTCACCATCTGCCATTTTACGAATCTTCAGACGTAGCATCATTACGGGTTCAGGGCAGCGAAGTCCAATCGCATCTAAGTGCTGGTCGGTATTCGAAAAAGGACTATCGGTCATACTTTGCAAAGCCTAGTGAAGGAAAATAATTTGGTGGCAATTTTAAAGCCTATTTAAATTCACGCAACTATAAAATTATTTAGAATCTTAAATTATTAAGCCACATTTAGTCTTGGCCTAATAATATCAAGTACAAATATTGATAAATAAGCCAATAATTGTGCTGAATAGACTTGCTTTGTTAAGTTAGGAGTGAATAATTGATCTACCGTTATTTTTCAAAGGTCATAAAATGCCGTTAGGTCGTTTCCGATTCATTAAAACCATTATATTAAGTAGCCTATTAGCCTGCACCTCTGCATTTGCTAGTGATGATAATCAGCAACGTAAAACTTTTTTTGAAGCTGAAAATCAAGTTTGGAACGCTAGCTCTGCGACCTATCAAAATTTATATCAACAATTACATTATTACCCATTACAACCGTACTTAGATCAGAAAAGGTTAATGACTAAAATGAACTTGTCGTCAGCGACTGAGATCAGTAAGTTCTTAACAAAATATGAAGGTACGCCACTTGATTGGCCGTTACGAAAAAAATGGTTAGCATATTTAGCTAAACGGAAGGAAGCGGTACTTTTTCAAACCTTTTTTAAGCCAACAAGTAATGTAGAACTAACGTGTCAGCATTATAGATTTGAATTAGAAACTGGTGTTACGCCAACACGGGTTCTGCCTAAAGTGAGTGCGCTATGGCTGGTAGGTAAGTCACAACCCAAAGTGTGTGATCCATTATTTAAAAAGTGGCAACAAGCAGGCTACCGTACTGATGATCTTATCTGGCAACGAATAGTGTTAGCTGCCGACGGCGGAAAGCATAGTTTGATCCCTTATTTGACTAAACTATTACCTGAGCAAGAACAAAACTTAGCAAAAATTTGGCATAAAGTACGCCGTGATCCAGCATATATTAGCAAATTGTCTCGTTTCAGTAATAAAACTGAGCGTGAGGCAGAAATAGTGGCTTATGGTTTGAAGCGCTTAATATGGCGAGCACCTGAAAAAGCTTTAGATACTTATGCTTTAGCCAAAACATTACTGCCTTTTACTGAAGAGCAGCAGCAACAAATTACCTTAAAATTTGCACTATCTTTAGCAAGTAAAAACCATGCACAAGCGGCTAATTGGTTAGCGCAAGTTGATGAAAAGTTATTTAGTAGTAACCTAACACAGTGGTATATAACCGACGCATTGCGTGATCAAAATTGGCAGCACATAAAAGACAAGCTTTTAACATTGCCACTAACAGCACAACAGAGTTTACAGTGGCGATATTGGTATGGCAGAAGCTTGTTAGCCACAGATGACTTAGTACAAGGAACTAAACTATTAAATGAATTGGCTCAAAGTCGTCATTATTATGGTTTTCTAGCGGCTAGCTACTTAAATAAACCTGTTAACTTTCAAAATATACCGCTAGTAATAACTACCGAAGAAAAAGCCTTAGTAACTCAAAGTCCTGAAGCTAAAAGGGCGTTAGAGTTGTTTGCTATCGGGCGATATCATCATGCTCGATTAGAATGGAATTATTGGCTGTCTAAATTAAATAAACGCGATAAGTTAGTTGCTTCGAAAGTTGCTACTGAAATGCAATGGTATGATCGCGCCATATTTACTTTGGCGAAAGTGGGCTATTTAAATGATGTTAATTTACGTTTTCCATTGGGCTTTGAAACTGAAATTAAACACTATGCAGGCAATCAAAAAATTAACCCTGCATGGGCGTTTGCAATTACCAGACGTGAGAGTTCGTTTATGTCTGATGCTAATTCTCCTGCTGGCGCTAAAGGTTTAATGCAAATAATGCCGGCAACAGCCAAGCAACTTGCTCGTAAAAAGGTTTCAAACCAGTACTTATTCAAAGCGAAGAATAATATAAAATTAGGCACGAAATATTTACGGAATTTACTCGACCGACATCATGGCAATCAGGTGCTTGCCACAGCCGCATATAATGCTGGACCGCATAGGGTAAAAAGTTGGTTAAAAGATGCCAAACCTTTACCTGCAGACGTTTGGATAGAAACAATCCCTTTTAAAGAGACCCGAGAATACGTTAAAAGTGTTTTAGCTTATCAGCAAATTTATCAGGATAAAGTAGGGCAGAAAGGGTCCTTGTTTGACCAAATTATCGCCATGAACATTAACGAGTAGCAATTGTGCTAAGCATTATAATATAGCGCTAAACACGTTATAATTAATATCAAAGCAATTTAGAGAGTTACCAGATGAATAAACTAGCAAACCAATACCCAGCACACGTTGCTGAGTTACAAAAACGTACTAAAGCCGTATTAACAAGAGAAAACCTTGAAGGTTTAGTTATTCATTCTGGTCAAGAAATTAAAGCCTTCTTAGACGATAACAGTTACCCATTTCGTGTTAACCCACACTTTAAAGCTTGGTTACCTTTGGTTGATGTTGCTAATTGTTGGTTAGTGGTAAATGGCAACGATAAACCGACCCTGATATATTATCAACCAGTTGATTTTTGGCATAAAGTTATTGGTTTAGCAGATAATTATTGGAATGAATTTTTTGATATTAAAATTTTAGCTAAAGCCAGTGAAGTTGATAAATTACTGCCATACGATAAAAAATCTTTCGCCTATATTGGCGCGCATATTGAAGTAGCTAAAGCGTTAGGGTTTGAGCATATTAACCCTGAACCATTAATTAATTACTTACACTTTCATCGTGCATACAAAACCTCATATGAGCAAGAATGCATGCGCCGCTCAAGCGCTATAGCGGTAAAAGGGCATAAAGCAGCAAAAGCGGCCTTTTTTGATGGCGCCTCAGAGTACGATATTCAGCACGCTTACTTAAAAGCTACTCAACATGTAGAAAGCGAAACACCTTATGGCAATATTGTAGCGTTAAATGAAAACACCTCTATTTTACATTACACTGCTTTAGATCGTGGTGTTCCGCAAGCTCATCGTTCTTTTTTATTAGATGCTGGCGCTAATTTTCATGGTTATGCTTCTGACATTACCCGTACATATTCATTTAAACGCGATCGCTTTGCTGAGTTAATTGCTCGCATGGATATTTTAATGTTAAATGCTGTTGATGCTTTAAAGCCAGGACTGAGCTATGTTGATTTACATATTGCTACCTATCGTGAAATTGGTAAGGTTTTAAAAGAGTTTAACTATATTAATGTTGATGCGGATACTGCAGTTGAAGCTGGTATTATTTCGACTTTTTTTCCGCATGGTTTAGGGCATCACTTAGGTTTACAAGTACACGATGTCGGTGGGTTTATGGCAGATGAACGCGGCACACATGTGAATGCTCCTGACCCTCATGGTTTTTTACGTACCTCGCGCGTAATAGAAAGTAACCAAGTATTTACCGTAGAGCCAGGCTTATATTTTATTGACTCTTTGCTCGGCGATTTAAAAAATTCAGTGCACGGTAAAATGGTGAACTGGCAAGAGGTTGATGCAATGAGGCCTTATGGCGGTATCAGAATAGAAGACAATATAATTGTGCATCAATCGCATAATGAAAATATGACCCGAGATCTTGACTTAAATTAAGCGAATATTTGGGTGTCTAAACCATACACAATAGCGGCTGAAGAAATTATTGATGAAACAATAGTCACGCGCAGTCGCTTTATTTGCTACCTTCAGCCATGCACAAGTAGTGCACAAGCAAAGGCTTTTATTAAAAGCTTACAAGCTCTGCACCCGCAAGCAAATCATCATTGCTATGCCTTTATTGCTGGTCGGCCAAACGATAGCCAACTATACGGCTTTTCAGATGACGGAGAGCCTTCTGGTACCGCAGGTAAACCCATGCTTACCATGTTAATGGGAAGTAATGTAGGTGAGGTTTGCGCTGTTGTTGTGCGCTATTTTGGTGGTACAAAACTCGGACCTGGCGGTCTTCAGCGTGCTTATGGCGGAAGTGTTAAGCAAGCTTTAGCGCTTTTACCGACAAAATTGAAAATTCCTATGGTACGTAAAACACTAGCGTGTCAATATACCCAAGTGAATGATGTACTGTATTTTATTGAGCAAATTGGTGGTGAAATAATCCAGCAAGACTACAATGAAAATATCGTTCTTACGCTTGCAATACCAGAACAAAAAATTGAGCTATTTCAGCAGCAATTGCAAACCCTGTCTGCTGGGCAGCTACTACTGAAATCCATAACCAAAAAGCAATAATAAAATACTGTGCAATTTAAAAATATCATCCGTATATTAGGATTACTAGTCGCTTTATTGAGCGTAACTATGCTGCCGCCCGCTTTTATTTCTCTGGTGTATCGAGACGGTGGTGGTGTTTCATTTTTAATGTCTTTTGTTTTTTGTTTAGTTGCAGGATTACTTTCATGGTATCCGTATCGTGCTGAAAAAAGTGACTTAAGAGCACGAGAAGGCTTTTTAATTGTTGTGCTCTTTTGGACTGTATTAGCAAGCTTTTCAGCCGTACCATTAATGTTGTTAGATGAGCCTAACCTGTCGGTTGCCGATGCATTTTTTGAGTCTTTTTCTGGGCTAACCACCACAGGTGCAACCATTTTAACGCAGATTGATGGCTTGCCACATGCCGTACTTTGGTATCGTCAGCAATTGCAATGGTTAGGCGGTATGGGAATTATCGTATTAGCGGTAGCTATTTTACCTATGTTAGGTATTGGTGGCATGCAGTTATATCGCGCCGAAACGCCAGGCCCGGTTAAAGATTCAAAAATGACTCCGCGTATTGCCGATACGGCAAAGCACTTATGGCTTATCTATGTATCGTTAACAACGGCGTGTGCATTAAGTTATTGGGCTGCGGGCATGAGTTTTTTTGATGCTATTTGTCACTCGTTTTCTACGATTGCCATAGGTGGCTTTTCTACCCATGATTTAAGTATCGGTTATTATAACAGCCCATTAATTAACTTTATTTGTGTGTTCTTCTTGTTAGTTGCTGGGGTTAATTTCGCATTACATTTTGCAGTTGTTAATAGTCGTTCGCTACGCAGTTATTTCTACGACTCCGAATTTAAAGCCTTTTTGAGTATTCAATTCGTATTGGTTCTAATATGCTTTGTTGTACTAGCAAGTTTTAATATTTACCAATCAGGTTTTGAGAATTTTGAGCAGGCACTTTTTCATGCGGTATCAATTAGTACCACCGCTGGATTTTCAGGTACTTCTGCGGGTGAAGCTACATTTTCTAACTGGCCAACATTACTACCGCTTTTATTAATATTTTCGAGCTTTATTGGTGGTTGTGCTGGTAGTACCGGTGGCGGAATGAAAGTTATTCGAGTGGTACTGCTTTATTTACAAGGTGTTCGAGAATTAAATAAATTAGTGCACCCTAAGGCTGTTTTTACTATCAAGCTGGGTAAAAAAGCTTTACCTAACCGAGTAGTTGAAGCCATTTGGGGATTCTTCTCAGCTTATACCGCAGTTTTTGTTATTTGTATGTTATTACTTTTAGCCGCAGGTATGGATGAATATTCAGCGTTTACTGCAGTGGCAGCATGCTTAAATAACTTAGGCCCAGGTTTGGGACAGGTTGCGGCTAATTTTGCTGAGATCACGGACTTTAGTAAATGGGTATTGATTGTTGCTATGTTGTTCGGACGCTTAGAGATATTTACCTTGCTGGTATTATTCACACCAGCATTTTGGCGAACTTAATTTAGCCTTTATGATGTTAGACCTTTTAGCCTATGAGGTGTAATTAGAAAAAAGTTATAGCATCAAGTTGGAATAAAGCTTCTACATCACTGATATAACGTTTATTCACTAAGAATAACACCACATGATCTTCAGCTTGAATCTTAGTGTCAGAATGAGCAATTAGCACTTCTTCATCGCGTACAATTGCGCCTATGGTTGTTCCTGGTGGTAATTTTATTTGTTGAATAGTTTTACCGATAACCTTAGAGGAGTTTTCGTCACCTTTAGCGACTATTTCAATCGCTTCAGCCGCACCGCCACGTAAACTATAAACATTATCAATGTTACCACGACGTACATGAGTCAATAATGCTGAAATGGTAGCATGTTGAGGAGAAACAGCGATATCAATATTGCTACCGTGTACCAAGTCGATATAAGCACTTCGTTGAATTAGTACCATGGCTTTACGTACACCTAAACGTTTAGCTAATAACGAAGACATGATATTAGCCTCGTCATCGTTTGTTACGGCAATAAATACGTCAAATTGATCAATATGTTCTTCCATTAGCAGTTCTTGATCAGACGAATCACCAGTAAAAACCAGTGTGTCGTTTAATTCAGATGCTAAATAAGCGGCACGTTTAGCGGAATGCTCAATTAATTTTACTTGATGATTTTTTTCTAATAAGCGGGCTAAACCTGAACCTATATTACCACCGCCGGCGATCATAATTTTTTTATACGGTGCTTCTAATTTTTGCAGTTCGTTCATCACCGCACGAATATGTATTGAGGCGGCAATAAAAAATACTTCATCGTCGGCTTCAATAACCGTAGTGCCTAATGGGCGGATAGGTTTACCATTTCGATAGATCGCGGCAACCCGGGTATCAATATTGGGAATATGCTCACGTAACGTTGAAAGGGCATGCCCTACCAGTAAACCACCATAATAAGCCTTCACAGCAACTAAACTTACTTTGCCATTAGCAAACTCTAATACTTGTAATGCGCCAGGGTAATCTATTAAGCGAGCAATATCGCGGGTAACTAGCTGCTCTGGTGCTATAACATGGTCAACAGGAATGTTTTTATTTTGAAAAAGCTCTTCTTGGTACTTAAGTATTTTACTTGATCGAATACGCGCTATTTTATTGGCGGTATTAAAAAGGGAATAACAAATCTGACAAGCAATCATATTAATTGCATCGTCATTGGTTACGGCAACAACTAATTCAGCATCTTCTGCGCCAGCTTGTTTTAATATATCAGGATGAGAACCATGACCAACAACAACGCGTAAATCCATTTTGTCTTGTAACTCACGCAAGGTTTCGCTGTTGGTATCGATAAGCGTAATGTCGTTTTTTTCACCAACAAGGTTTTCTGCTAATGTTCCACCAACTTGTCCAGCACCAATAATTATAATTTTCATTTAAGATTGCTTTTATGGTTGTTTTTTAACTAATTTAGCGTAATAGAAACCGTCCATCGCATTATTATTGGTCAAAATTTGCCAACCTATATCGTTCGCGTTGTCGGTAATTGCAATATGTTCTGCATCAGGATTTAAATCAATAAAACGCTGAACTTGCTGACTATTTTCTTCAGGCAATATACTACATGTTGCATATAGCAAAGTACCACCGGGTTTTAGTAAAGACCATATGTTTTTTAATATATCTTGCTGTAAGTCAGTTAACACGGTTATATCTTGGCTTTTGCGTAACCATTTAATATCAGGGTGGCGACGAATTACACCAGTGGCAGAACAAGGTGCATCTAGCAATATTCGGTCAAACAGTTGCCCATCCCACCATTTTTCAGGAGAAGCAGCATCACCTGCAATAACATCAGCCTGTAAGTTTAAGCGTTGAAGATTTTCATGCACGCGCAGTAACCGAGTAGCTTCAATATCCAATGCTGTCATGGCTTTAATTTTTGGACTGTATTCTAGAATATGACAAGTTTTTCCACCAGGAGCCGCGCAGCAATCTAAAACGTTATCGTTAGGCTGACAGTCAAGTAAGTGAGCTGCTTGTTGAGCTGCGCCATCTTGAATTGATACCCAACCTAGTTGAAACCCAGGGAGTTTGTTTACGTCTACAGCTTCTACTAATCGAATAGCTGATGATTTTTCATCAATATAGGCATGTTTAATATCGGTGTCAGCTAATAACAGCAAGTACTGCTCAAGACTATGATGTAAGGTATTTACCCGCAACCACATAGGTGGTCTTTCCATATTGGCGTTAAGAATATCTTGCCAACTCTCAGGGTAGCTCAGTTGTAACTTTTTTATAAACCAAGACGGATGGTTAAATGCAACGGCCGCAGGTAGTTTACTAGTATCGGGTTGAATGTTTTGCTCGAGTAGCTGTTTTTGCTGGCGTTGAAAATTTCTTAATATACCGTTGATAACCCCTTTTAAGTGCTCACACTTTAAAGGCTTACAGGCTGAAACTGTTTCGTTAAAAGCAGCGTGATCAGGTATGCGGGTATATTTTATTTGGTAAATGCCGACCAATAATAAAAAGTGTCCAACCCGTTGTTTGCCCGTGAGTGGTTTTTTAATAAAGTCACGAACGTCATGCTCAAGTTCTGGTAAATGCCTTAATACGCCATAACAAAGCTCTTGCAATAGGCCTTTGTCTTTAATATCTATTTTTGCAATTTGTTGAGGTAGCTCGTCAGATAAACTTCTTCCTTTATCAACAACAGCAAAGGTACAACGTGCAGCGAGGGCTCTCAGATTAGCGGCCATAATTAAGTTAGCTCTTGTTGAGGGGGAGTTGGGCCATTGATTGATTGGCCTTTAGTAAACCACTCAGCTTTGCCATTGAGTATATCGGCTACGGCTAAGGCTTTTTTACCTGGTAATTGCAAAGTTTCAAGCCTAAGGGCACTGTTATGGGTTGCAACCACAATACCTTGCTTATCCACGCTAATAATAGTGCCAGGGGCTTGCTTATGTTCAAGCGCTACAACACTTGCTTGCAATACCCTAATACGGTGTTCGGTGCCGTTTTCATTAAAAGTAAACTGTGCAACAGGCCACGGAATGTAAGCTCTTATTTTGCGATCAAGTACAAGTGCAGGTTGCTGCCAATTTAACTCAGCATCTGCTTTATCGAGTTTAGCTGCATGTGTAGCCAATGTATTGTCTTGAGGTTCGCGCTTATATTCACCTGAAGCCATTAATGTTAGCGTTTCTAATAACGCTGTTGGACCAAGAGCTGCTAATTTAGTGTATAAACTGGCACTAGTATCATTTGAAGTAATGTCACAAGTAGCGGTTAATATCATATCACCAGTATCTAGGCCTTTATCCATTTGCATTATGGTAACACCTGTTATGGCGTCGCCAGCTTCTAATGCGCGCTGAATAGGCGCTGCACCGCGCCACTTTGGTAGAATAGAACCATGAACATTAATACAACCTAACCTTGGGGTTTCTAAAATTACTGTTGGCAGAAGTAAACCATAAGCAACCACAACCATTACATCAGCTTGATAAGCCGTTACGTTTAATTGTGACTCTAAAGATTTAAAGTTTTCAGGCTGCTGAACAGGAATATCATTTTCTAACGCTAATAACTTGGTAGCACAAGCAGTGAGCTTTTTACCCCGCCCAGCAGGTTTATCTGGTGGACAATAAACCGCAACGACATTATGTTGCGATTGAATAAGTGCTGCGAGGTGCTGCGCAGCAAAATCGGGTGTGCCAGCAAAAATAATATTTAATGGTTGTGTTAAGTCGTTGGACAAAGGTGTTTCCAAAATGCAATTGAGTAAAATTGTTGTACGTTTGAAAAAGCTTAAGCGTTTGCTTTATCTAAGCGTGCTTCTTTTTCTAGCTTTTTCTTGATACGTTGGCGTTTTAGTGGTGATAAATAATCAACAAATAAAATACCATCTAAATGATCTAGCTCATGCTGAATGCATATCGCTAAAAGTTCTTCTCCATCTAAAGAAAACTCTTTACCATTTTCATCAAGGGCGGTCACGGTAACGTCAACACTGCGGTCAACTTTTGCATAGCAGCCCGGTACCGATAAACAACCTTCTTCATTAATAAGTGTGTTTTCACTTTTACGCGTGATGACAGGGTTTATTAACACATAAGGGTGCTCTTTGTTTTCAGAAACATCGATAACGACAATTCTTTGGTGAATATCAACTTGAGTTGCTGCTAAACCTACACCATTTTCATCATACATGGTTTCAAACATGTTACTGATAATAGTGCGAATTTCATCATTAACTTCAGTTACGGGTTGTGCTTTGGTTCTTAATCTCTCATCAGGAAATCGTAATACAGGTAAAATAGCCATAATTTATCAAAAGAGTTCGCGAAATTTCGCATAGAGTGTTATGTTTCAATTTTAGCCATTAATTATAATTAATCATAGTGGTTTAGGATAAAACCTAGAATAATAGGCAGATTAACATGCTAATAAGAATATTTTCGTTGATACTTGGTTTAACTTTGTCAGTTTCTATACTGGCTGATGAGCTAACCATTAAGTCAGATGCTCCTAAATCTTATATTGTTAAGAAAGGAGATACTCTTTGGGATATATCAGGTGTATTTCTCAAACAACCGTGGTTGTGGCCTAAATTATGGCGGCTGAACCCAGAAATAAATAACCCACACTTAATTTATCCTGGTGATGAATTACGACTCGTTTTTGACGAAAATGGCCAACCTATGTTGGTTAAAGGTAAGCCTGAACTTAAATGGTCGCCTAAAATTCGTAAACAGTTAAAAGATCAAAATCCAGTGAGTACTTTGCCATTGCATGCCATTGCACCGTACATTCGCTACGATAGTGTAAAAAGTTTAGCTGAATTAGAAGCGCTACCTTACATTATTGGTAGTGACGAAGGCTACAAGTCGAGCATTGACGGTTTTAAAGTTTATATTAATAGTGATCTAACCATTGGTCAAAGCTATGGTATTTATAATAAAGGTGATGCCATTGTTGACCCTGAAACTAATGAAAACCTTGGTTATAACATCCAACTCGTTGGTACAGGTAAAGCAACACAAACAGGAGATATGAGCAAAAAGCAACCTAGCACCATTTATATTGATGGCGCAACGCGTGAAATTCGCTCTGGTGCTTTTGTTATTCCGGTAAATAAAGATCAGCAGTTTCCTTCTATTTTTACCATGCGTGCAGCGCCTGAAGAGTTAAGCGGGTTGATTGTTAGTTCATTAGCTAAATTGCGTGAATTTGCAAAGTTTGATGTGGTAATGATTAATAAAGGTCAAAGCCAAAATTTACAAGTTGGTGATGTACTTACAGTTAAACGAAAAAGTCCTGCGGTAGTCGAAACAGACAATGGTCCACAATATACTAAAGATACTTCACGCTGGAATAAGTTATCTAGCAATAATCTTTCAGATTACGATATGCCGGCGGAAGCAATAGGGCAGGTAATGGTATTTAGAGTTTACGATAAGGTCAGTATGGCATTAATACTTAATTCTGAAACGCCTCTTCGTGTGCTTGATGGAGTTACCGCGCCGTAACCTATAAGTTGGCCCCTCTTAAGGAGAAGAAGGTGGCAAGTAACAATAACAACAATGAAACATTGGTGTTAACAACAGCACATTACTGGTTAGCGGTGAAAGCAATTCCACGGCTAGCCAGTCATAAAAAAATTGCCTTAGTTGAAAAATATGGTTTAACGACTTTATTTTCAACAACAGTTGATTTAACCCTTTCAGGTTTAACCAGCCGCCAACAACTTGCCGTGTCATCGCCTGACTGGCAAGCGTTCTCAAAAATAATTACTGACTCTGAGCTATGTCAAAGCCAAATATTGACCTTTGACTCACCAGCATACCCGCAATTGTTAAAAGAAATTTATGATCCCCCTGTAGTGCTGTTCATTCGAGGTAATGCCGACTTATTGTTATTACCTAAAATGGCTATTGTTGGTAGCCGCAATGCTACCGTTTCAGGACGCGAAATATCCAACAAATTAGCAAACGAACTAACTGACCAGTTTGTGGTTACTAGTGGTATGGCATTAGGTATTGACGCACAAGCCCATTTAGGTGCTATGCAAAATCAAGGTTTTACGATTGCCGTAGTTGCAACCGGTTTAGACTTAATCTATCCGGCTCGACATAAAGCATTACAAAAAAATATTCTTGAAAATAAAGGCTTAATTATTAGTGAGTTTGCTCCCGGCGTTGCACCTAAAGCGGGGCACTTTCCTAAAAGAAATCGCTTAATTAGCGGATTAAGTTTAGGGGTTATTGTGGTTGAAGCTTCAATGAAGAGCGGTTCTTTGATCTCAGCACGTTGTGCGTTAGAACAAGGACGAGAGGTATTTGCTGTTCCAAGCTCGATTTATAACTTGCAGGCTAAAGGTTGTCATTGGTTAATTAAACAAGGCGCTAAACTTGTTGAAGGTATTGCCGATATAGTAGAAGAGTTTGAAGATATAGTAGAAGAGTTTGAAGATATTGCGTCAAACGGTCTAAACTTAAGTAGAAACAAAGAGAAAGATACTTCGATAGAAAAAAGTAAAGAACAAGACTTGTGTAACGATTCAATGTTAGCTAGTGTGGGATATGAAATTACACCGGTAGATGTAGTAGTTTCACGCAGTAAACTACCTATAGATGTAGTGCTAACTCGTTTAACAGTACTTGAACTTAGGGGGCTGGTATCTGCTGTACCAGGAGGTTACCTTAAATTAAATAGGGGCTAGTTATGTTTGATATCTTGATGTATCTTTTTGAAAATTATATTCATAGTGAAGCTGATGTCATGGTAGACCATGAATTACTGACTGATGAATTAACACGTGCTGGTTTTCACCAAGATGAAATTTATAAAGCACTTGCTTGGCTAGAAAAATTGGCTGCCTTGCAAGACACTGAGGCTTATCCTTATTTAACACGAGTGGGAAATAAATCAATTAGGATTTATACCTCACAAGAAAACCAAGTTTTAGATGTAGAGTGTCGCGGCTTCTTAATGTTTTTAGAGCAGGTAAATTTATTAGATTTTACCACGCGCGAAATGGTGATTGATCGTGTAATGGAGTTAGATACTCAGTTCTTTAGTATTGATGATTTAAAGTGGGTAGTGTTGATGGTGCTATTTAATGTGCCGGGAAAAGAAAACGCCTATTCTCAAATGGAAGACCTTATTTTTGATGAGCAAGAAGGTCCATTGCATTAAGTGATTTTTTGCTGGCGCTATTTGTTGGAAAATTACGCTACAGTTAACACCTTAATATATGACATAATAGTCTTCTAATTTTTTAGGTGTCTATTATGTCTAATCCCGAAAAACCATTATTTTCACGTCATGAACATGCCTTAGAAAAAGCCCATGAAACTTGTCCTGACTGCGGCGCTAAACTGGTTATCAAACACAGTAAATCAGGTTCGTTTTTTGGCTGTGTTACTTATCCTGTTTGTCAGCATACTCGTGCGGTTGTAGAACATGAACGAGTAGAAGACAAAGTCTTAGTTGGTAGCGAATGCCCTGAATGCGGTAATGAACTTGCGGTTAAGCAAGGGCGATACGGAATGTTTATTGGCTGTACAAATTATCCTGATTGTCATCATATTGTTGCACAAGATAACAACGAGCTTGAGCAACAAAATGTAACCTGTCCACAGTGTAAAAAAGGTAACTTACAATCAAAAGTGAATCGCTTTGGCAAAACATTCTATTCATGTGATCATTACCCAAAATGTAAATTTGTCGTTAATCATGAACCAGTAGTCGGCGAGTGTGAAAAGTGTGGTTTTGGTTTGTTATTGAAAAGACAAATGTCAGCAGGAGAAAAACTACAATGTGCGTCTAAACCTTGTAGTCATTTTCAGAAAAACGTAATCGTTTGATAATAAAAAACCAGCAATTTGCTGGTTTTTTATTATGTGACTTTATAGCGCTTTAATTTACTTTATTTTGATAAGCCGCAACATAAGGTTTCAGCTCATCAAATGCGGCTTCAGGCAAAATATCGGCTAATGACATTAATCGTGCTGCTAACTGTTGCTCAGAGTTACCTGAAACATTAATATGGCCCATTTTTCTGCCAACACGCTTACTTTTGCCATACCAATGTAAAGTAGTACTCGCAATATTTAATATAGCATTAGGTACTTCATCTTCACCGAGTATGTTGATCATTGCCGAGGGGCGAACTAGCTCAGTACTACCAAGTGGTAAGTCACAAACCGCGCGTAAATGGTTTTCAAACTGGCACGTATCAGCGCCTTGTTGAGTCCAATGTCCTGAATTATGTACTCTAGGTGCAATTTCATTTACTAGTAATTGCTCGCCTATTTGAAAAAACTCTATTGCAAGCACACCGATATAATCTAACTCCTGTCTCTTATACACATCTGACGCTGCCGACGAATAGAGAGGTGTAGA
>OJHK01000511.1_pt1 | contig 24227 bp, 25 predicted proteins | sample 1595161 | NCBI WGS metagenome assembly OJHK01 (sample SAMN05416842, study PRJEB24817) | seawater metagenome | isolation source: Sea water | place: Canada:Atlantic | collected 2013-07 | reverse complement strand
ACCACGCCATCAAGTGTCAGGCCGCCAACAAAGGTCGTCGTCTTCCAATGGCCATGCGGAACCGGGGCGCGGCAGCGCTCGCCTCTCGGTGCGCGACCATACTTTCTGGCCATCTTGGTCGATGTGCCGCTTTCATCGATAAAAACGAGGCGCGCAGGGTCGAGATCGGGCTGGGCTTTGAACCAAGCCTGACGCTTCAGTGCTACGTCCGGACGATCCTGCTCGGCAGCGTGCGCTGTCTTTTTTTACGCGTCACGCCGCGGCGCTTGAAGAACTCATGCACCACGCTCGGCGGCGGCCGGTAGCCGACGGCTTCGTCAAGCTTGGCGGCAATCTCTGGCAAGGTTATGTCCGGCGTCTCATCAAGCCATCTCATGATCAGATCGCCATGGGGTTCGATGCGGCTCCGGCGGCGGGGTCCGCCTCGAGGCTTCGGCGCCACATCGCCAGTCTCACGGACCTGGGCAACCCAACGGATCGCTGATGAAGCACTAACGCCAAACCGGGAGGCTGTTTGACGGCAGGACGCACCAGACATAACAGCCGCGACAACGCGACAACGCAGATCAAGAGAAAGAGCATTCGCCATGTAAGCTGGCCTCCTTTGCCAGCAAACATCGTGAATCACATATTCCCTACCAAGGGAATCCCAAACGATTCAATCAAATCCAAATCCGCTCTAGTCGACACGTTCCAGATTCGGCTGGGCCGCTACTGCGCGCGCCAGTTCGCGGCCCAGCGGAAGAGGGCGATGGCGGGCCAAACCCAAATTAATCCCATGATCAGCGCATAGATCGCCTCAACTGCCCAGTGCCCTGGCAGGTAATCAGCCAGGGTCACGACAACGGCGGTGTAGACCGCAAGCCCCACAAGCAGCACAGCGACTGCGATTAAGGCGCGCGGGTTAGGCTGGGCTTTTGATGCGCTCACGCGGCGGACTCGTCCTCATCTGCGGCTGTTAGCTTTAGGGAGACTGAGTTCATGCAGTAGCGCTGGCCGGTCGGCGCGGGGCCATCAGGAAAGACATGGCCCAAATGGGCGTCGCACTTGCTGCATAGAACTTCGGTTCGGACCATAAAGAACGAACGGTCCTTCTTTTCGGTTACAGCTTCATCATCAATCGGTGCCCAATAGCTTGGCCAGCCCGTGCCGGAATCAAACTTGGTTTCAGAGCTGAACAGCGGCTGGCCGCAGCAAATACAGTCATACCGGCCCTTGGCTTTGCTATCGTGATATTCGCCGCTGAAAGCGCGTTCTGTGCCGTGCTTGCGGGCCACTTTGTATGAATCAGATGAAAGCTGGGCTTTCCATTCAGCATCAGTTTTGACGACTTTATCGGTCATGGCAGGAGCCCTCTATTCAGGTTGGTTAGCCCTAATATAGGCGGTGAGGCAGCGAACGGCTATGCTTTGGCCGAAAACGTATTGCATGAAGGCGCAGATATATGTCTCACGATCTCGCTATCATCGGCGGTCATGTCATTGATCCCGCCAGCGGCCTGGACGCCGTGACGGATATCGCCTTCAAAGATGGCCAAGTCTCCGCCATTGGTGCTGATGCTGGCGCCGATGCTGGTGTGGGCGCGGATCAGGTCATCAAAGCCGATGGCCTATACGTGACGCCCGGTCTGATTGATTTGCACACGCATATTTATTGGGGTGGTACATCGCTTGGCGTCGATCCAGACGCCTATATGCGACAGTCCGGCTGCACGACGCTGGTTGATGCGGGCAGTGCTGGCCCTGGCAATTTCCACGGATTCCGAGCGCACATTGTTGAGCGATCTGAGGCGCGCGTATTGGCCTATATCAACGCCAGCTTCGCGGGAATTTTTGCGTTCAGCCCTGCGGTTATGGTCGGCGAGTCCGGCGATATCCGCTTGCTGAATCCAATGGAGGTCGTCCGCGTCGGCAATGAGCATCGGGACATCATTGTTGGCGTTAAGGTGCGGGTCGGTCTGGTCGCGTCCGGCGGTATTGGTGTGGCACCTTTGGATATCGCGATTGAGTCTGCGGATGCGTTAGGCATGCCCGTCATGGCGCACTTGGATCATCCGCCGCCATCCCGCATGGAGGTGTTGTCACGGCTTCGTCCGGGGGATGTTCTGACCCATTGCTATCGCCCATTCCCGGCTGCGCCGACGACAATGGACGGGCGCGTAAGGGATGAAGTGCTAGCGGCCAAAGAAATGGGCGTGATCTTTGATATCGGCCACGGCAAGGGCTCGTTTTCTTGGCAGGTGGCGGAGGCAATGATGTCGGCTGGGTTGCCGCCGGATTGTATTTCGTCTGATGTGCACACCATGTCGCTACCAGGACCGGCGGTGGATCAGCTGGTGACGCTGTCCAAATTCCTGCATCTCGGCATGGACCTTTCGGACATCATTGCTGCGTCCACGATCAACCCAGCCAAGTCCATGGGGCGGCCGGAACTTGGCGGATTGGCAGTAGGCGGACCTGGTGACGCAACGCTGCTTCGGATTGATGAAGGCGCATTTCCGCTGACGGATGCCAATGGCGTCACCGTCGAAGCGCGTAGGCGGTTGGCTCGCGCCGGAATTGTTAGAAATGGTGCCGTTCTGCGATAGAGCCGAAAGGCTTCAATCGTCGAATTTATAGGGCGGCAGGGAATAGAACGTGGACCTGAGTGCCTCACCCCAACCGTTGGAGATCATGCTGTAATATTCATGCTCTGGACCCATGCGGATATCGCGACCGCGTTTAAGACTATCGGCCTCGTAAACCTGCACGTCTATTGGCAAACCGACGGATAGGTTGGCTTTCATGGTCGAATCAAAAGAAACCAGCAGCAGTTTAACGGCATCCTCAAAGCTCATTTCGGGGTCGAATGCGCGGACAAGAATTGGGCGCCCGTACTTCGTTTCGCCGATCTGGAAGAATGACGTGTCGTCTGACGCTTCAATAAAATTGCCTTCTGGATAGATCAGAAACAGCCGGGGCGGGCTTTCGCCGATTTGTCCACCAATGATGATTGTAGCGCCAAATGCATCTGCCGACTGCCCATCGGGGGAGCTATTGCGAACAACTTCAGCCAATGTCTCGCCGACAAGCTTGGCCACCTGAAACATAGACGGTGCCTGCAGGATTGAGGGTGCGCGGTCTGCCGGCGCTTTGGTGCGCTCATCCAGAATACTGACGACCGCCTGGGTCGTTGCCAAATTGCCAGCTGTCATCATGGTGATCATGCGCTCACCCTGATCTTCCCAGGTGAACATTTTGCGGAACGTGGAGATATCATCGACGCCAGCGTTGGTGCGCGTGTCCGATAGAAAAACCAAGCCCTTGTTCATGCGCAAGGCGACACAATAGGTCGTGGTGAGATGCTCCACATACGAGAATGCGATATTTAATGGCTATATAGCAGAAGAGTAATCTATTGCTGAACGGTCAATGTGGTGGATAACGATTCATTGGCGTCGCCATAGGTCACGCCCGACAAGGGGGCGGCTTCCTTAAAATCAAGGCCCGTTGCGATCCGGACATAGCGTGCATCCGGTGAAATACCGTTTGACGGGTCGAACCCAATCCAGCCGATGCCCTCGACAAAGGCCTCCGCCCAGGCATGGGTTGCCTGCTGTTCAATCCTGTCATCCATCAGCAGGTAGCCGGAGACATACCGCGCCGGGCGTCCCATCAGGCGCGCGGCGGAAATAAAGACGTGGGCGTGGTCTTGGCAGACCCCAACGCCAGCTTTCAGCGCATCTTCAGCGGTGGTCTCAACGCCGGTTTCGCCAATGGTATAGGTCACGATCTCTGAAATTTTGGCGGAGAGCGCATGCAGGCAATCAAGATCGCCAGTGCCGCCAACGTCACGCGCTAACCGGCGTACTTCAGGCCCAGCCCTGGTTAGCGGCGTGATGCGGTCGAAATACCAAAGCGGCGCGTACCCACCGTGAACGCCAACAACGCCAGAGCGGTCTTCAACCTCAACCGTTCCAGCACCTACAATGGTGATCTGTTCAGCGCCTACGGGAAAGCCGACCAGGGTCACGTGATTATTGTGCTGGTCTTCAAATTCGGCTTCGGCTTGCCCGCCCGTGATGGTGATCGTCCAATCCAGCACACGCTGCCCATCCCTGGATTTTGGCGTCATGCGCAGATGCTTTAGGCCAAAACGGATGGGCTTATCGTAGGTATGCTCGGTCGTGTGGGTGATCTTGAGTTGCATACTGTTACTCATTGAACCGGTAATCCGATGCTATGGTTCCAGCGAGACCGTAATGGTCCCGAATGAATTCGCGCAGGAATTCGTGCAAACCAACATCCGTGATCGCAGCGATGGTTTGCCGATCAAACATAGCGCTCATGGATTCTGCGTGGACTAAACTTTCCGGCCGATCGCCGTAATCGCGCGCCAAGTGGTTCAGGTTTTCTGTGACTTTGGCGACGGAAAACGCCAGTGACCGGGGGAATTGTCGGTCCAGGATTAGAAACTCTGAAATGCCGCGCGCGTTGACGCCTTCGCCGTTTAGCCAGCGATAGGCCCGGTGGGCGGATACGGCGCGCAGGATTTTCTCCCACTGCACATTGTCCAGCGCTGCGCCGACATGGGCGATAGAAGGCAGCAGCACGTAATATTCACGTCCAAGATGCGGGCAGTATTATCAGCGCGCTCCAGGAACGTGCCAATGCGCAGGAAATTGTAAACATCATTCCGCAGCATCGTCCCGTGGATTGCGCCACGCACCAATGCTGATTGCTGACGGATCATATTCAGGGCGCTTGGCAGGTCTCGTTCGCTAACAGGCTTCGCCAATAGATCGCGGAGCGTCATCCAGGCTTCGTTGGTCGCCTCAAAAGCTTCTCGGGTTAGCGCAGTGCGGACCTGGCGCGCGTTTTCCCGCGCCTGATGAACCATGCTTAGGACAGAGCCTGGGTTTGTTGTGTCACGCAGCAAAAAGTCGACGACATGCAAGCCTTCGTAGTCGTCATATCGCTCTTTGTAGGCGTCGTCCGCGCCAGATGTAGAGAGGACGGACGCCCATTCATCTGGTGCGGCTTCGGATGGCCGGGTGAGCGCCAGATGGAATCCAGCGTCGACCAAACGCGCTGTATTTTCGCTGCGCTCAAGGTAGCGGGACATCCAGAAGAGCCCGCCGGCGGTTCTGCCTAGCATCGCTCTAGTTCTCCAAGACCCAAGTATCTTTTGTACCGCCGCCCTGACTTGAATTCACAACCAAGGAACCCTTTTTCAAGGCCACCCGTGTGAGGCCGCCAGGCGTAATTGTTACTTTGTCAGGCGACACCAGCACGTAGGGCCGCAGGTCCACGTGGCGCGGTGCCAATCCAGCGCGCGTGAATATCGGCACCGTGGACAGCGACAGCGTTGGTTGGGCGATGTAATTGCTCGGGTGCGCTTTCAGTTTTGTCGCAAAGGTAGAGATTTCGCGCTTTGAGGCGGTTGGCCCGACCAGCATCCCGTAGCCACCGGAACCATGTACTTCTTTGACGACCAGTGACGCCAAATTATCCAGCACATATTGCAATGATTGGGGTTCACTACAGCGCCAAGTCGGCACGTTTTTCAGAAGCGCAGACTCGCCTGTATAGAACTCAACAATTTCAGGCATGTAGGAATAGACGGCTTTGTCATCAGCGATGCCCGAACCCGGCGCATTGGCGATGGTGATGCCGCCGGCCCTGTACACGTCCATAATCCCGGCCACGCCAAGAGCGGACTGGGGGTTGAACGTCAGCGGGTCCAAATATTCGTCATCAACCCGGCGGTAGAGAACGTCAATGGCTTGGTAGCCTTGGGTCGTGCGCATGGCGATGCGGCTATCAACAACGCGGAGGTCATGGCCTTCGACCAGTTCCGCACCCATCTGATCCGCCAGGAACGCATGCTCGTAGAATGCGGAATTGTACATGCCGGGGGTCAGCACCGCGATCACAGCGGCGTCAGATCAATTGGCGGCAGGCGGGCGCGTTGCTGCAAGGGAACGGCGGAGACTGCGAGGATATCCAGCGACTTCCCGTACTTTGATCTGGCTGAACAACTCCGGGAACATCTGCAGCATCGTCTCCCGATTCTCCAGCATGTAGGAGACGCCAGATGGCGTGCGGGCATTGTCTTCCAACACGAAGAAATCATTCTCACCGGTGCGCACAATGTCCGTGCCAACAATGTGGGTATAGACGCCGCCAGGGGGCGTCACACCAATCATTTCCGGCAGGAAGGCGTCATTATTGGCGATCAATTCAGCCGGAATGCGGCCTGCCTTGATGATTTCTTGGTTGTGATAGATGTCATACAGGAAGGCGTTCAGTGCCCGCACCCGTTGCTCTATGCCACGAGACAGGCGGTCCCATTCACGTCCTGAGATAATGCGCGGCACAATGTCGAACGGGATTAGCCGTTCTGCCGCTTCGCTTTCACCGTAGACGTTGAAGGTGATGCCGGTCTTGCGAAATGAGGCTTCGGCCTCAGTCGATTTTCGGCGGAGACGCTTTACGTCCTCCGCTTGGAACCACGCATCGTAATCGGCATAGGGACTGCGTGCGGTTTCGTCGAACCCCAGCATCTCATCGAAGTATTTTTGCTCTGTCGACAAGGGGCGTAAGCTATAGCAGTCTCAAGGAAACGCAAGGATTTCGCCCTAATCAAAGCGTTAGGAGCGAATTATGCGCGGACATTACGCGGGCAGAGATTATGCCTGCTGAAAACTTAGGCAGGCCAGGAGAAATGACGGAATGTCCGGCGGACGACTCGTCTTAATTGTCTGCATTGCGCAGATCGCAGCCCAAATCGGCGCCTATGTCTGGGCAGCGCTATTGCCACGGCTGAGCGAGGCATGGGGCCTGGATTATACCGAAGCGGGTGCGATCACCGGTGCGTTCTATCTAGCCTACGCACTCTCCGCCCCCATTCTGGTATCGCTGACGGACCGGGTGGACGCAAAGCGCATATACTTGCTGGGTGCCATGTTGATCGCAGTTGGGCATTTGGCGTTTGGACTTTGGGCCGATGGATTCTGGACGGCGCTGATTGGCAGAGTGTTGGCAGGCGCAGGCTGGGCTGGGGTTTATATGACCGGCTTGAAGCTTCTAGCGGACCGTGTGGACGCGACCCTGATGCGCCGGGCCGTAGCATGGCATGCTGGCGGGATTGGCGTCGCGGGGGCTGTATCGTTCCTTTATGGTGGCCTGATCGCAGACGCCTATGGCTGGGAGATGGCGTTTATCATCTCCGCCATCATCGCAGCGCTCGGCTGCGGCATTGCTTTGGTGGCGGCTCCGTCTGCGCCACCACCTGAATCCAGCGGCCCACGGCCTGCACTCTTAGATTTCCGGCCGGTCCTGCGAAACCGGGCTGCCATGGCGTTTGCGATCACATACGGCTTTCACACCTGGGAAATGAGCGTGCTGCGCGGATGGGTGGTGGCGTTCCTGGTCTATGTCGCAGGGTCTGGAGCCGCTGCTGCCGCATCTTGGGCGCGGCCAGAAGCGGCGGCGATGGCGCTGGCGTTAATTGGCACGGGTGTGAGCATGTTCGGGAACGAGCTTTCAATCCGCATAGGACGTCGGTCCGTGGTGCTGTTGGCGACAGCGCTTTCGGCGGCGATGGCGGCAGCGCTCGGCCATCTTGGGCCATATGGCTATGACGTGGCGGTGCTGCTGGCGGTTTTGAGCGGTGCTGCAATCTGGCTGGATTCATCAACACTAACGGGCGGCACATCTGAAGCTGCAGCGCCCGGCATGCGGGGCCAAACGCTCGCCGTTCACACAACGCTTGGGTATGCGGGCGGCGCAATCGGTCCCTTCGTCATGGGCTTGATCTTAGATGCGTTCTCTGGCCCAGATGGTGCGCTGACGGATACCGCTTGGGCAATGGGCTTCCTGCATCTGACAGTGCTTGGCCTCGCCACGCGCTGGGCGTTTTCGCGTATGACGCGCAACAAAGCCTGATCGAGGAAAGTGTGGAGAGCCGCTTGGGCGTTGGGCTCTTTCGAATCCTCCGGGACCCCTACGAGAGAGGTGGGCACCGTATGCAAAAGGCCACAGCCCTAAACAGTGACAGTTCCCTGGATTGTCGATATCGGCCCCGGGATTACTATGGCCCTGGCGCGTCGCGCAGCTCTCCACTCCTGCTAGTTAGGCCTATGCAGTCCGAATAGCTATAGCCTTTTGGTTTATCTTTGCATCAAACCCTTCCATGAAATGCGCGGTCTTGGCGCGTTTCATGGAGCAGATCAAATGCGAAGGGCTTCAGTGAACAAAAATTATATAATTTAGCTACCTGGTACGGTTCCCGCCGGCAGACTTTCAATATGCCGGTAGATATCGATGGGCTTCGTCAGCCAAATGCGGTCTTGGTGTTTCAAGATGTGTTCGTAGACGCGGCGAAGCGCTGGCATGCGGTAGGGCCTTCCCACGCTGAAGGGATGCAGTGAGATTGGACACACGACGGGCGTGCCGCGTTCCGCTTGGCGTAGCATCTCGTCGAACTGATCGATCAGCATGTCCGCGAATTCTTGAGACGTGTAGCGGAACCACACCAGCGCGCGGTTATCGTTGCATTCAACGGGGTAAGGCATGGACAAGATTTTGCCGCCAGACCGGGTCTTGAACCAGACTGGCTGGTCGTCTGTCGTCCAGTCCATGAAGTATTTGTAGCCAATTTCTTCTAGAAGGTCGGCTGTGATGGCGGAATTGGAAAGCCAGGGGCTCATCCAACCGATGGGCGCTTCGCCTTCTTCGGCTTTGATGCGGTTCATGCAGTCCTGCATCAGGGCGCGCTCTTCGGCTTCTGGCAGGCCACCTTGTTCGTCTGAATTGGTGTGGCCATGGCCCAGAAATTCATCGCCCCGCGCGCGGAGCTTGGCGCAGATATCCGGCGCATGGTCATAGAGCGCCGTGTTCAACTGCGCTTGGCAGGGAATGCCCATCTCGTCGAACATTTCGGCCAGCCGCCAAAACCCGACGCGATTGCCATATTCCCGCCAGGAATAAACGGATGCGCTTTCCGCCTGGTCCGGCGGGGCTATGCCAGCACCCTTACCTTTGCCGTAACGGAACACTTCCATGTTGAGTGCTGTGTAGACCGCAAGCTTGGTCCCGTTCGGCCATTCATATTGTGGGCGCTCAAGGATATTCGAGTAGGCGAAACGGCCGTGGTCTTCGATTTTGTCATGGGCAGCAGACATTGTGGCACTCCCTAAAGCGGTTGCAGGAGCGCGTGCTATCGGGCGGTTACTGCGCCGCCGTCGCCTGCTCCATATACTTAATGATGGCGGCCCGCTCTTCCGCTTTGCGGATTGGACGGAGCGACATCTTGTTCTTCGGGATGTATTCTTTGGGGTTCGCAAGGTAGGCGTCAATGGTCTCGGCAGACCACACCAGTGGTGGATCGGCCCGCCCTGCCGCCTTCATGGAGCGGGAATAGTTGAATGGCTTGAACGTTCCAGCCGTCCGCCCGAAGATGCCAGCGAGGCCTGGACCCAGCTTCTTTTTATCCGTCACGAAGTGGCACGCGCCGCATTTTCGCTTGAACTGCTTCTCGCCATCAAGGCCAGCAGAAGCGGCGGGTGCGGCTAGAACAACGGCCAGCACGGCACCAGCAAGAACGGTCAAAATTGGTCGCGTCATACCCATGATCTCCAGGATGGAATTTCAGCTTCTGAAGAAGATGTAGGCGCTCCCGCCCATTATGCCATGCGGCGGGCTGGCGCGCTCACTGGACCGTGATGATGATCTTGCCGGACAGTCCGGGCGGGTTATGCGGAATGTGGTTGGCGTCGCCCAATAGCAATTGCAGCGTGTGCGTACCCTTGGGCAGGTCCAGCGTCGCTTCCGTTTGGCCGCCGCCGAAATGGCGCACGTTTTCGTCTGCAGGCAGCGAATAATCCAGATCCTCACCCTTCGGCGGATCAATGTTGATCAACAGGTGATGATGGCCGGTATTGGCCTTCTCGATTCCAGCCGGCGCCACGCCCATGCCTTTGAGGCCAAATTTGACGGTAACAGGCCCAGTGATCTGCGCGCCGTCAGTTGGTGCGATGAAGTACACAGCAGCGCCAGCAGGGGCAGGCGTTTCACCGGCAAAGGCAAAGGGTGCGGCCGTAATGGCGGCGGCGATTGTCAGAGCATTGAATAAGCGCATGAAACTTCTCCTGAAACAGTGATTATGCGGTGCGGAACGCTGTGGCCAGTTTCGCCAGTGCGTCGGCCTCCATTGGCCCAGCGGCTTGGGCGGCGAGGGCGATGTCTATGTGAGACATCTCAGCCGCGCCGAATTCAATGGTGCTGAAGTCTTCGTTTGCGAGGCCATAACGGATGGCGGTCGCGGCATGGGGTTCGTTGCGTTCGCCAAGTAGGCGCCACACGGCGGCGGCGCGGGCATCCTCGGTCGCGGGATCTGAGTTGTCGGTGATCGGGATTTCGCGGCCATGGCGTTCGTTGGTGGCCAGAACGCCCGCCGCCAGAATGCGAATGCCGATGACGCCTAGGCCATGGGTTCGGCATGCGCCAAGCAAGCCCCGGAAATCCGTTGTATCAAAGCCAGGCGGCGCGTTCACTGCCGCCGTTGGGTTCAGCATATTGTAGTAGACCTGCGCCGACTGAAACCGTTCAGACGCGATCACGCCACGGACGGCGGCGGTATCGCCAAGCGCTGTGATGCCGGTGAAATCTGTCAGGCCGTCTTCCCGCGCCGATTCAAACGCATCCGCAATGCCGCCGGGGCGGAGGATGTCATAAGGCGTGAACCAGTCACGACCCTGGGACCCGCTCCAGCCAATGCGATTGTGCAGCTGATAAAGCTCCAGCTTGTCCGTTTGCAGCCGTTCCAAGCTGGCTTCAAGCGCCTTGCGGACGGCGGATTTGGGGTCCTTCAAATCTTCCGGGGCCAGGCCAATTTTGCTGGAAACGCGGGGGCGACGTTCCTTCGGCATTTCCTGGAGAAGCCGCCCGATATTCGTCTCGGACTGGCCATTGCCGTAGCTCGTCGCAGTGTCGATCCAGTCTGACCCGGCGTCGAGCACCTTGTTCAGTGCTGTGCGGCGTGTGTCCTCATCGGAATTGATCATGATGCCGCCGACAAACCCGCCGCCCAGCATCAGTTCCGGGGTCGTGAGGCCCGTTTTGCCGAAGGGGCGCTGTCGCATTGCTTGGGAGTTATTGGTCATGGCGCTCAATCCTTGGTGTCTTTCCAGCTGTAATAGCCGATCATCGCCCGGCTCATCGGCGCGACGATATCATGCATTGGCAAAGTCTTCACCGGAACGGGCGGGGGTGCGACTTCATCTGGACCCGCACCCATGGCCCGTTTCGCCAAGGCCGCACCCATGCTGGTCGCTAGCGCGATGCCGCGCCCAGAATAACCAAGCCCCGCATAGACGCCGCCTGCCAGCTCGTGCAATCGCGGCATGCGCTCAACATTCATGGCGATGAAGCCTTCCCAGATGTGGGAGATTTCGATGCCGCTCGCTTGGGGAAACGCCGCCGCGACCTTGGCCTTTGAAGCCCGTTCAATTTTGCTATGAACGCCGAACGGAATCATCGGCGCTGCGGTCATGATGATGCGGTTGCCTTGATCTTTACGGAATGCCCAAAGCGCCTGCCTTGTGTCTGAAAGGCCGTGATTATTGGGCAGCACCGTCTTCGCCACGTTGTCGCTCATGGGAGCTGTGGCAGCGTGGAAACTGCGCAGAGGCACGATGGATTGACGTAAGCGCGGCCATAGCGATGTTGTGTAGGCATTGGTCGCAAGCACGACCGCATCTGCGGACACGCTGCCGCGTGGCGTCTTTGCCCGCCACTTGCCCTCCGCCCGGTCAAGTGCGGTCACAGGCGACTGGCCGTGGATTTTCGCACCTGCGGCCAATGCCGCGTCTGCCAAGCCCCGGGCATATCCAAGCGGTTGGATATGACCGCCGCGCTCATGCAGCCATCCGCCGTGATAGGCGGGTGATCCGGTGAGCGCCTCCATTTCGTCTTTGTCGAGCAGCTTGGCCGGTGCGCCACGCGCTGCCCATTGGCTTTGCTTGGCGCGTACGCCTTTCATGCGGCTGGGGCGATGCGCCGGTTGCAGCCAGCCGTTTTGTGCGGCCTCGCATTGGATGCCGTGCTTGCCGATCAGGCTGAATACGAGGTCTGCTGAATCTGCGACCCAATCATTCAGGCGCTTGCCGCGCTCTTCGCCGAATAGGCGTTCAACGTCATCTGGATTATGGCGGACATAGGCTGGAATGACTTGGCCATTATTGCGCCCAGACGCACCGAAGCCTGGCTCTTCCGCTTCCAGCACAATCACATTTGCCCCGGCTTCGCGTAGATGCAGTGCGGTCGAAAGGCCAGTGAACCCAGCACCGATCACCACGACATCCACCATCAAGTCTTCTTCCAGGCGTGGGCAATCTGGGGCATGTGGGGCTGTGTGCGTCCAAAGATTGGCGGTGGGATTGTTGGTGGCTGGGCGGCTCATGCCGTTACTCCGCCATCGATGACGAGTTCGGCGCCGGTCATATAGCGCGACGCGTCTGACATCAAAAATACAATGCCGTCTGCGATTTCAGATGCATCGCCAGACCGGCCCATGGGCGCCAGAGCAGCAGCGCGTTCTGACGGCGGTGTATTGCCTGTGCCAGTCATGCCCATTTTCTCCCAAATCGGCGTGTCGATGATGCCGGGATGCACTGAATTCACGCGAATATTGTCCCCGCCACGGGCGCATTCCAGCGCGGCGCACTTCGAAAACAGCCGCACAGCGCCCTTGGTCGCGGAATAGGCTGCCAACCCGACTGAATTTCCGCGTAGTCCAGCGATTGAGGACAGGATTGCGATGGAGCCGCCGCCTGCACGACGCAGGGCCGGGATCGAGTGCTTCACGCCCAGAAACACGCCGTCGACATTAATCGCCTGCTGCCTGCGCCAGTCTTCCAGCGAAAACGTCTCGATCCGCCCGGTGATCGCAATGCCGGCATTGGCGACCAGACCATCCATGCCTTCCAGCGTTTTTTCCGTTTCAGCGATCGCGCTGATCCAGGTGTCTTCGCTGGTGACATCCTGCTGCATCCATGCGCCTTTGCTGCCAATCATGTCAGCGGTTTCGGCTGCTGCTACAGCATCAATATCACTCGCCATGACGCGGGCACCCGCCTCTGCGAGCGCTTTTGCTGTCGCCCGGCCGATGCCGGAGCCGGCACCTGTCACCAAAATGCGCTTACCGCTCAAACTCTCGCTCATGTGATTTTCTCCCCTGAATGCTTTCTGCCAGAATGCCGAAGGACGACGGGCATGGGTAGTCTTCTGAACCTGTGTCCTTGACGTTGGGGGTCATCGTTCACAAATAATTCTGAATGCGGCAGTGCTTAGGGGGCGGATATGTCGGTCGTAAGACGGATATTACTGGTCGATGATGAAGCGGATCTTCGAGATACGCTTGCGGAACAATTGAAGCTGCATGACAGTTTCGAAACGGAAACTGCTGGCGACGGTGCCGGTGCCATCGAAGCCGCGAAAGCGGGCCGGTTCGATGCTATTCTGCTTGATGTAGGCTTGCCTGATATGGACGGGCGTGAGGTCTGCCGCGCGCTTCGCCGCGCCGGTGTGGCCTGTCCGATCATTATGCTGACCGCCATGGATGGTGAGGCTGATACAATTCTTGGGCTAGATTCTGGCGCCAATGATTATGTGTCGAAGCCGTTCCGCATGCCGGTTTTGCTCGCGCGTTTGCGCGCGCATTTGCGGCAACATGAAGCGAGTGAGGATGCGGTTTTCACGATCAACCGTTTTGTGTTCAAGCCAGGTGGCAAGATTTTGGTGGACGAAACTGCCAATAAGAAAGTGCACCTGACGGAGAAAGAAACTGCCATTCTCCGCTACTTGTATCGCGCAGGTCGTAGGCCCGTGCCACGCGAAACGCTGCTGAATGAAGTGTGGGGCTATAATCCTGGAGTAACGACACATACCCTGGAAACACACATCTATCGCCTTCGCCAAAAAATAGAGGCTGACCCCTCAAATGCGGAAATATTGGTGACAGAACCAGGCGGATACAAGCTCCAGCCGTGACAATGCGCACACTTATTGGTCAATACTGCCATTGATTCATTTTGTCGCTAACGCCACTAATACAAGATCAAGAGATTCTGTGAGAACCGGTGTGCGTAAGCTGGACGAGGTGTAGCGGGTGAGCGACGTGTTTTCGATAACCTTTTGGGGCGTACGTGGCAGCATAGCGGCCCCTGGTCCTACGACGGCACGTTATGGCGGGAATACGCCTTGCCTGGAAATTCGCTGCGGTGACCGAACGATTGTTATTGATGCTGGTACAGGCCTCCGCCCACTTGGCGGTAAGCTTGCGGGCGAAGGCAATGGCCAGGATCTGAATATTTATTTTACCCATACGCACATGGATCATTTCGTCGGCCTGCCGTTTTTCGCCCCCGCCTACAATCCGACCAATAAAGTCAGCTTTTGGTCTGGCCATCTCCGCCCGGACCGGACACTGCGTGAAGCCTGCGAACATCTGATGTCCAATCCATTGTTCCCAGTGCCGCCGGATGTTTTTCAGGCCGAAGTCAGCTTCAATGATTTCGATTGCGGTGAGACGCTGCAGCCCTTCGATGATGTGCGCTTGGTGACGGCACCGCTGGACCACCCAGGCCGCTGCACCGGTTACCGTATCGAATATAATGGCAAAGCCATTGCTGTCGTGACGGACACTTCGCACGTGCCAGGAAAGCCGAACGAAGGTGCGCTCAAGCTGATGGATAAGGCGGATATCGTGGTCTATGACGCGATGTTCATGGAAGAAGAATTTGCGGGCCGTCCCGATTGGGGCCATTCTACCTGGAATGAAGGCATCCGGTTGATGGAAATGGCGAATGCCAAGAAATTGGTACTGTTCCACCATGACCCCGCTCGCACCGATGATGCCATGGACAAGATTGCGGCGGAAGCGGCGGCAGCGCGCCCCGGCACCATTGCCGCGATCGAAGGCGAGACGCTGACGCTTTGAGCAGCAGCGCATCTGGTCTGCCGCTCTCCAAACGCCTGCGCCGCATGCGGTTTCAGCTGGCGGATGCACTCGGGCTTGGCCAATACGGCTGGTTTATCCCTTATCGTTACCGTGCCGGATCGCCCCCGCCATCAACACCCTATCCAGAAGCACCGTTTGATGCGGCACGTCCCTTGATCCGGCAGAGCTTGGAACAATCGGCGAGCTACAGCGCTCATTGGCCGTTGATGGACGGCCGTGACCCGCCACCTGCGCCGCGCTTCAATCAGGATTGGTTCCCGGGGCTGGATGCAGCGTTACTTTATGGGTTGGTTCGCGCACGGCAGCCCGCCCGCATCGTTGAGATCGGCAGCGGTCATTCCACCCGCTTCGCCGCCCGTGCCGTCGCGGATGAAGGGCTGCCCACCGTCATTACGGCGATTGACCCCGCACCCAGGGCAGATATTGCGGGCTTGTCAGACGGTGTTTCAATCCAGCAGGCGACAATCCAGCAAGCAGGCGATACTGCGTTCAAGGACTTTGCTGCTGGGGACATGCTCTTCATTGATTCAAGTCATGTGCTAATGCCAGGCTCGGACGTGGATATTCTGTTCAATCGGATAATGCCCACGCTGCCCAAAGGCGCGCTAATCCATATCCACGATATTCTGCTGCCGGACCCCTATCCTGAAGATTGGGAATGGCGCGGGTATAATGAGCAAAACGCCGTCTACGGCCTGATCGCAAGCGGCGGATATCAGATCATTGCCTCCAGCCATTATGCCGAAACGCGCATGGCGGACGATGTGCACGCGCTAATGCCAGACCTGCCGCCGAAGCCTGAAGGCGCTCATGCGACCAGCATTTGGTTAGAGAAGCGGTCGCCCGCGATCACAGAGATATGAAGTGTGGGATACTGGAACGTGCACCCCATTCCATCCCCGCCTGATGCATAACATGTCCCATGCAACCGCCTGTTAAAACACGCACGCCTGATCAGCAGTCCGCGCTTCCAGCGTGGAGGCGCTTGCCTGCGTGGGCGATGACGCAAGTGCTCGGCGCGCCAGTGGGCAGGGCGTTGCCGGCAAGGGGCGCGCCCGGATTGACGCCGCTCAGGACCGCAGCGAAATCCTAATCGGATGGCTGCAATTGGGTGCGGTAATCGTGTTCGCGACGCTCTATGTGCTTTCACCGAAAACGGCGCCGGTTGGGGCGGGTTTCCAACCGGCTGCATGGGCGCTCGGAGCCTATGCGATCTTTACGGTCTTGCGCCTCGCAATCGCTTACAAGCGGCGGCTGCCAGGATGGCTGGTGGCGATCTCCGCGGTTGTCGATATGGTGCTGCTCCTTGGCATGATCTGGAGCTTCCATATCCAGTATGAGCAACCGCCCTCATTTTACTTGAAAATTCCGACGCTGCTGTATGTGTTCATTTTTATCAGCCTACGCGCGCTCCGATTTGAAGCTTTGTATGTGATCCTAGCCGGTGCTGTTGCTGCGATAGGCTGGAGCGGCATGGTGGCCTATGCCGTCATGTGGGACGACGGCGGCATGATGGTCACCCGCGATTACATCTACTACATGACCAATAATGCCATTCTGATTGGCGCTGAGTTCGACAAGATCATTTCGATTCTGATGGTGACCATTGTTCTTGCCGTCGCAATCGCCCGCGCCCGGCGCACCTTGGAGCAAGCCGTGGCGGACGCAGCCGCTGCAGAGGATATGTCTCGGTTCCTGGCGCCAGAAGTGGTGGCGCAGGTCACGGAATCCGAAGCAAGGGTTGCGCCAGGGGAGGGCGAGACCCGTGAAGCCGCAGTCCTCTTCCTGGATATCCGGAACTTCACACCGATGGCGAATGTGCTGCCGCCTGCGGATGTGATTGCTTTGCTGACGGATTATCAGGCCCGCTTCACGCCCATTCTGCGCCGCCATGGTGGTGTCATCGATAAGTTCCTGGGCGATGGCATCCTGGCCAGCTTCGGTGCCGCAAAAGCCAGCGAAACCTATGCACGGGACGCTTGTGCAGCGCTTGCCGCATGCATGGCGGAAGCGGCAGCTTGGGCGGTGGAGCGCACTGATGCAGGCCTGCCGCCCGTCGAAATCATTGGCGCTGCTGCAAGTGGCCGTGTGATCTATGGTGCCGTTGGCGATGGCGATCGGCTTGAGATGACGGTGATTGGCGATGCTGTGAACTTGGCGGCAAAGCTCGAAAAGCATACGCGAGAAGAGAATGCACCTGCGCTTGTGCCGTTGGGGCTATATGAATTGGCTGAAACTCAGGGGTTCCGCCCAAGCGCTCCTTGTGAACATTTGTCGGATCGTGCTGTGGCAGGCGTGAACCACACAATGAATTTGGTGTCGCTATCATTTTCTCCCGAACCGTAGGCACCCCCCTCACCCTGATCCCTCTCCCCCCGTCGGGAGGAGAGGAGACCCTCACGCGGGCTGCCTATTTATGACTACACGCGCTTTAGGGTGAGGAGGGTGTGCGCACCTTCAGTCGACGCGCGCTGTTGCATTGCCCATTACGACGGTTTTGCCGTCCTGGTTCGTCGTTGCGATTTCGATATCGCATTCGCCGTCACGAATTTCGACGACGGTCGCTTTCGATGTCAGCGTGTCGCCCGGCCACACCTGGTTGGTGAAGCGGACGCCGTATTTCTTTAGCCGTCCATCGCCAACATAGTTCGTCAGCATTTTGCCGGTCAGGCCCATGGTCAGCATGCCGTGGGCGAAGACGCTTGGGTAACCAGCGACTTCCTTGGTGTAGACCTCATCCGTGTGGAGCGGATTGTAATCGCCCGATGTGCCGGCATACATAACCAGCAGCCCGCGGGAGAGGTTTTCAGCGACGACTTCTTCGTGGGTATCGCCAACTTTGAGATTGGATGCGGATAACGCCATTGCTCTGCTCCCCTTAACCTTGATCGACCGGACGTTCTGTCTTCACGCCGACAGACCGGGATGTGACGACAAGCAGGCCGTCCTGATTGTGATAATCCTGAATGGTTTCTGAGAACATGAGCTTACCAGCACGCTGGCTGATTTTCTCCCATTTCTCGCCATCACGGGTCGTCACGGTGAGGACATCGCCGGGCTTCACCGGGTGATGATATTCAAAATGCTGCTCAGCATGCAGACCGCCGGATGAGGCAGGCTTTTCGTCAATGCCGGACGGGCCTTTAGCAGAACCGAACCACTTCTCGCCAACCTTCGGGCGCAGGAAGTATTCAGGATCAAACTGTGCGACCGAGCGATAGAACGTTGGCGGCGGCAGAATGTGGCCAACCTCCGTTTTCGCAGCGTGGGCTGCATCGTAATAGACTTGGTTGTCGTCATTGACGGAGCGCGCAAACATCATGATGTGCGTCGCTTCCACCGGCATGGTGACTTTATCAGCCATGGTTTTCTCCCAGTTATTGCAACAGTGCGGGACGAATTATGGACGGTTCGGGGCTGGGTTCGCAAGCGCTAGAAATACGATTGCTGATCAGCCAATCAGCGCCTGGATTTCGCTTTCCTCAGGGAAGCGTCCAAGCGCCTTTTTAGAAAACACGAGCGCGCCGTCCCGTTCAATCTCGAACACGCCGCCACCACCACGGATGATCTCAACCTCAGTATCGGGCGCTAAGCCTTGCAGAACGTCCCGCGCACGGCGGGCTCTAGGTTCGTAGTTTCAAGCGCCGCAATATTCGATGCGGAATTTCATCGGCACAGTCTCCTGTGGTGTTGCCATGGCAGCCTTATCTACCGCCGCCGCCTGCCACGCAATCGTTGCCAGTTGGCGTTTGTCGATAGGAAAGGCGGTGTTGGCCAGAGGAGTTCTGAGTCCGCTGCATCCATGAAGGTATACGCGCGTTTGGGCGGCGGAGATCGGGCTTGCAGAACGGTTGCAGTCGCCTCTGTTGCTTCAGGCACAGGTGCCGGTGCGGCCTTTCTGACCCAAAGCAGCTTGAAGCCCATCAGAAATGCAGGGACTGACGCCAGATAGAAAATCACATCATAGCCGATGCCAAAATTCAGAAGCTGCTTGGCTATGAAAGGGTAAGAGAGCATTCCAAGCGCGCCGAAGAACAGTACGCCGCCTGTAACTGGCCCAACCTGTCCCGCAGGTGCCATCCGTGCGACTTCGGACAACAACAAGCCGTGCCAGGAGAGCGCCGAGGCGCCGAATGCCAACGCAGCTGTTGCAATCAGCCAGACCGGCACGGCATCTGAAGACGCGCCGAGCGCAATTGTGGCGGCAGCCATGATGAAGGCGAGGAGGGACAGCACAACCCGTGACGGGGCGATGTACGACCCGATCCAGCCCCAAAGAATGCGTGAAAGTGCAGCCGTGATATTCACGACGACCAAGATTTCCAGCGCCGTCTGCTTATCCATGCCGAGATTAAGCTGAGCAAACGTGGCAAAGATCGAATTGAACAAGCCCTGCAAGCCAACAAACGCAAACATGCCCAAACATAGATTGCGCAGGTTCGGGTCCCCCGAAGCCGTGCGGATATTGCGGATGCCGTCACTAAATCGAACGGGATATCCGGGGTTCCTGTTTGCATCGAACTGCCGACGCATTGGTTGCAGGATTACCAGAAGCGCCAAACAAATCAGGCTGGTCGCCAGGAATGCATCCGGCCAGGTCGCAACATTGTTGTCGTCAACCAGCACCTGGACCATCACGACCGCGATCAAGCCACCCACGGGAACGCCGGTCTGCTTGATCGAGAATATCAGCGGTGCAAACTTTTTTGGGCTGTGGTGGGCAAGCAGATGCGAGCTGGCGGGTGTAGAGAAAGAATTTCCGAACCCCATAATGATCGCTGCGACCGTGAAGGCCCAAACCTCACCAACCATGCTGAGCAGCAGCCCCGCACCCAGTGTGATGAGGGAGATTTGGCTCGCACGAATGGCACCCCAGCGGATAATCAGTCCGCCAACGCTCGCCTGGAAAATGCCGGAAACCGCGTAGAACAATGCCGTGTGATACAGCACCAGATCTGCCGCCAAGCCAAGCGCTTGGCCGACTTGCGGCGCCGCACTCGGCAATACCTGTGCCGCCATATAGCTCATCGCTTGCTGAAACAGCATGGCGACGATGACGACATAGAGCGCTGCGGTCATGGGCGGGCCTGCCGGTCGGGCCACATGAACAAAAAGCCGCAAAGCAGGGACGGCAGGCCGATCACGATGAAGCCAATACCAAAGAGATCAAGCGTTACGAAAACAAAGCCGAGCAATGCTGGAAGCGCTATCAGACCGAGGAAACAGAAGGAAATCACGCCGCCCATGACGACCGCGACTTGCCCTGCAGGTGCGTGGCGCGCCACCTCCGCCAAATGCACGCCGTTCCAGGATACGCCAGTTGCGCCAAACGCGAGGGCTGCGGCGCCCAGGCCCATGATGCCCCATTCGGGTGTCGCTAAGCCAAGCGCGGCAGTGGCGGCAAACATGCTGAACGAAAGGAACACAAGTAGTGCGCGCGATGAAAATACACCGCCTGCAAGCCATCCCCAGAATATCCGGCCCACAATCGCAAGGCCCATGGAAATTCCATATATTTGTCCAGCAGCGATTTCGGTCAGTCCCATCTCTGATACGGAATAGGTGATGAAATAGTACATGAAGCCAACTTGAAGCCCGGAAAACGCCATGCCAGCAAAAGCAAGCTTTCGCAGCGCTGGCGTCGCTGTCGCCGCACGGAAGGACGTGCCGACATCACTAACCGATATGCGGCGGTTATGATGGCGCTCGTCGTCAAAGCGGTCACGGAACCGTTGCATCCAGATTGCCGCCGTCCATGCTGCGACTCCGCAGAGCAGCAATGCTGCTTGCCAGGAGACATAATCGGCAATGGGCACCAGCACGAACCCGGCTAATGCGCCACCAATTGGAACACCGGTTTGCTTGATGGAAAAAACAAGCGGCGCTCGTCGTGGCGTCGAAAATCGCGCCAGAATCTGTGAACTGGCAGGTGTCGATGGCCCCATACCAATGCCAAGCATCAATGAGACTGGCACAATCAGCCAGATAACACCGAAGCTAAAAATCAACATCCCCCATGCTGCGCCGATGAGGCAAACTTGGCTTGCACGGAGAGGACCAACCTTGATGATCGTGCTACCGGCAGCGCTGGAAGCGAAGAACCCGATGCCATAAACCATCAGCGAATAGACAGCGATCATGCCGTCACCCAGGCCGAAATCCTCGCCGATATACTTCCAAAGGTTTGGGATCGCAGACGTCGACATGGTCATCAGCGATTGCTGAATCAGCATCGCGATAATCGCAGCCGTTAACGGCGCCATTGGGACCAAACTTTCTGAAGCGGACCGGCGCGATCGCGCCTTACAGATGCCTTGATATAATCAGCTTCATCACCTCTGACGACCCGGCATAGATGCGGTTGATACGCGCGTCTGCATAAAGCCGCGCAATTGGGTATTCCCACATATAGCCATAGCCGCCAAACAGCTGCAGGCATTCGTCCACCGCTTTGCTTTGAACTTCAGAGGCCCAGAGCTTTGCAATAGCCGCTGTCTCCAGATCAAGCGTTCCGTCCACCTGCATCTGTATGCAACGGTCGATAAACGCCCGGCCAACAACCGCGTTGGCCCGCACTTCGGCTAGCTTGAACTTGGTGTTTTGGAAATCAAAGATCGCTTGGCCGAAGGCTTTCCGCTCCTTAGTGTAGGTCACAGTCCATTCAAGGGCGGCTTCAACAGTCGCAATAGCACGGAGGGCTGAGAGCAGGCGTTCCCTGGGCAGCTGCTCCATGAGATATCGGAAGCCCTGATTTTCCTCACCCAGCAAATTGCCTTGCGGCACTCGCACATCTTCAAAGAACAGCTCGGATGTGTCCTGAGCCTTGAGACCAATTTTATCGAGATTACGTCCGCGCTTGAAACCAGCCCGGTCGCCCTCCACCAGGATCAACGACGTACCCTTGGCACCTTTGGACGGGTCAGTCTTGGCGATGACGATCAGGATATCGGCATTCTGGCCATTCGTAATAAACGTCTTCTGGCCGTTGATGACGTAATCATCACCGTCCTTCTTAGCTGTCGTCATGATTCCTTGCAGGTCGGACCCAGTTCCTGGCTCCGTCATGCAAATCGCACCAATGGACTCGCCGCGTGCCATGCGTAGCAGCCACTTCTGTTTCACCTCCTCTGAGCCATAGTTCTCAATGTAGGGAGCGATGATGTCGTTATGCAGCGGTATGCCGAGGCCAGAAGCGCTCGAGTAGCCGACTTCTTCTGTCAGTACCGCGCCAAACCGGAAATCGCCGCCCGATCCGCCATAAAGGTCAGACGTCGTTGGCAGCAGCAACCCAGCTTCACCGGCTTTCAGCCAAAGCTCACGGGGAACCTGCCCGTCCTTTTCCCATTGCGCATGGAACGGCGTGACTTCTTTCTCAATGAAGCGGCGACAGGTTTCGCGGAAGAGCTCGTGCTCGGACTCAAAGATTGGGCGGTCTAACGGCATGACGGAACCTCGCTTAGGAATGGGATGTCCCATGCTAGCGCCCGCCTCTGGCGCTCGACAAGTCGTGGCGCCACTATGCTTTTGGCAATATCCAAAATTCTAAGAGAGGAACAGAAAAATGCAGAATCCATATAGCATGGAAGATCGCCGCATCATTGTAACAGGCGCAGCGCAAGGCATTGGCCGTGCGGTCACGCAGCTTGCAGTACAGATGGGCGGGCGCGTCGCGGCCATCGATCTAAATGGTGATGGCCTGAAAACGCTTGGCGAAGAGCTCGGCGATAGCGTCATGACCTTCACCGGGTCTGTAACAGACCAAGGCCAGACCGAGGCCGCTATCGAAGCGATGACCAAGGAATGGGGCGGCTGTGACGGTCTGTTCAATAACGCAGGGATCGTACGCGCCGCTATGATCCATAAAATGGAGCGTGAAACCTGGGATCAGGTTATCGAAGTCAATCTGACCGGCGTTTATCTAACGCTCCAAGCAGTTGGCCGCCACATGAAGGCCCGTGCCGAATCGCCTGAAGCTGGCGTTTGTAACGGTCAGATCGTCAACGTGTCTTCGATTGCAGGCACAGCAGGCACCATCGGCCAGATTAACTATGGCGCTGCCAAGGCTGGCGTGCTCGGAATGACGATGAGTGCCGCCAAAGAATGGGCGCGATACGGTGTTTCTGTGAACTCTGTTGCCTTTGGAACCGTGGCAACACCAATGACAGAAGTGATTCGCGGGCCTAAGTTTGCAGCGCAAACAAAAGCACGGATTCCCTTAGGTCGTTATGCCGATGCAGACGAGGTTGCGCCCACATGCTGCTTCCTCATGGCGCCGGGCTCTGCCTATATTACGGGCAAGAACATTACCATTGATGGCGGTGTTACTGCTATGTAAATCCTCACAAAGCTAGGGTTTCTACCGCTTTTCGGCTATTAATGGCTTGGGGGCGGCAGCCGCCCCTGCGGTGATGGTAAAAATAATTGCGCTGCACTGCAAAAAAGACTTGCAGAAAAATCTTATCTGGATATATTCATAGGTCTGTCGCGGGCGGTCACAAACCTCCGCGACATCGTTTTTGGACATTGAGAATAAGACTGAGAGGGGAGACGTGGTCGGCGTTTGGTCGTCTGCATCTGGTCTTTTTGTTTGTTTGATTAGGTTGGCTTTCGGGTTAGTTTAATTAGGTGAGTAAGAGGGCCGAGGTGTTGGATCAAACGTTATCTGATCCATGTCTTTCTGATATGTCCGCAGCACCGGGCAATGATTGTCAGCGGGTTACCGTTGGTGATGATCCGAGTGTTGTGGGCCACTATAGAAGACGCGTTAAGCGGTCTTCGTGCATGGGCTTTGGCTTGTGTATTGGAGATCGACTTTGAGAAGATGACGAGGATCTGACTAGTTCATACACTGTGTGTTTATTTGGCGCTGGCCGTAAGGTTAGTGGTGGATAGATGTATGGTATGAACCTGAGAGTTTGATCCTGGCTCAGAACGAACGCTGGCGGCATGCCTAACACATGCAAGTCGAACGAAGCCTTCGGGCTTAGTGGCGAACGGGTGAGTAACGCGTGGGAACCTGCCCCCGAGTGGGGAACAACCGCTGGAAACGGTGGCTAATACCGCATACGCCTCTTCGGAGGGAAAGCTTTATGCGCTCAGGGAGGGTCCCGCGTCCGATTAGCTAGTTGGAGAGGTAACGGCTCACCAAGGCGACGATCGGTAGCTGGTCTGAGAGGATGATCAGCCACACTGGGACTGAGACACGGCCCAGACTCCTACGGGAG
>OJHK01000500.1_pt1 | contig 24552 bp, 22 predicted proteins | sample 1595161 | NCBI WGS metagenome assembly OJHK01 (sample SAMN05416842, study PRJEB24817) | seawater metagenome | isolation source: Sea water | place: Canada:Atlantic | collected 2013-07 | reverse complement strand
GAGATGTAGAGAGGTCTCGTGGGCTCGGAGATGTGTATAAGAGACAGGCAATACCCCAGTGTTGATACTCTCTCTCTTGGTATGTCTAATGATTTAAATACCGCTGTGGCCCACGGCTCAACCATGGTGAGAATTGGCACCGCCATTTTTGGTGCAAGAGCAAATAAAATTTAACCATTAATCGTTTAGGAAACCCTTTTATGAATAAAATAGCCTTTATAGGTGCTGGTAATATGGCACGCGCCATCATTATTGGTTTAGTTAATTCTGGTATTACTCCTCAAAACATTATAGTAGCCAACCCGTCTGAGGCTAAGAGATTAACGCTTGCTAAAGAGTTTGGCGTTTTACAAACGAATGACAACATCAAAGCGAGTGAGTTCGCCGATGTTATTGTGCTTTGTGTTAAACCCCATTTTATCACTGATGTTTGTTTACAAATAAGCCAGGCAATTGAGATAACAGGAAAACTATTCATTTCTGTTGCCGCAGGGACTACCGTTGATCAAATTCAATCAGCATTATCAAAAGACAACACTACAAATGTTGCCCCGGTAGTTCGTGTCATGCCGAATACCCCTTCTCAACTAGGTTTAGGCATGAGCGGTCTGTTTGCTTCCAAAGAAGTTACCGTAGAGCAAAAGGCTAGTGCAGAAAAAATTACGGACGCTGTTGGCAAAAGTATTTGGCTGGACGCGGAAGATAAGATTAATAATATTATCGCTGTCGCAGGATCCGCCCCAGCTTACTATTTCTTATTTATGGAAGCGATGGAACAGCAAGCAAAACATTATGGTTTTTCTGAAGAAGAAAGCCGTATGTTAGTACAACAAACTGCGCTTGGTGCAGCCCAAATGGTAGCACATAACAGTGCACCTATCAGTGAATTACGTGCAAATGTGACCTCAAAAGGCGGTACAACACATGCTGCTATCGAACAATTTAAGCACGATGGTATGGAGCAAATGGTAAAAAATGCCATGTCGGCTGCTATTGCTCGTGCTGAAGAAATGGCTAAATAGCCCTATTTTATTGTAATTCAAATTAACTCAAATTAAGTAGAGGAAAACCAATGGAAGCAATTATTTATTTGCTTAGATTCGCCTTCGACGCCTTGTTAATGATTTTGATCATGCGTGTTTGGCTACAATGGGTTAAAGCTGATTTTTATAATCCATTAAGTCAGTTCATTGTCAAAATAAGTAACCCGTTAGTGATACCTCTTCGCCGAGTTATTCCAGGGCTAGGTGGCTTAGATTTAGCAACGGTACTTATCGCTTATGTAGTAGCAACGCTAAAATTTGTTACCCTCGCCGCTTTATCCGGTGAGAGTTTAGGCGTACTAGCTTTTTACATCGGGTTATTAGTGTTATTGAAGCAAGCTGGCTTTTTACTCTTTGTGATCATGATTATCATGGCGATCATGAGTTGGGTTGTTCAAGGTTATAATGCAACGTTAATGGTGCTTAGCCAATTGACGGAACCTTTTTTAAACCCTATTCGCAAAATAATTCCAAATATGGGTGGTTTAGATTTATCTATGTTGTTGGCATTTTTGGCGATGAATGTCATTAATATATTACTTTCTAACTCATTGCCTTATTGGGGTGCGTTGTAAAACAATAGTATTTTTTGGGGGCTGTTCTATACTAAAGAAATGAATAGAGCGGCACCAAATCCTCTGTATTATTTTGGAGAATCACATGAAAACGTCAATCATCAAATTACTTATTGCCTTTAGCCTTAGCTTGTTTTTGATGAGCAATGTTAGTGCTGATAACATGAAAAAATTAGGCACTATGAACGTGCATTACATGGCTATTGGTTCAACATTTTTCACACCTGAAATAGCTAAAGTTTATGGCATTACGCGAAGTCGTTATAATGGTTTGGTTAATATTTCAGTCTTAGATAACACCCAAAAAAACACGCCATCAAAAACAGTGAGTATTACGGGTAAAGCCAAAAATAATCTGGGTCAATTTAAAGAGTTAGCGTTTAAAGAAGTCAAAGAAGGCGGCGCTATTTATTACCTTGCTCAGGTTAACTATAGCAACGAAGAGACAATTCACTTTGATATCATGATTAATGATGGTAAAGAGAAGCAGCAGTTGAAATTCTCGCAAACTTTCTACGTGGATTAATAACCTAACAAAGTTTAATTATTAACTTAGAGTGATACCAAACGGATTAAATAAAAAAGAGCTTTTGAAAGCTCTTTTTTTTGTGGTTAACTTTAGCGAAACAGCCCATTCTAGGATAGAATAGCGCGATTGTAGAACGCAAAATAGTCGCAGGTAACCATAATGTTAAAAGTTGTATTAGCCACAGGAAACCAAGGTAAAGTTAAAGAGTTGGCCCATTTACTGGCTGAGCAATCAATAGAAATAGTACCGCAAAGTGAATTTGAAGTTGCTGAAGTCGCTGAAACAGGCACTACCTTCGTAGAAAATGCCATTATCAAAGCACGTCATGCCGCAAAAATTACTGGTTTACCCGCTATTGCAGATGACTCTGGTTTAGAAGTTGATGCGCTAAATGGTGCGCCTGGTGTTTACTCAGCTAGATACGCAGCAGATATCACTGAAGGTAAAGTCACCGATGATGACAATACCAACAAGCTCCTAATAGCGTTAGCCAATACACCCGACGAGTTACGTACTGCCCGTTTCCATTGCGTTTTGGTTTATATGAAACATGAAAATGATCCTACTCCCCTTATTTGTCACGGTAAGTGGGAAGGAACTATCTCTAGAAATAAGCTAGGTGAGCAAGGTTTTGGTTATGACCCTGTTTTCTGGCAAGATGATTTGCAGATGTCTTCAGCGCAACTATCACGTGAAGTGAAGAACAACCTAAGTCATCGTGGTCAAGCATTGGCTAAGTTGGTTGAAGAGCTCGCTCATACGACCTCATCAAAGTAAGCTAGAGCCCTTTATTTATGTCAGAAATGTTAGAAAATCAACCCTTATCACTTTATATTCATATTCCCTGGTGTGTGGAAAAGTGCCCTTATTGTGACTTTAATTCACATGCCGTTAAAAGTGCTATCCCTGAGCAAGATTATGTTGTCGCTCTAATCAAAGATTTAGACGCAGATATTGCACGCTTCGAGTTAACCGCACGTCCTTTACACTCAATATTCATTGGTGGCGGTACACCGAGTTTATTCTCAGCGGCGTCTATCAAGAGTTTACTCGCACAAGTACTTAATCGCTTTGACCATGCAGCAGACATTGAAATCACGTTAGAAGCAAACCCCGGTACCGTTGAAGCAGATAAATTCAAAGGTTTTTTTGATGCTGGTGTTAATAGACTTTCTATCGGCGTACAAAGCTTTGCTTCTGATAAGTTAATTAAGCTTGGTCGAATTCATGATAGCAACCAAGCGAAAACAGCAGCAAAATTGGCAACAGAATGTGGTGTCACTAGTTTTAATTTAGATCTAATGCATGGCTTACCTAATCAATCATTAGATAATGCCCTTGATGATCTGAAAACGGCTATCAGTCTGAATCCTAATCATATTTCTTGGTATCAATTAACGATTGAACCGAACACTATTTTTCACTCTAAACCGCCTAAGTTACCTGTTGATGATATTTTATGGGAGATCCAAGACCAAGGCGTTAAGTTACTCAAGGAAGCTGGTTATCAGCAGTATGAAATTTCTGCATACGCTAAACCTGGCTATCAATGTCAGCATAATTTGAATTATTGGCAATATGGTGATTACCTCGGCATTGGCTGCGGTGCTCATGGAAAAATCACGGATACCAGTACCCAAAAAATAATGCGTACGATTAAAGTAAAACACCCTAAAGGATATTTGGACGATAAGCGTGAATTTTTGGACAAATTATCAGAAGTTGACGAAAGTGAACGCGCATTTGAGTTCATGATGAACCAACTAAGGTTACACAGTGCTTTTAGTACAGAACAATTCCAAACAAGCACGGGTCTCAATATCAGTACTGTATTACCTTTACTGAAAGAAGCTCAACAAAAAAACCTTATGACCTGTGAAACATTAGACAATCAAGATTTTTGGTTAGTCACTCAAATTGGACAGCGATATTTAAACGATTTACTGGAGATCTTCTTGTGACAGAGCATTCCTCTGCAAACTCACCATTGACGACAAGTGCAGAAGAACAAGCGCAGCTTGATTTAACGTTCATGCAAAGGGCTTTTGAACTCGCACAACAAGCTGAGCAATATGATGAAATTCCGGTTGGTGCAGTCGTGGTCCATCAAGGAAAGATCATTGGTGAAGGTTTTAATCAGTCAATCATGCTTAACGATCCATCAAGTCATGCTGAAATGAACGCGATCAGACAGGCCGGAGAGTTTATTAATAATTATCGATTGATTGATTGCACTTTATACGTAACACTTGAGCCTTGCCCAATGTGTGCAGGTCTACTCGTACATAGCAGAATTAAGCGCTTAGTCTATGCGTGTAGCGATCTTAAAACAGGTGCTGCAGGCAGTGCTTTTGACTTAGTAACTAACCCGAAGTTAAATCATCAAATAGAAACATGCTCTGGTGTCATGGAAGAAACGTGTAGCCAGTTGTTATCGGCATTTTTTAAACGCCGTAGAAAAGAAAAAAAATTAGCCAAAAAGGCTGCTAAAAATAGCTCACTGTAATACTGAACAATTGACATTCTCTTATTACCAAGGAATTTACTCGCTTGTGGGCTTAAATTTGATATGCCACACGCTTTCAGGTATTAATAAGGGCATAACAGTAGAAGAACAATAATACTAAGAAATAGCTAAAGGTTATCACTACACATGGTCAAACGTTTTCTGCCCATCTATCATACGGGTTGGTTTTATCTTCTTTTATTATTCTGGGGATTTTCCTTTTGGTATGCCTCTACCGGTGGCCTAAACCAGATAAATCAATTAAATCTTCAATGGTTAAGTCAGCTTAAATCATCTCCTGTTTCATCCGATAAAAACTCGACATTAAAACCGAGTGATATTTTAACCTTACACTCTGACTTCAATAAACAAGATATAAAATCAGTAACCACACTTTTATCCTATTATCCGAATAGCCAGATAACCCTGTTCGGCCAACAATCAGACAATTTCATCGAAAAAATTGAGGCTCACCTATCCTCAAGGCCCCGTAATAATAAAATTGTTATTAGCTCAAACCAAGTTAGTTCTGCATCACCATTAAAACCTCAAGCAACCATGCCTTTTTCACCATTACTTAATTGGTTTCGTTTTTCATCAAGCACTAACATAGAGATACTGAGTTCAAAGTACTTCATTTTTTCGCCATTTCTACAAAATGAACGACAAAATTTTCCTTTAATATGGCAGCAAAAAGGAATGTTGTATCTCAGTTTGCCTGGCGAAATAATAAAACAACTGAGCCCAAACACTGATTTTCTCATTCAACAAGATTGGCAATTAAGTCTGATAAAACAAAAAAGTACTTTAGCCCCTCAAACGTCTCCTTTGGGTTTTTTTGGTGAAATATTTATTCCAGGAAATTTACTCTCAAGTGATGAGGTAAACCAAGTTCAAAAACTAGAGCACCAGACTAATTTGCCAAGATTAGCTACGGTCGCTGAGTTTATTCAACAATATTCCGCTAACTCTCAACCTAAATACAAAGTCATTTTTATAACCGATAAGAGAAATTCACAAGATCAAGTACTCAAACCATTAATTAGCAAGTTAGTCCAAAACGATTATGTCTATCAGAGTATATTAATTATTATATTTGCTTGGGTTCTCTTGTTTCTCGGTATCACCCTCATCTGGTTCATCGGTCAATTAACTATAAAGCAACAATCAATCAGTGTGCTTAGTTACGTCTTATTACTTTTTATATTGCAATATTTCTTTTTCAATCAACAACTTTGGCTTGAAGTCACCCCGTTAGTGATAATGATAATGGGAAGCTGGTTATTACTTTATGCTTATCAAAAGGAACATGAACTGTTTTTGGCTGCAGTTAATTTTCAAACTCACTCGAATACGACGGATAGTTATTCAGCGCCACCGAATGCCAAAGCTACGACCCCGTTAAGCTCCAAAAGGTCACCTACAATTAAGTCAGGATTCAGATCTAAGATAAAAAACTTACTAAGTAACAGGCGAATAAAATCTGCTCAGGTAAAACGCAGTTCTTCTTTATTTGGCGGAAAGACAAACGCAGCAAGCCATAGTCAAGCTTCTTCAATGAATGAGCTTTCAGCCGTAGCTGAAAATAACGTTGAACAAACATTAGTCATCCTTGATAACCCAGCAGTAAATAATATCTCGACAACTCAACAAACCAGCGTTGAAAACTTTGGTCGCTACCAAGTAGAAGGAGTGTTAGGCAAAGGCGCAATGGGTATTGTTTATCAAGGGGTTGATCCTAAAATCAACCGTCATGTGGCAATAAAAACACTGCAATTAAGCGACGATTTTGATTCACCAGAGTCCGGTGAGGCTAAAGCACGCTTCTTTAGAGAGGCGCAAACCGCGGGTGGATTAAGCCATGCCAATATAGTCACTATTTATGATGTCGGCGAAGAGAATCTCTTAGGCTATATCGCCATGGATTTGCTGACTGGCGCGCCATTATCATTATTTACTCAAGCGGATAAAATACTGCCGACACAATTGGTATATCAATTATTAATTCAAATAACTGATGCGTTAGAATATGCACATCAACAAAATGTTGTTCACCGTGATATCAAACCAGCTAATATTATTTATGATGATGACCTGTTTAAAGTCACGGTGACCGATTTTGGCATAGCCTACGTTAGTGACAATAGTAATACCCGAACCGGTATCATTATGGGTAGCCCTTACTATATGTCTCCAGAACAAATACTAGGTTTAAAAGTAGATGGGCGTAGTGACATTTTTAGTTTAGGCGTCACGTTTTATCAGTTGCTGTGTGGGCACTTACCCTTTGAAGGTGAGTCCATTGCAACAGTGGCTTATCAAATAACAAAAGCGAAAGCTATTGCCGTAAATCAACGCAATACAAACTTACCCACAAGTGCGATGCGTATTTGTAGTAAAGCGATGCATAAAGATATTGATAAGCGTTTCCAATCAATGTCAGAGTTCAAGTTGGCCTTAAGCAATGCCCTTAAACGAGATTTTAAAGTCACAGCGAGCTAACTTGCATAGCCATAAATAAAGAACTCATAAGATAAAGGTAGAAACAGTTAATCCCTATGAATTTTCACATAAAATCCCTTTGTCATCAGGGTTCAATTCGAGACAATAATGAAGATGCAATCAGTTATGCAATTCATCAGGAGCTAGATGTTGTTTGGATGCTCATTGCTGATGGCATGGGCGGACACAACGCCGGAGAAGTTGCTAGCGCCATGCTCGTTGACCAGATCAAATACGCCTGGGGTAAGGTATCGATAACTAAACAAGCTAGCTGGCTGACATGGATTACCGAACAACTAAATACTGCTAACTTAAACATTCTCAAGCAAGCTAAAAACACAGTAGGTCAACAAGGAATGGGGACTACAGGCGTATTAATGGTAATAGAAAATAATAAGTGCCATATTGGTTGGGTGGGTGACTCTCGAGCATACACGTTAAAAAACAATAACCTGGTCCAAGAAACTATTGACCACACCATGCTACAAGAATTAGTCAATAAAGGTGCAATCAGCGCTGAAACAGCAAAGAATGCTAATACGAAAAATTTACTTTCACAGGCGATTGGCGTTCGTGAAAAAATATCTGTTGATACCGCAACGATTGCAATAGAGAGTGGCGATACGATTATGCTGTCAACCGATGGTTTGCATGACTATCTCACTGAACAAGAAATCAACCAGTACCTATCTCAATTCTCTACTGAAAGAGATGTCTGTGATGATATGGTCAATCAAGCAATAGCCCAAAATAGCAGAGATAACCTCACGGTAGGTTTGATCAATTTGAGTGATTGAACAAAGTAAATAACCTTTGATCGAAAGAGTTTTATAGAAAGGACGAACACGGAGGCTGAGTCAAATAATAATGTATCCCATAAACAGTCAATCATATAGATTGCCCACATAGACTTATTCTGACTTCATTGGCTTAAATAGAGTTAAGCAAACTAAATGAAAATTTATTTGTTGATAAGCTTGCTTAGATTATTTGGCTATTAGCTGGAATTTCATATAGTTCTGTTATGGTTTGGTTAAAATGAGACTGCCTGCGCGAGGTCATTTTATGATGTTGGCGATTTAATTGTTTTCTACGTTGGTTACTTTTTAGTGGTCTTTTCATCTTAATTATTTCCAATTGGCGTTTAAATAGTCTGAACACTATAGCCTGCTAGCATGACATTTTTATGACATAGGAATATTAGATTCAAGAAGACAACTGACACAGTCTTGAGCAATGGATGCAAAAGCGCTTTATTTGTCTTGATTATTGGGCTGTTTCAGCCGCGATCTCTTCTTCTTTTATAATACGTTCTGTTTGATTGCTGTCTAAAGTCGAATCATTTACTGATTTATTTACTGATTTATTTAGTAATAACAAAGCGTCTGACGCTTCTTGCGCCAGCTGTAATGCAATTGCTTGTTCTCTAGCTTTCTCATCTAGCCAGCTCAGGGTGTCGTAATATCGGCGAATATTATCAACGTACTGAACAGGCTCCTCACCGCGTGCATAACCGTGTTTAGTGCTTTTGTAATATTTTTTCTGTTGTAATAAAGGTAAACGACTTTTAACTTCTACCCAGCGATCCGGATCACCACCTTGGCGTTGTGTAATAATCCGTGCATCATTTAAATGGCCAAAACCAATATTATATGAAGCTAACGCAAACCAAATGCGATCGGGCATCGGAATTCTATCAGGCATCATAGCAATCATTCGTTTAAAGTATTTTGCCCCACCTCGAATACTTTGTTCTGTGTCTAAACGGCTTTTTATACCCATTTGTTTCGCTGTTGCTAAGGTCAACATCATCATACCGCGAACTCCCGTGTATGAACGTGCTGTTGGATTCCAATGTGACTCTTGATAACTAATCGCCGCTAATAAACGCCAATCAAGTTCCTGAGCATATTTCTCAAATAGCGGTTGAAACTTAGGTAAAGTCCCAGCAACTGCTTTAATAAAGGTTCGCGTTTCAACATAATTAAACTGCTCAATATGGCCATAGTATTTATCATCCAAGGCGAGTAGAGTGCCATCGTGATGCACAGTACCAAAAAACTCCACCAAGCTTGCTAGAATATCATCATGGCTATTGTTACTTATCATCCATGCTAGTGGCTCTGGCTCATTTATACTAAAGCCAATACTTATTTCAGGATAATAACGACGGTTAATCGCCAAGCTATTGCTATCAATAATGGTATAATCTATTTCGCCATTTAAAACCTTTCTCAATAATTCTTCACCGTCAAACTCAGTTGACTCTTGCCAAGCCAGTTCGCTATTCGTTTGTTTTAATTTTTCAAGGTTTTCGACGTAACTTGACCCTGAGGTAACCATCAATGTCCCCGTTAAATCAGCCACCTTCCTTGGTCTAACATTACCTTGTTTAAACACCAACTTCTGACTAATGGTTTCATAGCTAGGGGCAAATCTAAAACGTTGTAAGCGTTTATCCGTCACTGATAATCCCGCAGCCAATAAATCAACTTCGCCAGTATTTAATTTAATAAAAAGCTCATCAAGGCTATAGCTAGGAACAATACGTAATTCAACATTGAGTGAGTCGGCATACTTTTTTGCTAACTCATATTCAAAACCGGCGAAGCCAGTTGCGGTGGTATAATAGTTAGTTGGGCCAAAAATAGTGCCTACATTGACATAACCTCTCGCCAAAATTCGAGATAAACTTGACGATTCATTGTCTTTATCACAGGCACTTAATAATACTGTGGTGAAAATCACCAAAAATAACGAGGTAAATTTAGACACTAACTTACTCTCTAACCTAGTAATGAGCTTGGATTTTATTGCAAAAGATAAATATTTAGTCATGCCCTTGATTGTGTCGTGTATTGTTCTATTAGCCAAGTACTTTTTACCTGACACTAGTGTTAAGTTATTACTTGACTTTTTCCATTAACAAAAGACTAATTTTCAACTATAATACGCGCGAAATTTTCGGTTAGCATTTACTATGCAAATTTAGCATATAAAGGCCAATCAAAACCTTACATAAAACTTGGTGAATACCCTATGACGATGTTGATTAAAAACCTTCGTGGCGCTCCAGCACTTTCTGACTTTAGAGTTAAAAAACTATTAGCTCAATGTGAACAATTACAACTGCCAGTAAATGATATTTATGCTGAATTTGCCCATTTCGCTCAACTTAATGAAGAATTAAGTGCAAGCGAAGAGAATGTTTTACAGCAATTACTTACTTACGGACCAACAATTGAAGAACATCAGCCTGCTGGTTTGTTCTTATTAGTGACTCCTCGTCCGGGCACTATTTCTCCTTGGTCATCAAAATCTACCGATATAGCGCATAACTGTGGTTTAGCTAAAGTTGTTCGTTTAGAGCGTGGTATCGCTTATTACGTAACGTTGCAAAACGGCGCAGAGTTAAACTCAAGCCAAGAAGCACAGTTAAACGCTTTATTGCATGATCGCATGATGGAAAGTATTTTTAATGACTTCGCACAAGCGAGTCAGTTATTCGCGAGCAGCGAACCAGGTGAGTTAACCGCTATTGATATCGAAAGTGGCGGTAAAAAAGCCTTAGTAGATGCTAACATCGAACTAGGTTTAGCTTTAGCTGAAGATGAAGTGAATTACTTATTCGAAAACTTCACTAAATTAGGTCGTAACCCTCACGATATTGAACTTTACATGTTTGCTCAAGCAAACTCTGAGCATTGTCGTCACAAAATATTTAACGCGGCTTGGACTATTGACGGTGTTGAACAAGAGAAATCGTTGTTTAAAATGATCCGTAATACCCATGAAGTTAATCCTGATTATGTACTAAGCGCTTATAAAGATAACGCTGCAGTAATGGTCGGTAATAAGGGTGGTCGCTTCTTCCCTAATCCTGAAACCAATGTTTATGGTTATAACCATGAAGATATTCAAATTCTGATGAAGGTTGAAACACATAACCACCCTACGGCTATTTCTCCATACCCTGGTGCTGCAACAGGAAGTGGTGGTGAGATTCGTGATGAAGGTGCTACCGGTATCGGTTCAAAACCTAAAGCAGGTTTAGTTGGCTTCTCAGTGTCTAACTTACGTATTCCTGAATTTGTACAACCTTGGGAAACTGATTTTGGCAAGCCAAGTCGCATAGTTACTGCTTTTGACATCATGATGGAAGGTCCATTAGGTGGCGCTGCCTTCAACAATGAGTTTGGACGTCCTGCTATTTTAGGTTACTTCCGTACATACGAAGAAGAAGTTAACTCATTTAACGGTAAAGAAGTACGTGGTTACCACAAGCCAATTATGCTTGCTGGTGGTTTAGGTAACATCCGTGATGAACATGTTCAAAAACGTGAAATCATCGTTGGCGCTAACCTTATCGCTTTAGGTGGCCCAGCAATGAACATTGGTTTAGGTGGCGGTGCTGCTTCATCAATGGCGTCTGGTCAATCCGCTGAAAGCTTAGATTTTGCTTCGGTACAACGTGAAAACCCAGAAATGGAGCGTCGTTGTCAAGAAGTTATCGATAAGTGTTGGCAGTTAGGCGAAGAAAACCCTATTGCTTTCATCCATGATGTTGGTGCTGGTGGTTTATCGAATGCTTTCCCTGAATTAGTTGCTGATGGTGGCCGTGGCGGTGTATTTGAACTGCGTAAAGTACCAAATGACGAGCGCAGTATGGCGCCTCATGAAATCTGGTGTAACGAATCTCAAGAACGTTATGTTATTGCCGTATCAGACAAAAATTTAGCAGCTTTTGAACAAATATGTGCCCGTGAACGCGCACCATATGCTGTAGTAGGCCGTGCGACTGAAGAAGAGCACTTAACCGTTACTGATGAACATTTCGCTGGTGATGAAAAACTCAATACCCCTATCGATTTACCACTTGACGTATTATTAGGTAAAACACCTAAAATTTATAAAGACGTTAAAACAGCAATCGCTGAAGGTGACTCGTTAGACTTAAGCACTGTGACATTAAGCGACGCCGCTGACAGGATTTTAAGCTTACCAACAGTTGCTGAAAAAACCTTCTTAATCACCATTGGTGATCGAAGCGTAACCGGTATGGTTAACCGTGATCAGATGGTTGGTCCTTGGCAGGTTCCTGTAGCTGACTGTGGTGTTACCGCATCAGCTCTTGATTCTTACCACGGTGAAGCAATGTCATTAGGTGAACGTACACCTGTTGCCTTATTAAACTTTGGCGCTTCTGCTCGTTTAGCTGTGGCAGAATCTCTAATGAATATTGCTGGTACCGATATTGCTGGTTCTGACGGTGATAGGTTAAACCATATCAAGCTTTCAGCTAACTGGATGTCTCCAGCAGGTCACCCGGGTGAAGACGCTGGTCTTTACGAAGCGGTTAAAGCCATTGGTGAAGAGCTTTGTCCTGCCCTTGGTTTAACTATTCCAGTGGGTAAAGACTCGATGTCGATGAAAACCAAATGGGACGAGAATGGTACAGAAAAGTCTGTTACCTCTCCAATGTCTCTAATTATTACCGCTTTTGGCGCTGTTGAAGATATCCGTAAAACAGTAACTCCAGAGCTTCGCACTGATAAAGGTGACACTCGTTTAGTTGCTATCGATTTATCTAAAGGCAAAAAACGTTTAGGTGGCTCTTGTTTAGCGCAAGTTTACAAACAGCTGGGTAATGAAACACCTGATGTTGATAACGCTGAAACGTTAAAAGGCTTCTTCAATGCTATGCAGACCCTTGTTCGTCAAGAGAAAGTAATCGCATACCATGATATTTCAGATGGTGGTTTATTCACTACCGTAACTGAAATGGCTTTTGCTGGTCATACTGGTGTTGATATTGATATCAGTAAGCTTGTTACTACAAATAAAGCAACTGGCGCAAGTGATGATTTAGCCACTTTATTTAATGAAGAGCTTGGTGGCGTGATTCAAATTCGTGAAAGCGATGTTGATGCAATCCACGCTATTTTAGCTGAGCATGGTGTTTTAGATTGTTGTACTGACATTGGTCGTTTAAACAATGAAGATACCATTCGCTTTAGTCGTGATGGTGACGTTGTACTTGAAAACTCTCGTACATACTATCGTACTGTATGGGCACAAACGACTTACAGAATGCAATCACTTCGTGATAACCCTGAATGCGCACAACAAGAGCATGATGTTAAATTTGATACTGAAGATCCGGGTTTAAACACTGAACTAACTTTTGATATCAACGAAGACATTGTTAGTGATTTAATTGTTAAAGATGCGCAAGCTTCTATTAACGGTACTGCTAACGGCATCACTAACCCACGTGTTGCTATTTTACGTGAACAAGGTGTTAACTCACATGTTGAAATGGCTGCTGCATTTGATAGAGCTGGTTTTGTTGCTATTGATGTACATATGTCTGATATTTTGTCAGGCCGTACTGATTTAGCTGACTTTAACGGCTTAGTGGCTTGTGGTGGTTTCTCTTACGGTGATGTATTAGGCGCTGGTGAAGGTTGGGCAAAATCAATCTTATTTAATGCCAATGCACGTACAATGTTCAAAACATTCTTTGAACGTGAAACAACTTTCACGCTAGGTGTTTGTAACGGTTGTCAAATGCTGTCTAACTTAAAAGCCATCATTCCTGGTTCAGAACATTGGCCTCACTTTGTACAAAACAAATCTGAGCGTTTTGAAGCGCGCTTCTCACTAGTTGAGATTCAAGAAAGTCCATCAGTATTGTTTAAAGGTATGGAAGGCTCACGTATGCCAATCGCGGTGTCACATGGTGAAGGTCATGCAGAGTTTAGTTCAGATGAAGCTATTGATGCTGCCAATAACTCAGGTACAGTATCAATGCGTTACGTAAATAACTACGGTGATGTGACAGAAACGTATCCAGCTAACCCTAACGGTTCAGTTGATGGTATTACGTCATTAACAACAACTGACGGCCGTGTCACTATTATGATGCCACATCCTGAACGTGTCTTTAGAACTGTTGCTAACTCTTGGCATCCTGATAGCTGGGGTGAAGATTCACCTTGGGTTCGCATGTTCCGTAACGCCCGTGCCTTTATTGGGTAAAGAGTTAGGTTAATCTTTTTGCTGTTAAAGCCAAGTTCTTTGTCGAAAGTACTCACTGACATGCGTCAGCTCCGTGCTTTCTTCTCGAACTTGACTCAATCAGCTTCAAGATACTCTGATTAGTTTTCTATATAATTTAATTCGAGAAATTCAAAACCGACATTTACTGTCGGTTTTTTATTGCCTTTTTTTCAATGTTAAAATATTGTTACCAAAAGGCTATTCAATCAATAACAATAATCAAGGACATATTGCTTATGCAAGAACATGATTGCTCTCCTCTTACCGATTTCATTGAATACCCCGAAACTGAAATGCTATCCCGCTCACAAGATTTCTATGATGTGGTTAAACGTCGTCATTCTGTACGAAGTTTTAGTGATAGGGCTGTGGATAAGGAAGTGATTGAAAACTGCTTAAAAGCGGCAGGAACTGCACCAAGTGGCGCTAATCATCAGCCTTGGCACTTTGTTGCTGTGAGTTCAGCTGACATAAAGAAACAAATTAGAGAACAGGCTGAGCATCATGAGCGTGGTTTTTATGAGGGACGTGCTGGTGAAGAATGGTTAGTCGCATTAAAAGATCTGGGTACTGATGCGAATAAACCTTATTTAGAGCATGCACCTTGGTTAATTGCTATTTTTAGTCAGAAAAAAGGTGGCATTACTGAAGATGATAAGAGCACGAATTATTATGTGCATGAATCAGTTGGTATCGCCACAGGAATATTGATTACCGCACTGCATAATGCAGGTTTAGCGACGTTAACGCATACACCTAAACCGATGTCTTTTTTAAATAAGGTTTGTCAACGTGGTGATAATGAACGGGCTTATATGTTACTCATTGCAGGCTACCCTGCCAATGATGCTACCGTACCCGCTCATGCCCAGGTGAAAAAAAGCTTAACTGATATAGCCACTTTTTTGTAATGGCAGCTTTAGTTAAGCAAAATCTAATGCTATATCTGTGCAACCTTTTGCGCAACGAATGCCCGTAAGTTCATCTTCTTCTGGCGTATAAAGCCTTAATGGTTGCTTGCAAGTACTACATGGGACCGTTCTTCCTGACATCACTTGTTTAAGCAATTTTTTTTGCTCAAAAAATGACTCTTTACTCGCCTTTTGTAGCGCTGCAAACTGTTTAAGATCTATATTCATAACCTTCGTTACTCACTAAAGTGAAGTCATTAATAATGAAGCCTTACCTATAGAGAGTGACTTCATTTTTTATTCATCCTGCATTGACATTAGCCAACGAAATAAACACCATCAAATTGACCTTTTAAAGGTGCTGAACTTGACTCCAATAACTCTTGATAACTGGTAATATTTTCATAGGTCACCGGCATTTGTGGGTAAGCAGTGATTTCCCAAGGTAAACCTGGATGTGCTTCTGATGGCGTAAAAGACAGTTTTTGATTATTTTCTAATAATAACTGACCGAACTTAAGCGCTAATTCCTGTTCAGGAAATAATATTGAGAATTCAATTTCACGCTCAGTTATCAAATCTTCGCCATTTTCTTGCATCTGCCAAAGGGTATTGCCAATCTCATCTTCAGGAAAAATTGCTAAATCACGTGTCATAGTCACTCTCATTTATTTATATTGGGTATTAGTTGGGTAGTAGTTTGTATTATTATACTCATTTCGATATTTTAGCTTTGCTAAGTCAATAAACCTAGTAAAATAAGTGCAAAGTCCTCGTTACCCATTTGAAATATGCTAGTAGATCAAACTCGTTCAGATAGCCAAAATGAAAAATCCACACATAGCCATTCAAAGTTTGAATGGCATATTATTTTCACTGAGGAAAGTATCACGGATAAAAGTGTTAGTGAACAAGTTAACAGTACTGCCATTGCAGTTCTAGAGCGCTATGCTCATGAGCAAGATATTTTGCTGTCAAAGGCTGACTTAAAGCAAGCCATCAGCAAAGGCGCATTATGGTTAACGCCGGCTAAAAATAAAAGACAAACACAGCGATTACGCCGCGTTAAAAAAAACTTACTAGTAGGGGATGAACTTCACTTCTATTTCAATAGTGAAATACTTTCTGCCGCTGTACCTCAAGCGCTATTAATAGAAGATTTAATTGATTACAGTGTTTGGTTTAAACCTTATGGCATGTTATCTCAGGGATCTAAATGGAGCGATCATTGCACTATTGCGCGCTTCGCTCAACAAAACCTCCCTAATGAACGGCCTGCTTTTATTGTCCATCGATTAGATAGAGCTGCGACAGGTCTGATATTAATAGCGCACAGTAAAAAAGCAGCGCGAGCATTAACTAACATGTTTGAGTTTCACCAACTTGAAAAGCATTATCAAATAATTGTCCATGGCGATCACCGTAAAAGACCTCAACCAGATATTATTGATAGTGATGTTGATGGTAAAAAAGCACGAAGCACTTTTAATTGTTTGTCTTATGATAAAACAACTGATCGATCACTGGTTAAGGTTAAAATAGACAGTGGCAGAAAACATCAAATACGTATACACGCTGCAAGTATTACTATGCCAGTCGTTGGTGATAGGTTGCATGGCGTTGCAGATAAAGATGAACAATGTGATTTGCAATTATGTGCAGTAAGTTTACGTTTTATATGTCCTCTCACCCAACTAGAACAATTATTTGAATTGCCAGAAACATTAAAGCCCCAGTTATGACTGAGGCTTTAACTTTATAGTTAAGCTATATAGCTTAGCTAATTTCCGATTGTATTATGACTATATACAGTAGTTAAAATCACTATCTTCAAGCAATGATAAGCTATCACCCACTAAATCTTTTGTCTCTATCGCTTTTAAGAATTCAAGACCAACTTCACGCTGCTCTTTAGTAAGTGCTATATAAGGTAAACGGAAGTTATTAGGTACAGCATCAGTCATTATCATGGCGGTGTTAATGGCGATAGGGTTAGGCTCACAAAATAACCATTTCATTAATCCCTGTAAGCTATCATTGAGCTTAGCCGATTCTTCTAAGTTATCTTTATCCATTAATTGACGCATAAAACCAGGGATAATGTTCGAAGCGACAGAAATAACACCATGAGAGCCATGCACATGACGACCTACATAACTTTCGTCATCATTTCCTGACCAACAAGCAATACCTTGTTTTTCATAATAAGCGATACGATCGTTACCAGAACACTCCTTCACGCCAATAAAGTTTTTATGTGTTGATAATGGTTCAATAATTTCTGGCGTTAAATCTTGTCCTGTTCTGCCTGGCACGTTATAAATAAAAGCCGGACCTATATCAAGAACACGTTTAAAGTGCTCACTAACACCTTTATCTGAAGTGCGGCCATAATAAGGGTTGATTTGTAGAGCAGCATCCATACCAATAGCAAAACCATTTTCAGTCGCTTTTATCGCTTCACGCGTATTATTGCTGCCAGTATTACCAACAATAATTAACTTATCACTAAAGTTATTTACACAATGAGCAATTAGCATTAAATGCTCTTCCCAGCTAAGTAGATGCCCTTCACCAGTAGTGCCGCCAACAATTATGCCGTCTACACCAGCAGAAATTTGTTGCTCTATTAAGAAATCATAAGTTTTTAAACAAACCTCCCCTTTGTCAGTGTAAGGAGTTTTTATTGCGGTCATTAAACTTGCTGCTTTTAATCGTTTCATTAACTATCTCTAATTCTTTTATTTAACTTTAATTAAGGTGATACCAAACGGCTTAATTAATTGCTCCACTTACGCGTTAATAGCGAATTTAAAACATGAAAAATGGATTAAACAGAGTTAGTCTATATTTCATTCATTTTTTAATGTTATCAGTTTGTTAATCTGCTCACTAAATGGTCAATATATGGGGCCGACAGGTAAAAATCAGTAAATTCTTGCCAATCATTCTAGCAATGACCGGGGTTATCAACAACCCGTCTCATGATATATTCATCATTCGTCAATCTATGCTTATAATGGAACATTTTATGGTCTAGCGATAATACCTTATACGCTTGATAATTATCATCATTATTTAAGTCTGCCGCGTAAAGCTCATCATCAATCAACTCATTTTTAGTCAGGGTGAAATGAATGTCTGCTACCAGTCCCCAATCACCCAGTTCTGTAATTTGTTCGATAATATCTCCCTTTATATCAAGCGTTATAAAGGTAAACTCAAAACTACCATCACTACTAAGTTGAGCATATTCAACGGTTTCATTGCCATGCTCATCAATATCATTACGATACCAGCGTCCAAAAAGTAATGCTCTAGGGTAATTCGTTTTACTCACTTTGTGTTTTCCTAATATTTCGGCATGTGGAATTATTAGTTTAAGTTATTACTTAACCGTCTAAAAACTACAAACCTATCAACAAATTTATGGTTATTTTAATGCAAAAAGTGGCTGTATGAAAAGTTATTACATTGCCATAAAGAATAACCCTGCATTTACTTATAAATAAATCCCCCTTTGGAGTTCAATAACAAATTGAAAATCCTTAAAAACTAATTAAGTGTTACATCTAGATATTTCAACTGTTTTTCTTCCTTAAAGCTCCTTGTATGTTACACAGTAAATCAACTCATTTATTTTTATCGTGACTTTTTATCTAAAGTAGATGTAACTTTAGATAAAAAGGTATAAATTTGTCAGCAATTAAAAGCATTTAGGAAATGAATGATGTTAGCCCCAAAAGTACAGCTACTATTAACAGGAAACGAGTTGATGACAGGCGACATTGTTGACAGTAATTCAGCTATGATGGCGCAAGTACTCAAAGATATTGGGCTTGGGATTAATCGTAAAGTTACAGTAGCTGACGACTTAACATTACTTGTTAATGAAATAACTTACATGGCGAGTACCAGTGATATATTGATTATCAATGGTGGCTTAGGACCAACTGTCGATGATTTAACAGCACAAGCATTAGCACTTGCCATTGGAGAAGAACTAACCGAGCACCCGCAAGCCCTTGCTCATTTGACCAAATGGTGCCAACAACGAGACGCCGAGTTAAACAGCCCTAACCTGAAGCAAGCAATTCTACCAAAAGATTGCCAAATAATAGCCAATAAAAACGGCAGCGCTGTGGGATTTTCAGTACGATACAATAATTGTGATATTTACTGTACACCTGGCGTTCCCCATGAACTAAAAACAATGCTTTTTGAACAAATAATACCAACAATTTCTGCAAATTTACCAAGAGGCTTAATCGCTGACGTTACCCGCTTACAGGTTTTTGGCCTTGGTGAATCAAGCTTACAAAAGATAATCAATGAACAATTACCACAATGGCCAACAGCCATCGATTTAGGCTTTCGTGCTGGTATGCCGTTACTTGAAGTAAAACTGACGACAGATACTGATAAGGGGTTAGCGCTGAAGAAAATATGGCAAGAGAAACTAGCTAACGCCCTTGGAGACCATTTGATCGCTGAAATTAAAGACAAACCCAAATCTCTTGCAGAACACCTACTTACTCAATTACAACAGGATAACCTAACAGTCACCACGGCAGAGTCATGTACAGGCGGCCTAATTGCCAGTAAATTAACCGAGATTAGCGGTTCATCTATATATTTTGAAGCGGGTTTTGTCACCTACAGTAATGAAATGAAAACAGCGATGTTAGATGTCCCTATGAACCTCTTTGAGCAATATGGGGCAGTAAGTGAACAGGTGGTCATTGCCATGGCTAAAGGTTCACTAGTAAAATCTGATGCCGATCTGACTATTGCGGTATCTGGAGTCGCCGGCCCTAATGGCGGAACCGAAGAAAAACCGGTGGGTACTGTATGGTTTGCTTGGGGGAGCATTGATGACATCAAAACTCAGTGTTTATTACTACCTTACAAAAGAATTAAATTTCAACAGTTTGTAGCAGCTATCGGCTTAGACTTACTTCGCCGTTATCAACAAAACACGACTGAAATTCCTAACTATATAACAGAACGCTCGTTTACCGTGCAGTGAAGTGTCAACAAGTATAGACAAAAAACAAACAAATTAATGAACTAGAATAATATATCGCTGGATGGAAGCCTGCTTTGTCATTGCTTAGTTTAGTAAAAATTTATATATTAAGACTAATAATCAATAGAAATTATAAATTAATTTCAGGAGCCTATTTTGATAGAGAGAAATTTTATAACCAGTGGTCGAAATACCGTTATTCATAAAGTAAAAAAGTTCGATTTACTGATCGTTAATGGTGAGAAGTCCGTTGTAATTATTAGCCACCGTGGTATCGGTTTATATAAGGGCGAAATACCTGCGAAACGCTCTATTGCTAAAAAAGCTTACCAAGATATTGTTGATATTTCGTCTGCTGAGTTATTTGGTGAAGAAAAAACACTTTTGTTCGTTCAAGCACTTGATGGCATAGAATATAAAATAGATTATTCTAAAGAAGGTACTAGTAGCTTTATTAAAATTCATCAAAATCATTATATGTAAAAAATCCATACATTACATACCCATAATAATTCTATAATAAAAGAACAGCACCTAACCGTTATTTGGCTCAGCAGTACTTAACGGTTTAGGGGAGCCAGCGAAATGACCAAAGCCAGTTTAATCTGTAATAAAAAAAACAATATAGATTTAGTCTTAGAGCCTATCAAAGGTGGTGATACCATCTCTACCTTGAGCATTAAAGAACTAATTGAGGCATCCGAATTTACCACACTACACATTAGTAATAGTAATATTAAAAATGCTGTCGCTGAATTAAATGATGTTTTAAAACCTCTGCAAGATAAGAAAGTCGGCCGAACAATTCGCTATCAAGTACTTGAACGTGTTGATGCGAAAATTAGTATCACAATCGAGTCTGATGAAATGGGAGCTACTGCTGAAATTACTAGCGCTCAAGGGGGAAAACATCTCTCTGCCAAAGCGATCCTAAACGCAGCGCAAGAAGCCGGTGTAAAAAAAGGCTTCAGTAAAGAACATTTAATTCAACTTGCACAACTGGCCGCAAAACAAGTGCCCAATACTCAGGTTGATATGCAAATTGCGTCAGGGAAAATCGCGGTTAATGGCAAAGATGCTTTAATAAAACCATTAGTAGAAAGCGCACAAGCAAGGATCTTAAAGCCTAAAAAACGAGAAGATGGTAGTGTCGACATGCGAGATTTAGGCGATATTATCTGTGTTAACATAGGTGATCCTATTGCACAAAAAGTACCTTTAACTCAAGGAAAACAAGGTTATACGGTTACTGCTACCCCGCTATCTCCTGAGCCTGGTAATGATGTTGAACTCGTCGCTGGTGAAGGTACAAATATAAGTGCTAAAAACACTAACATACTCGTTTCTGAAAAAGTTGGTTTGCCTAAACTCATTAATAACGGGATGGAAGTTGATGAAGTTTATAAGATTAAAAATGTTACCGTTGCCACGGGTAATATAAATTTCATTGGTAGTGTCATTGTTGATGGCGATGTAAATGAAGGTATGAGGGTGACTGCTTCAGGTGATATAACCGTGGGTGGTTTTGTTGAATCGGCAACGCTTGAAGCTGGTGGAGACATCACTATTTCTGGTGGTATTATTGGCAGAAAACATGATATTGAGAAGAAGCATATTACCAATATCACTATGAGTGTCAATATCAGCGCAAAAGGCAGTATCTATGCAAAATATGGCCAATATGCTCAAATAACATGTCACCAAGATGTTCGGATTGAAAATCAGTTACTGCACAGTATTTTAGATATAAGTGGCCGCTTGTGGATAGGAAAAGATGAGCAGGCCAACGGCAAATTAATTGGTGGATACACCAAAGCGGGTACTTCTGTTCACGCAGGTATCATTGGCGCAACAGCAGGTAGTAATACCATCATTAACTTTGAGCATAAAATACTAACATTTAAAGATGAAATTCATCTATTAGAAGAGCGACTCAAAGTATCGTCTGATAAAACCAACGAGTTGAAAGTCGCGATCAATAAATTAAAGAAATTACCCAAAGAAAAAGCAAAGCCTGAATTATTAGCCAAGATTGTACCTGCCTATCAACTTCATGCTAACCAAATGGGTGAAATACTCAATGAAAAGCTAGCTCTAGAAGACAAGCTGCAAGAATACATGACCAGTATTTACGTTGAGGCAACGGAAAGGCTTTATCATGGTGTAGAGTTGATTGTCGGCGATTATAATGACAGATCTCGTCGTGAATATGGCCCAAGTAAAATGATATATAGAGAGCGTAAAATACTGATTGATCCAATAGTGAATACATAATGTCTATGGCTAAAAAAACGGCACTTAAATCCAGTTTATTTGCGCTAGCATTGACGACTCTCTGTCAGCAAGCATACGCTCAACAATGTTCTATTAATCTTAACTATGGGGTTATTATTGACCCTAAACATATCCGGATTGTCGAGAAAGCAAAAACCCAAGTACAAATAAACAATGCCGATCAACTTTTTATTCGTGGTAGAGAAATACCTTTATCAAGCGAGCAAAAACAATTACTGAGCAGTTTTAGTACTGGTATCCGCCAGCAAGTACCTGAAATTGTCTCAATTGCGATTGAAGGCGTAGATATTGGCTTAAAAGCGGTTAATGAAGTAGTTGCTGGTTTAACCGGTGAAAACAGTGCTTCTCAACAAAAAGTTCAAGCTAAATTTGAAGAACTAAAATGGCGAATACGCGCACGTTTTAATCAAAGCGCTAATAATTATTATATCGCGCCTCAAGATTTAAATAACTTAGATGAGATATTTACCGGAGAATTTGAGCAAGAAATTGAAGCAATGATTTCAACATCTATCGGGTCGATTTTAGAAGCCGTCGGCCAGTCAATTTTAGCCAATGATGATAGTAGCGAATATGGCGGTGAAACACGGATAACCACCTTTGATGAAAGGCTTACAACGCTCAGCAAAGATTTGGAATTAGAAGTCGCAGAAAGAGCTAAAGCTTTAGATAAGAAAGCAGCACTTTTCTGTCAACAATTAACGTATTTAGATGAACTAGAAACGCAGCTCCATCAAGCTATACCAGCCTTAAAAGATTATAACCTTATTGAATCTTCAAACTAATCCAATTGATATTCCCCACGCCTGTGCCTTACTAAACAATTTAATCCTAAACAATAAAAAAACCCAAAATACTTAAGAAAGTAAATTGGGTTTTAAATAAAATAATCAATTGATTAGAACATGTCAGCGTATATTACATATTTGGGTAATTTGGCCCACCAGTGCCTTCAGGAGTTACCCACGTAATGTTTTGACTTGGGTCTTTAATATCACAGGTTTTACAGTGAATACAGTTTTGTGAATTAATAACAAATTTGTCACCTTCTTCACTTTTTTCAACCTCATACACTCCAGCAGGACAGTAAAGTTGCGCAGGCTCATTGTATTTAGTTAAATTAACTTTAATTGGAATATCTGCATCTTTCAGTTTTAAATGACACGGTTGCTCTTCTTCATGGTTGGTATTTGATAAAAAGACTGAAGAAAGTTTATCAAAGCTCAATTTGTTATCAGGCTTAGCATAATTAATAACAGGCATGTCGGCTGCCAGCTTTAATTGCTCATGGTCTACGCTATCATCTTTAAAATTAAACGGCAGTTTACCGCCAAAGAAGTTTTGGTCTAAGGTATTATAAGCACCGCCTAACATGGTACCAAACTTATGCATAGCAGGACCAAAATTACGGGTATTGAATAATTCTTCATATAACCAAGAATCTTTATATAATTGGGTAAACTGGGTTAAGTCTTGTTTGCCTTCTTCTGCTATGGCGTCATTGCTAATCAATGCTTGAGCAATAGCTTCAGCAGCAATCATGCCAGACTTCATCGCTGTGTGATTACCCTTAATTTTTGCAAAGTTAATAGTACCTGCATCACAACCCACTAGTAAGGCTCCGGGCATAGTCATTTTAGGTAACGAATTAAAACCACCTTTTGCCATAGCTCGAGCACCATAGGAAACGCGTTTACCACCTTCTAGGTACTGGCTAATTTTAGGGTGGTGCTTGTAGCGCTGAAATTCATCAAAAGGACTTAAATGTGGGTTGCTGTAATTTAAATCGATAATTAAACCAACGAAAACTTGGTTATTTTCTGCGTGATAGAGGTAGCCACCACCATTTGTCTTTTTATCTAATGGCCAGCCTGCTGTATGAACAACAAGGCCTGGTTGGTGTTTTGCTGGGTCAATATCCCAAATTTCTTTAAAACCTAACCCGTAATGTTGAGGAGAGCTTTGCTCATCAAGTTTGAATTTTTCGATTAGCTCTTTGCCTAAATGACCTCGACAGCCTTCAGCAAAAACCGTGTACTTAGCACCTGTCTCTTATACACATCTCCGAGCCCCGAGACCTCTCTACATCTCGTATGCCGT
>OJHK01000498.1_pt1 | contig 24589 bp, 10 predicted proteins | sample 1595161 | NCBI WGS metagenome assembly OJHK01 (sample SAMN05416842, study PRJEB24817) | seawater metagenome | isolation source: Sea water | place: Canada:Atlantic | collected 2013-07 | reverse complement strand
AGGTCTCGTGGGCTCGGAGATGTGTATAAGAGACAGCAATTTAATTGAAATGTTAATGTGCCTTCTTGGTTACAATTGAGCCGAACTAAGCGATTCATGTAGTGACTTTTCCCAATAAGTTAGAAATAGTGAATATTTCATCAAAAAATACGTTCTTCACACTTTTAGTATGGGCAGATTTGATATGGGAGATAGATCAATAAAATTTGAAGTGTTAGAATGCGCGCATATTATAGCGGAGAAGATTTTTGATGACTGAATTAAAGAACGATACGTATTTACGTGCACTTTTGCGCGAACCTGTTGATTACACTCCTGTATGGATGATGCGCCAAGCAGGACGTTACTTGCCTGAATATCGCGAAGTACGCAAAGGTGCTGGCGACTTTATGTCAGTGTGTCGCGATGCTGATTTAGCTTGTGAAGTTACTATTCAGCCATTACGTCGTTTTCCACTTGATGCTGCCATTTTATTCAGCGATATTTTAACTATTCCTGATGCTATGGGTTTAGGCTTATATTTTGAAACAGGTGAAGGCCCTAAATTTGAACGTCCAATTACATGTAAAGCTGACGTTGAAAAAATTGGTATTCCAGATCCTGAAGGCGAATTGCAATATGTAATGAATGCGGTTCGTACGATTAAGAAAACCTTAAATGGTGATGTACCACTTATTGGCTTTTCAGGTAGCCCGTGGACATTAGCAACATATATGATCGAAGGAGGCAGTTCAAAGGCCTTTACTAAGATCAAAAAAATGATGTTTGCAGAGCCGCAAATTTTACACATGTTGTTAGACAAACTAGCAGACTCGGTAATTTTATATTTGAATGCTCAAATAGCTGCTGGTGCGCAATCGGTAATGGTATTTGATACTTGGGGTGGCGTTTTGTCTCCAAGAGACTACAAAGAGTTTTCGTTGCAGTATATGGCAAAGATTGTTGATGGCTTAACGCGTCATAACGATGGCCGTAAAGTTCCGGTAACCTTGTTTACTAAAAACGGTGGTATGTGGTTAGAAGATATTGCCGCAACCGGTTGTGATGCTGTTGGTCTTGATTGGACTATCGATATTGAAAACGCTAAAGCGCGCGTTGGTGATAAGGTTGCTTTACAAGGCAATATGGACCCATCAATGTTATACGCTCCTAAGCCACGTATTGAACAAGAAGTTTCAAAAATACTGTCAGGCTTTGGTGAAGGTGGTACTGGCCATGTATTTAACTTAGGTCATGGTATACACCCTGATGTAAATCCAGACCATGCTGGCCATTTTATTGAGTCAGTGCACCGTTTAAGTAAGCCATATCACTTATAAGTAGTTGCTGGCGTTAAAAACATAGGTTATTGGTATTACGATTTACCGCTGATAACCAATTAGAAGGAGCTTAAAGCTCCTTTTTTTATGCCTGAGATATTGATGTAATTGATATTTTCTAAAAAATAGTTGGTAGTAGATAATCTATATATTACTTTTATATTAAGGTATGCTTGAAGCAGAAACAGACATTAAATGGATAGTAGAATGACTAACAACAAAAAAATATTATCAACATTACTGATCACTTTAGCCCTTAGTGCTTGCGGTAGCAGTTCAACTGACAACAAAGCTGATAATGCAACAGACAAAGCGGCTAAAGAATTGGTAAAACAAGAGCAGGAAAGTTCACCTGAGCAAGCGGCGACTAAACTCGTTGCTACGCCAACATTAACAGACGATAAAATGACAGAAGTAAAACAAAAATTAAAAGACGATTTTAGTGACTGGCAACGTGGACGCGTGCAGTTTTTAAATTTAGAAGGCGGCTTTTACGGAATTATTACTGACTCTGGTCAGAAAATATTACCGATGAATATGGCGAAAGAATTTGCCCAAAATGGTGCTGTTGTTCGCATTAAAGGCAAAGTTAAAAATGTAATGACCATTCAACAGTGGGGCACACCTTTTACTATTACCGATATTGAACTAATCAGCCCAGGTAATAAAGTAAAAGAAGCTGATATGTAGCAGTAAGCTTAGTACAGGCTGATTAACGACAGGTTAATGGTTGAGTTAGCAGTGTTAAGGTTTTACCACTTTCGCTAACCTGAATTTGGTATAGGTTGCGGTACGCTTTCTCGGTTATGTTTGGCACTTTTAGATCACTAAGCAATGCCGCTAATTGTGGTGTGGTGTTGCTGTGACCTACCACTAAAACATTTTCTTTTTGTTGTAGTAATTGTTGGGCAAATTGTTCTAATTTAGCCGGTGCATACTGTTTTATTGGCAAGTTTTTCTGTAAAGAAAAAGGCGTTGCGGTTGCCATAGTGCGTTGATAGGCAGTACTGTAAACATGTTTTATGTTTGTGTGTTCTAGCATGCTAGCAATTTGCCTAGCTCTTAGTTTTCCACAAGGCGTTAATTTAGGATCTTCTTTTACCGCTTGCTTTTCAGCATGACGTACTAAATAAATGCTAAAACTGTCTTTTGCAAAGCTTGGCATTGCAAAAACGCACAGAGCTACGAGTAAACTATATTTCATTTTAACTCCGGTTAATTTTCAAAATTCAGACAGTAAAAAGGGCAAGGTTATTCATAACCTTGCCCTTTTATATTTATTTAAAACAATCGGTTTAATCCGTTTAATGCCGCTACCCTGAAGGCTTCAGCCATGGTTGGGTAGTTAAACGTTGTTTCAACGAAATATTCAATGGTATTGCCACCATTGGTTTGTTGCATAATCGCCTGACCGATATGAATAATTTCGGCAGCATTCTCACCAAAACAATGAATACCTAATATTTCTTTGGTTTCACGATGGAAAAGAATTTTTAATGAGCCGACTAAATTATTCGAAATTTGTGCGCGTGCTAAATGTTTAAACTGTGCGCGACCAACTTCATAAGGAATTTTAGCTTCGGTTAGCTCTTGCTCGGTTTTACCCACCGAGCTTATCTCTGGAATAGTATAAATGCCGGTAGGTATATCAACAGTCAGTTTTGTTTTGCATTCGCTATCAAGCATTGCACTGGCACAAATTCTACCTTGGTCAAACGCTGCGCTGGCTAAACTTGGGTAGCCAATAACGTCACCTACAGCATATATACTCTCAACTTCAGTTTGGTATGAATCGTTAACTTTTAATTGTCCACGCCCGTCAGCTTTTAACCCGGCATTTTCTAGTTTTAAGTCAGCAGTATTACCTGTGCGACCATTTGCAAACAATAAACAGTCTGCTCGCATTTTTTTGCCTGACTCTAAATGCACAATAACACTGTCTTCATTTGTTTCTACGCGTTCAATTTGCTCACCGTGGCGAATAACAACACCGTTGTTCCATAGGTGATAACTTAACGAGTCTGACATTTCATCATCTAAAAATGATAACAAGCGATCACGGGTATTGATCAAATCTACCTTGACCCCTAAGCCGCGAAAAATACAGGCGTATTCACTACCAATAACACCAGCGCCGTAAATAATAATTTGGCGTGGAGAATGTTCTAATGACAATATGCTGTCAGAGTCATAAACCCTTGGGTGAGAAAAGTCGACATCGTCAGGTTGATATGGGCGTGAACCAGTTGCAATAACAACTTGTTTTGCTGTTATGGTGTCAATGGTACCATCAGCGCGCAGTACTTGAATGGTATTAGCATCAACAAATGAAGCTTCGCCGTAATAGTGTTCAACTTGGTTGCGATTATAAAAGCCACTACGCAAATTTACTTGCTTGCGAATAACTGCCGAAGCATGGCCTAAAATATCTTGAAAGGTTAATTCTTTAGCATTCTGTCCAGCATTGAACAAAGGATTTGAGTTATATTCGATTAATCTGCTTACAGATTGTCGCAAAGCTTTTGATGGAATAGTACCCCAATGAGTACAGCCGCCGCCAACGTGATGATAGCGTTCAATAATAGCAACTCGCTTATCTCGTTTGGCTAAGTTCATGGCTGCGCCTTCACCGCCAGGGCCTGTGCCTATTATAATGGCATCGAAATCGTAGCTTTTAGTTTTACTTTTTGCTTTCTTAGTTTCGGCTTTTGCTTGTTTACTCAACGGTTAACCCTTTAATTCCTGCTTCAATAGTAAAAATTTTAGCAGGAATTAAATCTAATACCAATTGAATTAATGCATTCAATTGGTATATCGGCACTGTATTGGTACTGTTTTTACGCGAGTTTTTCTACCATTTTTTGCCAGCTGCGTTGTTGCTCAGCTAATCGACGCTTAATTTCTTGATATTGCGCCATAACTTCAGAGTTCTCAACATCAGCCATTAACTGGTCACGCTTACTAGCCAGTAAGGCTTTACGCACTGCATAAAACTCATTAACTTTATGAATAAGTTCATCATACTCATGTTGTAGCCTTTCTAAGCGTTGCTCCGCATCAGGGTGAGCTGCTATTTTCTGTTGGCTACGAAGTAAGATCATGGATAAACGGGCTTTTTCAATTTTATCTTCAGGTGTTACTCGTAACTTTGACGTAAGTTTTAAGTGCTCACAACCTTTAATTAACCATTTCGTAGGGTCAAAGTGCCACCAGCGAATACCGTTACGGTAGTCATTCTCAAAAATGTGATGATAGTTATGATAGCCTTCGCCAAAAGTGAAAAACGCTAATACACCATTATCACGCGCGGTGTTTTTATCTGTGTAGGTTTGCTTACCCCAGATGTGCGCTAACGAGTTAATAAAGAAGGTCGTATGATGGCTTAGCACTAAACGTAAAAAGCCAAGTAACAATAAACTGTTGATCATATCGCCGTGCCATAAACCAAATAGAATAGGCACGCCAAAGTTCATTAAAATGGTCAGTAATAAATAATGTTTATGCTGCCAAACAACAATAGCGTCTTTTTGTAAATCGCGGACATTGCTGTAGTCGTTATATTGCTTAGGTTGATGATCTCTTAACATCCAACCTATGTGTGAATGCCAAAAACCCATTTTTGCTGAGTAAGGGTCAACATGGTTTTTATCAACATGTTTATGATGAATACGGTGATCCGAAGACCAATGTAAAGCACTATTTTGTAATGCGAATGCACCACCTAAAGCGTAAATTAATCTTAAAGACCAATGAGCTTGGTAAGTTCTATGCGACCAAAGACGGTGATAGCCCGCAGTAATCGACATGCCACAATATATAAAGCAAATTATAGCGGCAGTAATTTCAGTCGCATCAAAGCCATGAGTAAATGCACGATAAGGAACTGCGATAACAGCGAATAAGAAGGTAATGCTAAATACAAATACATTTAACCAAATAATAGGTGGTTTTTTCATTAATTATCCATCTAGGGCTTAAGCACCAAAACATGTTTCGGTGTACACATGTACGCTATTCTATCTTTACTCGATGGTGAGTCAAGTGTTGTTGATGAATAATTGTGATTATTATTTTAGCGGTTGCTTAGGGATTAATATCAATTAACTAGTAATGTTAACGATTTTTAGTATCATATCAGGCTAGTTTTAGCATGAAATAAATTAAAGGTATACTGGCGATGAGTGGTATTAGAGCACTGCAAAAAGAGAAAACGCGTCGTCAATTAATTGATGCTGCTTTAGGGCAGTTGAGTAGTGAACGTAGTTTTTCTAGTTTGAGTTTGCGTGAAGTTGCTAAAGAAGCTGGCCTGGCGCCAACATCTTTTTATCGGCACTTTTCTGACATGGACGAGTTAGGCTTAACCTTGGTTGACGAGGCAGGTTTAACTTTGCGCCAATTAATGCGACAAGCTAGGCAGCGGATTGAAAAGGGCGGTTCAGTGATTCAAATTTCTGTACGCACTTTTATGGAATTTATTGAAAACAACGGTAATATTTTTCGGTTGTTATTACGTGAACGCTCTGGAACTTCGCCGGCATTTCGTGCTGCGGTTAATCGTGAAATTCGTTACTTTACCTTAGAACTTTGCGATTATTTACAACAAGCCAATAAGCTCGATGCAGAACTTGCATATTTACAAGCTAATGCTGCTGTTACTATTGTATTTAGTGCTGGATCTGACGCGTTAGACTGCGATAAAAAGGATTTGGCCGCATTAGCACAACGAACAATTAAACAATTAAGGTTTATTGCTCGAGGTGCATTTGAGTTCAGTGTTCGCAATGATAACCTTATTGAATTGCGAAAAACTAAAGTTAAAGGCGTGACAAAATAACGCCGGTTTCTACATGATGGGTATAAGGGAACTGGTCAAATAAAGCAAAGTGTTCAATTTTATGCGTTTTTACCAGTTCAACTAAGTTATCGCGCAGTGTTTCAGGATTACATGAAATATATATAATGCGTTCAAAACGAGAAACTAACTCAACGCTGTCAGGATCAAGCCCAGCTCTTGGTGGATCAACCAATACGGTTTGATAGTTATAGCTGGTCAAATCAAAACCTTCTAAGCGACGAAAAACACGCTCGCCATTCATTGCCTGGCTAAAGTCTTCACTGGCCATTCTTACAATATCAACATTATCTAGTTTGTTAGCTGCAATATTAATTTGTGCAGATTTAACCGATGTTTTTGATATTTCAGTGCCTAATACGCGATCAAAGTTTTGTGCCAAGGCGATACTAAAGTTGCCGTTACCACAATACAGCTCGATTAAATCACCACCGGTGTTTTTAGTGGCTTTTTGCGCCCAAAGTAACATGGCTTCATTTACTTTCGCATTAGGTTGGGTAAAGCTGTTCTCAACTTGTTGGTAATGAAACTCTTCACCATTTACCGATAATGTTTCCATAACAAAATCTTTATCTAGCACAACTTTTTGTTTACGCGCACGGCCAATAATATCAACGGGTGCAATGGCAGATAAACGGGTCTTTAACTGTTGTGCTTGTTCAATCCATTGCTCGTCTAATTGTTTGTGATAAAGCAAACTAATTAACACTTCGCCACTGAGTGTTGAGAGGAAGTCAACTTGGAATAATCGTTGGCGTAAAATTGCGTTATTTCTAATGTCGGCTAAAAGTGCGGTCATAAATTGGTTGATCAGCACACTCGCAACGGGAAAATCTTCAACTTTAAATTTTTCTTTAGTTTCACTATTGAACATTATGTAGTAAAGGTCGTCACCATCATGCCAAACACGAAATTCGGCACGTTGGCGATAATTTAAAGTAGGCGATGGATAAATTTCAAAAGTTGGTAAGTCAAATTGAGCGAAAGTATTTGAAATACTTTGCTGTTTTTCGTCAAGCTGTTGTTGATAGTTATCGGGGTGAATATGACTAAACATTGAAATACCTTGTTGGAAATGATCATAGCTGAATAAAAAGGCGAATATTCTAGCCAGTGACCAATTTTTGTCTACTAAATAAAGGCTGTATTCTAGAAGAAATCGCTTTTTAAGCATAGTCTTTAGTCAAACAAAACCGACTAATTATTGAAATGAGATAACCTGATGTGTAAAAGAAAAGATAAAAAGAAAAAGAATGAAATCAGGTTAAAGCGGTTAACAGCTTTAACCTGATTATTTATATGAGTGAATTATTCAAGCAGCGCTTAATTTAACACAGGTTTAATATTTACCAACAAGGTTAATAAACCAACCTTTGTACTCGTAATCAGTAAGTTTTAAGTCGTCACTAAAATCAGTAAAGTTATAACCAACACCGACTTTAAAGTGTTGACCTATGTGTCGATCTATACCTGCAAGCCAACCATTTCGTGTTGAGTTCGACTCAACCACTTTTAAACTACGAAACTCAAGTAGTGCATCCCACTGTTTAATAATGTGATAGCGAGTTTGCAATGCAGAAAAGTTAACCGTGCTTTTAAAGAATTCACCAATACCGCGACCTGAGCGTAACTCTCCTGTTCTTCGGCCTAGTTTTGCAGCAAATTCCCACTCAGGGTTGTAACGGTAAGTACCTTCTAAGGTATAAATTTGTGACTTTTGATCGGTACCAAAGTTAGTTTGCGCCAAACCGCGTAAATCGTATAAATAAGTATATTTTCCTAATAAGTTCCAACGGTTGTTATCAAAAGGGCGGTAAGCAAAGCCTACGCTCGCTTCAGTAAACGTGGCATTGGCATCTGGGCTAATATCATCTTCAGTATCTGAATAGTTATATTTAGCAGCGACACGCCAAGAATCGTTTATTAAGTAATTTAGGCGATTGGTGGTAAGCCACTGTGTACGCTCTTCAGCGCCTTTATCTTCGCGATACTCTAATTTTGTTTGCCATTGCATATCTTTATCGCGAAACCCTAACGAAAGAGAAGCAGCGTCGCGCTCAACATTACCGGCAATCAGTGTTAGTTCGCCATGTTGTAATGAACCACCTAAATTCCAGCCTTGGCTGAGCAGGTAGTTAACACCAAAAACATGCACAAAGCCTGATTCATTTCTTTCATTGATAGTTTGCGTTTCATTAAATACGTTTAGGCTATCAGTTACTCTTGAGCGGTGACCAAAGGTAAGGCCGTTGGTATCGTTAGAGGCAAGTAGCGGGCTAGTTGTATCGGTTGACCAACTGTAGCGACTGTAAAGGTTGTGATCGCTATTAACTTGGTAATCAACATCAAGCGCAGCGGTGTCACCACGATGCCCTGTAGCGTACTCTGCACCAATGCTAGATCGACTCTCTAGTATGTATTTACCGCCTAGCGTGATTAAGTCGTTGTTTTCATAGCCGTCGTCGGCTTCAAGTGTACCTTGGGCAATACCGTAAAGCTCAAAGCTTGGTGTTAAACGTTGACGGTAGCCAAGTGCAGCCAATAAACCGGTTTGAGATTGCAGGTTTATTTGCTCTTTTATTTGTTTTATTTCTGCACTGATATTACCGCTGTTATCAAGGTTTTGCTGAATAAAAAAGCTAATTTGCTGACGCTCATTATTACCAGACTCTTGTTTCGTTATGCTGGTACTGTAGTGGCCTGTTTGACTATATTGGCCTGATACTTCAACCCCTTTTTCAGTGATATCTTCAGTTAAGTCACGTCGAGCAATTGAGAAGCCAGCGCCGGTATTTTTATGCCATGCCGCTGCTGTTAACTCTTGCTCTGTGTAGCCTAAAGCTTTTAGATTTGCTCTCGCTTCAAAACTTAAGGCATCGCCAGATTTATCATTGCCTGTTAGCTCGTCGTCAATAATATTTACTTGCTGAAAGGTTAAACCACCGTTGTCTGAATAAAACACTGGCGCTTGGCTGTTGCGGGTATCACTGTGCTCAATTTTTATGTAACTACCTTTGCCTGCTTGCAAGGTTAAGTCGGCACCGGCAAGTTGATAATCGTTACCGGCCCGATTTTCATCAACGTAGCTTAGACCAACGGCAATGTGATCGTTAAACCAGTGTTTAGCTCGTCCGCCAGCAGTTAAGTGATCAGCGCTAAAGCCATTTGGTAAGTATTCGTAATCAACTAATAATAGTAATTGATTACCGTCGAGTGGTTGATCGCGAATAATACTATTGGCGTTGTTACGTGAAAAGCTGAGTAAGGGGCGCGATAAAATAATACGGCCTTGGAGTTCGTCAACTTGGTAATCAGCATCGCGAGTTAAATCAATTCTATCGAGCGTTATGCCGGTATCTGGATTGCGAACTTCTATGACTAACTTATCTGAGCCGGGTAATACATCGGTGTGCTTTAAGTAATAAATACTACCGCCAGTGCCTAAAAACTCACTATGACCTAAAGCGGTTTGTGCTTCAGAAACAAAGGCTTTTAATTGACTTTTTTCTTGGCCGTAAGCATTTGACTCAGTTGACTTCCAGTTAAGTACTGCGCCATATAAGCTACGGTTGTACTGGCTGTACTCTGTATCGGTCATTCCGGTGTTGTAATTACCCCAAAGCGCGAGAGATTTGTCCCAATCAACACGGACATAAAAACGCCCTTGAGTGTCTACGTCGCGTGTGGTGGTTGAGTCGTCACCATAAACCGGGTAGTACTTGTCAGGATCTAAACGTCTAAAAACATCTACGGGGTCTTTATCTAAAAAGCCATTAAACAACTGTGATAATTCACGCTCTTGAGTATCAGCATGTGCGGTTATTAGATATTTTCCTTTAACCTTACCTTTTAAATAAAATGCAAGGCGGCCTTCGATGAGTAAGTCGTCATCGTACCTGTCGTCGCTTGCTAATGGTTCAATATTGCCAGTCACTTTATTTTCGCTGATGTTGATGTCGGCAAGCGCCGCTAAAAACATATATTTACCCGTTACATCAACTTTAAGTGGTTTAGTTATTGTGCCTTTTTCACCACTTAAGGTGAGGTCAAATACGTAGTTACCAATTGGCAGTAAATGTTCGCTAGCAAACTTTCGTTCTAAATCTATTGGGTAGTCTTTACCGTTAATTTCAATACTGTAGCCTTCGGGTATGTCTTGGCCAAAAATACGCACACGACTACCGGTAATTGGAATGTTTTGTTTGATAAGTTCATTTGTTCCAAAGCTGCCAGTACTGGCTGTATTTGTGTCAGTGGTTACATTGCTAGATGTAAAACTGGCAGAGGTGTTTTGGTTATTAAATTGATTTTGAGTTGAGTTATTGGCTTGCAACGACTGTTGGTTGTTACCTTGATCAAGGTATGTACCGCTGTCGTAAGCTTCAGGCGAAACAAGTTGTATTAATTTGCTTTCTGTTTCGTCCATGTTGCCTTCAGCATCAAACGCTCGTAGCACGTAACGTAAACTATCGCCGGCGATCATCGTGTTCAATGTTGATGGTTCAACTTGCCATGATATTTCGCCATGGCTATCAAGTTCGGTTAATTCACTGCTAAAAAGAGGGTCAATTAAATCAACATCGTTACCTTTATAAACCACTAACGTTAAGTGTTCTATAAACGCAGGATAGTTGGTAAAGTAATTAAATCTAGCATCGTACTTGTTAAGGCCATCAAATTTTATCGCCTGCGGTGCGCTAATGCTTAACCTAGGGGCGGTAATAGCAGGATCTTCTGTAGCCCAAAAAATTCCACCTAATGGCATTCTGACCAAAAAGTCACCTTGTACGACTGTTTTAGCTTGTTTTTCAGCCGTTGCTACTTCATGTGTTTGCTTACTCAGTGCTAATTCTACTCGGCGATCGTTCGGGGTTTTATTTACGCTCGCAGCTTGCTCGCCCTTGCTGATAATTTCAACACTAAAACCTTGTGCCGTTTTACATGCGCCAGGAGGGCATACCGGTGTTTGTTGCTCGGCCTTGGTTGTTGTTTCAATTACAGCTTCGCTGCTTTTAGTGTTTAAGTTACTCGCAAAAGAATGTGTGGTTACGCCTGCTAATAAAACGCTACAGGTAAAGGCTAGTGAATGACGTTGGATAAAATTTCTCATTATTTACCCTCCTTCATTGAATTCTCGATTTGTAATTTTTGTATTTTGATGGTCAATTTTTCCCAAACTTCTGCAGGCATGCGTGTTTTTAATTGTTCGAATACAGCTTTAGCACGGCGTAAGCCTAGCGCTAGGTTGTAATCTTCTGATGCGCTGTTGTCGGCAAAGCCGGTAATAGCTAAGTGGCCACTTTCTGCATTCACTAATTGCTTAGCTATGCTGTCGAGTAATGGTTGATATTTTGCTTTTATTGTACTTTTGTCAGACTCGAATAGAATTTTTCCAAGTTGAGTTTGTGTTGCAATATTTACAATAGAGGCAAAACTTCCATTAACCTCTTCTACTAATTCAACACTAAACGAAGACTGAAGATCTTCACGAATTAGTGGCAATAGCCATTGATAGGTATTGTTGGCTCGAGCATAAGCTAACGCCTGCGTGTGCGCTTGAGCTGTAATTTGTATCGTTCCACCTTGATATTGGTTAATGGTGTTGGACATTTGCGTTAACCACGCTTTATGCTCTGTATTTATTTCAGCGCTATTTTCATTAAATAATAACTCACCAAGTTTAACTAAAGCATGTTGTTCATTACCGCCTAACTGTTGCTTGGCTAGTTGAATTGCAAAGTCAAAACGTGCAGGTAAACCTTGTGTAATACGCTTAACTCTTGGGTTTTCACTAACAAAAACTGTTTCAGGTGGTAACGTTGCTTTATCAACTTTCATGTAGAAGTTACGGCCACGGGCTAGGTTTTCAACGTCGACTGCTTCTAGATGGAATCGACCATGTAAGTCGGTTTCAATATATAAACCTTCAACAGTAGCAACTCTTACTCCCGGAATACCAATTTCTTGAATACCTTGGTTTTGAATGACAAGGTCAACTTGATAATTGCCATTTGCAAGTACGGTAATATTGCGCTCAATACGTAAATCTTGCGCAGTTAATCCGTCGGCCATTTTACCTACAGGGTTGGCGACTATTTTGCCTTGGCTACTCATGGTTAGATGAGTACCTTCTGCAGTGGTTAGAGTTAAATTATCAGTAAAGGCTAAGTCTTTAAGTTGCTGACGAATAATTATTTGATGATTGCTAGCTTTATCGGCTTCACTACTGCGACCCGATAAATCACCTAAATCAATACCGTGATTTAGCGGTGCACTTGCATCAGCTAATGGGCGTTGGCCATCAGCATCAATTATGAAGGTACTTTTGGCGATATAACTACTTTCGTTAATGCCACCTTGAATAAACACTGCTGAGGCATTAGCGCTGTCTTGCCAATTATCGCTATCTCTATCGTCAAACACTTTGCCAAGAATAGTGACTTCTTCAAAGTCAGGATCCGCACCAACGATAACGGTTGCTGTAGCTTCATTACCAATTGGCGCACTGCCTAAGTAAGGAGATACTCGGTTAATATGCTTACCACGAGCTACACCTGCACCTACGCGAAGTATATAGACAAATTCAACCGTCGATTCTGCGGGTACGTCAATACCTGAAACGGTCAGTGGTTGTTTGCTTGTTATTTGCATTTCACCGTCGGCATCATTGGTATAGGCTGAGTTTTCAACATAAGTGAAACCTGCCGGCAGGTAATCAATCAATGTTAGGTTTTCAACATCAACTTCGCTAATGTTTTCAATTTGAATGTTATAGCGTACTAAGCCACCAATAAGTGTTTGTTTTGTGTTAGCACTTTTTGTCAGGCGGATCATGCTTGGGTTCACACCTATTTTATCAACAGGAATATGGTTGTTGATCACATCTGGATCACCTTGGGCCAAGGTGAAATCCATATAATATGTAGTGTCATCGCCAATTTCTGGTGCAGTAGCTGAGTTAGATAATGCAAATGGATTTTGCTGACCTGTAGGATCTAAAACGCCAGCCTGTGGCAATATCAAGTTTGAATGGCTTGGTTGATATTCTTCTTCAGGAGCAGTAACCACTAAGGTAAATATGTCGTTGTGCTGACAAGCTGGATCAGCGCCTAAGAATAATAAAAAGAAATAATAACCGTCTTCACCCGTAATTTGGTCTTGCTGATTTGGCAGTAAACAAACATCAGGTAATACTGTGCCCGCGTCATTAATAATACTAACTAATGAGTTGGCGACAGGGATACGAGTGATTGAGTCGTATACCACGCCACTAGGATCAACAGGTACTGGAACATTGACAGATTCATTCGCTGGAATAGACACTACGGTACTGAAAAAAGTTGTACCGTTAGGAGTCATAAAGTCAACGGTGTAGTCACCTTGTGGTAAATTCTCAATAGAGAAAAAGCCATTTTCGTCGGTGAGTATGGTGGCAATTATATTTCCATTGGTATCGGTTACTTGTACCGTCCAGTTAATCAGTAGCGGCTCACCTTCGTTGAGGGCATCATTGCGATCAGCATCAATCCAAACGACACCTTGCAAGCTACCTGCAGGCAATTCAAATGGTGTTGGATCATCGGTACCGCCGCTGCTGTTACCAGGTGCGCTTGGGTTGTCACCACCGTTAGCAGGGTTGTTACTTGCGTTAGTTCCACTATCTGACAAATCGTTAACTTCTACACCACCTGTAGAGGTACCTAAAGCTTCTGCTTGGTTAGTTATTATACCTTTTGCTTCTTCAGCGCCAGGGTTTAACTCTAAGGTGAAACTAATATTAATACTTTGCCCAGGCATTAAACGACCACTGATGCCATCAAATAAGTTTGCTGGGAAATCAGTGTTTAAGTTAGGTGTTTCTTCAGCAGTAGAGGCGGTAATCTCTGCTGCTTCACTCACACTGACATAGGCACTACCAAACTGTGCGCTGAGGTCGTCTACAAGTTGGATATTAGTTAAAGGTACATCACCATTGTTTTGAATAACTAAAGCAAATGGTACGTCGAAGTTGCCGACACTACCATTGACAGTAGGGACTATTTCACCGCTTACCGTTTTAGCTACACCAATCGCTGGCGCTTCAGTAAAAGTAACCGGTGTTGGATCGTTATCCGTTCCATCACCATTGTCGCCAATAGTATTAGCACCGTTATCTGAATCATCATTAACATCAGCACCGCTTGGACTTTGACCTGAAGCAACAACCGTATTGTTGTATGGGCCAAGGTTGGTACCCGGCGTTACGGTTAGACTGAGTAACAAGGTATCTTTTGCGGCAACGGCAAGGCTTTGGTTAGCAGCTAAAATATTGCTATCGCTTTCGCCATCAAAATCAGCATTTACCGTTAAGGTATTTGCACTTAATGCGTTAACAACAAACGTAGCAGGTGCCGGGAAAGTTGCCCGTAAATCTTCGACAATTTGTACGTTGCTTAAAGAGATATCACCGATGTTTTCCACCACTAACTGGTAGCTTAAGTTGTATGTACCATCGCTGTTGTTAACAGGCTCTGCAACTAATAACTTAGCAATACCAATGGCCGGGGCTTCGGTAAAAGTAATTGGCGTTGAGTCATCAAGACCCCCTTCACCGTTATTACCTTCAGGGTCGATACCGTTGTCTGATGTATCGTCAATGCTATTGCCACTTGGGCTAACCCCTGAGGCTAACGCACTATTATTATAAGGACCTAAGTTACCGGCAGGTGTTAGTTCAAGCACTAAGGTAATAATGTCACTTGCGCCTAGCACTAAGCTTTGATTCGCAGCTAACAAGTTAGTGTCGCTATCACCGTTAAAAGCACTATTCACCATTAAAGACGCACTACTTAATGAGGTAATGGTGTAGATGTTTTGATTTTGGAATGTTGCCATCAAATCATCAACTACTTGTACATTGGCTAGCGCAATATCACCGGTGTTTTTCAGGTTAAAGGTGTAAGTAAGTGCATACGAACCATCACCGTTATTGGTGACATTGGTCATGGCTTTTGCTACGCCTATGGCTGGTGCTTCAGTAAAGGTAACTGGGGTTGCATCATCATTAGTGCCTGCACCATTATCGCCTGAGGTATTGCTACCATTATCTGAGTTATCATTAACATCATCACCGCTAGGGCTTTGGCCTGAAGCGACAGCAGTATTGTTGTATGGGCCAAGGTTTGCGCCCGGCGTTACGGTTAGTTGTAGTAACAAGGTATCTTTTGCGGCTACAGCAAGGCTTTGGTTAGCAGCTAAAATATTGCTATCGCTTTCGCCATCAAAATCAGCATTTACCGTTAAGGTATTTGCACTTAATGCGTTAACAACAAACGTAGCAGGTGCCGGGAAAGTTGCCCGTAAATCTTCGACAATTTGTACGTTGCTTAAAGAGATATCACCGATGTTTTCCACCACTAACTGGTAGCTTAAGTTGTATGTACCATCGTTGTTGTTAGTAGGCTCTGCCACTAACAATTTAGCAATACCGATGGCAGGTGCTTCGGCAAATGTTACAGGTGTTGTATCATCCAGGCCGCCTTCACCGTTATTGCTTTCAGGATCAGTACCATTGTCAGAAACATCACTGAAATTATCACCACTTGGGCTTGTTGACGATATAGAAACGCTGTTGTTATAAGGTCCAAGATCACCAGCAGGCGTAATAATTACGCTAAGTTCTATTGTTGCAGTGGCGCTAGCAGCCAGTGTTTGATTTAGGTCTAATAGGTTCGTGTCGGTACTACCGTCAAAACCTGAATTTACTGTTAATTGCGTACTGCTCAAACTTAATACGCTAAATGTATTGGCATCGGCAAATATATTGGCTAAGTTTTCAGTTACTTGCACATTATTTAAAACAATATCACCGGTGTTTTTAGCATTGAACTGGTAATTCACTTGATAACGTCCATCACCTAAATTACTGACGCCAGTCATCGCTTTTGCTATGCCAATAGCCGGTGCTTCAGTAAAAGTAATGACTGTTGCATCATCATTACCTGCATCACCATTATTGGTGGCCGGATCGCTACCATTATCAGAATTGTCTGTAACATTATCACCACTTGGGCTTTCACCTGTTGCGACAGCGGTATTACTATAAGGCCCTAAGTTAGTACCAGGTGTTATGGTAACCGGAACTAAAATAGTCGCTGAGGTATTTATCGCTAAGCTTTGAGCTGAAGCAAGTAAGTTATTATCACTAGCACCATCAAAATCATTGTTGATATTAAGATCAGCACTGCTAATGGTACCAAGGGTAAAACTAGCGCCATTAAATGTTGTTGATAGTGGCTCTGAAACTTGCACGTTGCTTAAGATCACGTCACCAATATTTCTTACGACAATACTATAAATAAGGCTGTAACTGCCATCTTCATTGTTAGTCACTGGACCGCTAATCTCTTTTGCAATACCGATAGCGGGTGCTTCTGTAAATGTTACTGGTGTTGGCGTAGCTAAATTACCATCACCATTATCACCATTGGCATCAGTACCATCATCAGAATCATCACTGATAACCGCGCCACTTGGGCTTGTACCATTTACTTTTGCCGTATTATTGTAAGGACCTAAGTTAGCACCAGGAATAATGGTAATAGTAAGATCAAGTGTCGCAGAAGATGAAGCTAACGCACCTGACGTTAACGTTTGATTTGCCGAAAGTAAGTTCTTATCGCTATAACCATTAAAGCTAGGATTTACAGTGAAATTATTACTAACGACGTTATCAACTTGCACAGTAGCAGGTGAAGGGTAAGTAACAGCAAAGTCTTCAATAATTTGTACTGAGTTTAATTCAATATCACCATTATTTTGCACTAGCATAGAGTAGGTTAAGGTATAGCTACCATCATTATTATTAACTACGGCTGAGCTAATTCTTTTCGCGATACCTATAGCAGGAGACTCGTCAAAGTTTACGGTGGTTGCATCATCAAAACCGCCTGCACCGTTATTACTTTCTGGATCGCTACCTGCATCAGAAATGTCGCTAACACTTGCTCCACTTGGACTGTCACCGCTACCAGTAGCACTGTTACTGTAAGTCGGGTTGCTGCCAGGTGTTACCGTAACGGTAACTGAAATTGTATCTTGAGCACCGACACTTAGATTTTGATTTGCAGCAAGTAAGTTGGTATCTGTATCACCGTTAAATGCATTATTAATATTGAGAGAGCCAACAGTCGACTTTGAATCAACCACATAAGTTGCGCCACTAAAGGTGGTATTTAAATTATCCACAACTTGTACATTAGATAAATTAATGGCACCGGTATTTTTAACTACTAACGCATAAGTTAAGGTATAGGTACCGTCGCTGTTGTTTGTAGGGCCTGCACTGATACTTTTTGCAACGCCAATCGCTGGATTTTCAACAAAACTCACTGGGGTGCTATCAGACAAACCACCATTACCATTGTTGGTCTCAGGGTTGGTGCCGTTATCTGAGGTGTCATTAACCGTTGCACCACTTGGGCTAGTTGCTTCAGCGGTTGCACTGTTGTTGTATGGACCTAAGTTAGTGCCTGGCGTAACGGTTACCGTTAAGCTGATCGTTTCGCTTGCGCCAACCGCTAAGTTTTGGTTCGCGGCTAATAAATTTTTATCACCATCGCCATTAAAGGCATTGTTTATAGTGAGTGTGCCGCCAGTGCTCTGAGCATCAACAACAAAGGTAGCGCCACTAAAAGTCGTGGTGAGGTCATCAACAACTTGCACATTGCTTAGGCTGATATCACCAGTATTTTTAACCACCATAGAGTAAGTTAGCGTATGTGTACCATCACCATTATTGGTAGGGCCTGCACTTACGGTTTTAGCAACGCCAATAGCCGGTGCTTCAGCAAAGGTTACGGGTGTTGCATCGTCATCGGCCGCATTACCATTATTGGTTTCAGGATCGGTGCCGTTATCTGAGGTGTCGTTAGCAGTTCCGTTAGGACTATTTGCAGAAGTAGTCGCGCTATTGTTATAAGTTAATGTTGAACCCGGTGTTACTGTGACTTCTAAATTAATAGTGCCACTATCACCTACCGCTAAACTTTGGTTTGCCGCTAATAAATTAGTGTCACCTACACCGTTGAAACTTGCATTTACTGTGAAGTCTGCACTTGTTGGTGTGCTAATACTAAAGCTATCAGCACTGGCAAAAGTGGTACTTAAATTATCAATAACTTGTAGATCAGTTAAGTTTACATCGCCGGTATTTTTAACATTAAATTGATAATTAAAAGTATAAGTACCGTCGGCATTATTCTGAATGGCACCATTAATTGACTTAGCTAATCCAAGAGCAGGGTCGACCGCAAAGGTAACAGGTGTTGGGCTAGTATCATTGTCGGGACCGTCGTTGGCTGTATCCGGATCAGAACCATTAACTGAGGTATCGTTAGTTGTATTTGTATCATCTCGAGCACTTTCTGCTTCAGCAGTAGTACTATTATTGTAAGTATTAAGATCTGTACCTGGACTAACAGTAACAGCAATGTCTAAAGTTTTAGTTTCGTTAATTGCTAAATCCGAAGGTGTAGTGTTATCTATTAATGTAGTGTTACTAATGCCATCAAACGTTCCATCGACCGTGAAATCTGTGCTGGTAATCGAGGTTACATTGATATCGCCTGAAGCTATAGGGTTAAAAGTGGCAGCAAGATCATCAGTAAGTTGAATGTTGCTTAACGCGACATCGCCGCTGTTTTCCACATAAAATCGATAAACAATATCAAACGTACCGTCAGCAGGATCAAAAGTATTACTAATTAACTCTTTTGCTACACCTATAACCGGTGTTGATGTTGTTGTTACTACACTCGTTGCTGTTTGTGTGCGGTAATTATTTAAAGGTGCACTTGTAGAAGTAACAGGGGTGTTGCCTGTGCCTGTTGTAATGTCAGCAAAGTTACGCACATTTTCAGCTGAAGCTCCAGATTGTTGCCCAGCATAATCAATATCAGTATTCGCTGTTAAGGTTGTGCCTGGTTTAACAGTAGCTTGTAAATTGGTGTTAAAGGTAATGGTTAGTGTAGCCGAAGGGCTCATGGAAAAAATACGGTTAATACTTAGCAAGTTATTATCTGCACCACTTACCGTAAAGTCTGAGCTACTTATTGCTGTAGATAGGTTTGTGTTATCAACTACAGTGCCTGTGCTTGAAACATCTAATGCAGTAATGTTTTCAACACCGCTAGGAAGTTGAACTTGCCAGTTACCGCTGTCACCATCTTGAATTTGAAATGCTTGAGCTAACCCTTCGTTTGTCAATACTAATGACCATGCAAATGTTGGTGTTTCATTAGTACGGTTATCTACTGAGCTCGGCGTTGTTGTACTGGTAAGTGATAACTGTGGTTCTAATATGTTTGCTAACATGTTATTAGATACAGAGTTCTGAATGTTACTGAGTAATACTTCAAATTGATTTGATAAAGTTACATTTTGTTGATTTGAAAGTTGGTTTATTACTAATGCCGAAAATTCAATAACAATATATTCTAGATCACTATCTGCATCGCTGTTGGTAATATCACCCATATCAAAATCAACAGAATTTCCAGACGCCCCTAAATTAGGTGTAATGGCACAATTAGGTGTTACATTTGGATCTGTTGATGCTTGGCTACCTCCTGCACAAAGACCAGCCCCTAAACTTGATGATAAACCACCATTACTGACTAATGAAACAAAGGCTGTATTATTTACATACTCTAGCCCTTCGGGAAGGTTATCTCTGACAATAAAGTTTTCCGCAGAGCCTTCTGGTACGGTTACAACTAAACGATATTTAATTTCTTCCCCGATTGAAAGCGAACGTTCTGATGAACTAGTACCTGAACCTGCTTCACTGGTATGTGCGAATGTTGTGCTAACAATAGATTTTTCCGATGTTGTTAATTCAACTGTTACGGTTGCAGAGTTTGTAGCTTGATAAGTTTTTTCAGTTCCGGGGCTTGAACCAGATAAATTGCTTCCAGAGCCGTCTAAACTAGTCCATGACAAAGTGGCATTATTGGTAATTTCTTGTCCAGGGGTCGCAGCTGATGAAACATTTGCATCGTAAGTAAATATACAGCTCTCATTGGCTGCTAATTTATCAATAGTCAGCGAAAATCCTGCGCCATTTGGATCACTATCGTCAAAACTCTTGGTCGCTGCATCACAAGCACCATAAGTTGCGGTGCCTGACTCATAAATTAATTCTGTCGGTAAAATATCGACCAAGCTGAGATCAAAAGCGCTTGAGTCAGAGCTTGCTGGAGCAGTAATTGTTAATGTGTAAGTAATGGCATCACCGGCATCACCACCGGCATTATCTGCATCCTTACTAAGTGTTAAGGTAGGGTCGACACGCTTTAGGTTTAATGAGTTTGAAGTATCATTTCCTGTACTGTCGGTATATCGACCTCGGTTAGAGAAATTAACGTTTCCACCGTCAACTTTAACTGCATTGATTTCAAGTACGATATATTCTTCATCAGCATCATCATCGCTATTCGTTACTGTACCTAAATTGAAAGTAGGGTCGGTACCGGCGCTAAAAGAGCCATTGGTTGCTGTTATATCACAGTCGGGACTCGCATTAGAGTCTGCTAATGTATAAGTACAAGTACCAGGATCGGCGATTTCAGATGAACTTACCCCTGCACCGACAAAACCAAACTTTGCACTGCCATCGTCTTGATAAATTAGTTCTGGTGGCAGTAAATCTCTCAGATTAACAGTGCTATGAAGGCCTTCAGGCAGGGCGGTAACAATTCTAAAACGTGCTATTTCACCAATAGCTAATTCATCTCGGCTATCACTAGAGGTGCTATCAGTTTCTGAAGTAGATACTAATGTTTTAACAACACTTGCTCGAATGCTTGTTGCTGTAATGGTACTTTCTCGGGTTGGAAACGCAGATTCACCTTCACCTGCGGCAAAGGACATACTCGCGGTATTATCTATGCTAGTGCCCGCAGCAATATCACTACTGATATTACAAGAAAAAGTTAAGGTTGCCGTTTCATCACCAGAACCTGCTTCACCTAAACCACCTCCAGAAGCTAAGGTGTCATCTAAAACTAGGCCGGTAGAAAAATCTCCAGAATAGCCACCACTACCACCGGTTAATACGGGTACAGTACATGAAGAAGCATCAATTGTACTTTCAAATATATCGGTTAGTGTTACGTCAAAAGCATCAGCACCACCTGTGTTTTCCAAGGTAATTAAATAGTCAATTTGATCGCCTGCATCTAAATCACTAGTATCACTGGTTATGGTTTTTGTAATCGAAACGTCTGGAGCGCGAACCGTTATTTGTGCCACCGTGGTGTTAGTAGCGTTATCGGTGGCGGTGTTATTAGTTGAAGCGTTCAATAGATTGGCAAGACTTAAACCATCAACATACGGTTCGTTACTTGCTAGAGCATATACATTAATTACAATATTTTTTGAACTTGCAGTGCCGGTACTAATGTTACCAAAATCAATATTGATACTGTTTGAACCGGCATCACGCGTAACAGTAAAATCACCATTATAATCAGAAGTACCCGCATATTCGATAAAGTTACCAGCGCTAGCAGAGCCAGGATAAGGAGTTGAACTTGTTTGTGTTGCCGCAGGAAAGTCTGTTGCAGTAAATACAGGTAGAGGCAATACATCAGTTAACACTACGTTATTTGCATCGCCAGAAGGGATTTCCATGGTTAATTGGAATTGTACAATATCGCCAGGCTTAACAGTACTTGAACCTATGGTGTTTTTGCTGATATCAATATCATCAATAGTTACGGTAGCACTAGAATCTTCGAAACAACCTTGAGCGCCACTCGCATCGCTTAAACCGTATGTCGCGGTAACGTCATTACTAATCGTATCACGGGTAAGTACAGGTTGGCCGTTATCATAATCTTGATCAATAACCGCAGTATAAGTAATCGTGCCGCTTTCCGCTGGCCCAATACTGCCTCCTGCGGCAACAATAGCTGCTAATATATCGGCATCTTCAAACGTTGATGAAGTACCAGAGTCAGTAAAGTTAGTATTTAAAGTTGTTGTAGCGCTATTACTGCCGTTGTGCTGAATAGATAACTGAATTTGATTACTAGCAAACTCACTGTAACTAATACCATCTTGTAAAATATCAGTAACCGTAAAGTTGTTTAAACCATCAATATATTCAGAGGTTTGATAAGCATAAGTATAGGTAACAGTAGAGCCAGGTGTGCCGCTGCCAGCAACACTTTTTCTTAACACTAAATGCTTAGCTGAGTTAATGGCTGAATTGCTGTCGCAAGTCATAGCATTTAAAGTGTCAGTAATATAAACGTCAAATTCAGCACGAATATCCTGCGAATTACCATTTGTACCTGTTCCTGAAGCACAACTGATGTTGATGTCTACATCATTTCCTACACCTGAGTTAGCCGCTAATGTAGCTTCATCTGGCGATATAGTACAATCAGTGCCACCAACAATTGAAAAAGGGCCTTCATATTTAACATTGCCAGGTAAAGTAATGGTAGGAAATGTTATAGGAGCAACTGTTCTAGTTGAAGCTATATCCGCAATTGCAACAACAGGGTAAGTCCATTCGGGACCTGGTGGGTTTTCTGATTCTGCTGTGCTATCTGAAATAGTGTATTTTATAACGGTAGGAGTAAAGTCATTACTGTCAGCAGAGCCAACAATTGTATCTTCCCCTTTTGTGCCTGTAGCACTATCGCCAAATTGAAAACCAGGTACTATTCCTATTGCGTCAGTTTGCAATATATTTGGTTCAGCATCCAAAGCGACCGTAAGACAAACTTCCACTTGCAAGGGTTGTTGATTATTTGAAACCGAGCCAACAGGTATCGTAAGTGCTACTAGAGTTCCATCTTCAGTTCCCGTAAAAGGTAAACCAGAGATAGGATCATTTAAGGTTTCTGTCGCATCATAGGTTTGACTAGAAACCAATTCTAAATCTAGCCCACTAAATGTTGCTGACTGATATGTTAAATCTGGAGCTAGATTTAGTAAGTAATATGGGCCATAGCCAATATCTGATGAACTATTGGTAAAGTTTGCGTTAAAACAAAACCCTTCACCAATAAACGACTCCGCAGGAGAAAAGTTAGCTACAGTAGGTGCGGAGGCTGCATATGCAGAAGATATCGAGATTAAAAATAGGGCAGTTAATTTTAAAAAAAACAGAAAAACTTTTTGTAGCATTATATTCTCTTAGTATTATTCATTATTATAGTAATCAACTCCCTTTGTTTACATTTTTTAACACTTTATTTGATTTTTCAACTTATGTCACCTTTTTTAATTATTAATCAGTAAAGAAATCAATAATTAAGCAATAAAGTGAAATTTAGAAAATAACAGCATATTAACTATGAAAATTTATACAAAACGATGAACATAAGTGAGAGCATTCATTTATTTAGAATAAAAGAATGGTAAATCGGTGTGGGTTTGCTGACATTTGAAGGTGAATAATGCCGTTTACTAAATAAACGGCATTTGAAACATTAAAACATTACTAATGTATTTAAATAAACAGGTTACTCAGAAACTGGTTCTGGGCGTTCTTTTGCTTCACGAACTTTTAAAGTTCGCTGTTGAAATTCACTATCGTTTAGTGAAGATATCGCTTTGTCGGCATCAGCTGACGAAATTTCTACAAAACCAAAGCCACGTCTTTTCCCTGTATGCTTATCTTTCATTAATCTAACGGATTGAACTTGGCCATATTCAGAGAAAAGCTCTCTTACTGCAGCTTCATTAGCTCTATAAGGTAAATTACCAACATAGAGAGTACTTATACTTGTGTCTGCATCTTGTACACTTGTTTCAGCTTTGCCAATTAACGGGGCGATGAATGCACAAACAAAAGCAATAACAGCGGCGCTGATACTGGTAAGTTCAATAACATCACCGTTTGCTAAAAAGTATATAGCTACAGAGAAAACTAACGCTACTATGAGCGTTAATGGTTGAGGAGACTTCATAATGGATACCTAATTATTATTTTATAAGAAACTTAAATTGCAATTCTATGTTACCCACCTTTTAGCAATGTGCAAGAATAAGTGTAATTTTTATGCAATTTATTCAGCTATATACCTATATAACATTCCCAGTCACGATATTCGTTTATAAAAATTAGTAAAAACACCTATATAGCATTAATTTTTAACTGTAGCTTTCACTCTTTGCACTAGCTTTGTAGAAAATAGACTTTAAAAACTTAGTATGAGCAAAAGAAAAAACAGAGATAATAGTATTTTCATTTGAACAGCATGCTATTTACACTGCTTTAGCTTATTAAAAGCACCAGCTGTACAATTAAAAGGCAAACAAACACTTTTATGCAATTTAATTACAATTAGCGGTTGACGTGAGGTCAAAAATCTCTAAAATGCGCTCCACTTCTTCGGGACAAGTCGAAGAGGTTGTTTTA
>OJHK01000490.1_pt1 | contig 24713 bp, 13 predicted proteins | sample 1595161 | NCBI WGS metagenome assembly OJHK01 (sample SAMN05416842, study PRJEB24817) | seawater metagenome | isolation source: Sea water | place: Canada:Atlantic | collected 2013-07 | reverse complement strand
CCTCTCTATTCGTCGGCAGCGTCAGATGTGTATAAGAGACAGCTACAATACTAATTTTGAATTCAATTAAATAATTATGACTCAATTTATAGTATTAACTAAACAATTTTAACATGGAAAAACTAAAACTCTTATTGCTTGTCTTTGTGGTTATTTTTGCATCCTTTGCATCTGCGCAAGACATTACATCTGGTATTTTAACAGATGAGCAAAACATGCCTATCCCAGGGGTTAACATCTTGGTGAAGGGAACCACAAAAGGGACCTTAACAGATTTTGATGGAAAATATACAATTGCAGCATCAGATGGTGATGTTCTTATATTCTCATATATAGGATACACAACAGTGGAGGTTAAATTTACAGGGCAATCCTTATTAGATGTCCAACTTTTAGAAGATACTGCTAAACTAGGTGAAGTTGTTGTAATTGGTTATGGTGACGTGAAAAGAACAGATTTAACAGGTGCTGTTGCTTCCTTAAGTGCTTCAAATATAACTGCTCAAAAGAAAACAGATATTGGTCAAGCTTTGAAAGGACAGGCGTCAGGAGTTGATGTAAGGTCACTAAGTAATAAACCAGGTGCACCACTTCAGATTAGAATTAGAGGAAATACAGCTATTAGAAATGATGCTTATGTATCTCGTGATGGTACAAGTGATGATGCTATGGTTGACAGATCAAAACCTTTATATGTTGTAGATGGAATATTTTTTGAAGATATCAATATTTTGAATCCAAATGATATTCAGCAAATGGATATTTTGAAAGATGCTTCAGCAACAGCTATATATGGTTCTCGAGGGGCTAATGGTGTTGTGATTATTACAACTAAAAATGGCGTTGAAGGTAAAACAGTATTTACTTATGAAGCTAGTGTTGGTGTTAGTTCAGTTGCTAATGAACCTGATTATTTTACAGGCGAGGAATATGTGTCATTTGTTGGGGATGTTATTAGAAGTAATGAGTGGAAAAAACTTTTTAATACCGGTACGCCTTCCGTGGCGGATTATAATAACATAAATATTACTCCATTTATCAGTCAGGAAATAAGAACGACAAATGAAGAAGCTAATAATGTTGCTAACGGACGTTTTACCAATTGGAGAGAAAAATTTCAAAAAACAGGTTTACAAACAAGTCATAATTTGCGTTTGTCTGGTGGTAGTAACGGTTTGGTGTATAATGCATCTCTAGGGATTTTAAGTGATGAAGGTGTTGTTGGAACTGAAGCTTTTGAGCGTTACAATTTAAGTGCTTCAGTTTCTAAAAAAGTAACAGATAAATTTACTGTTGGCTTGAAAACATACTTAGCTTATTCTGATAGAGAACAAGGTAGTGCCGAATTGTATAGAAGTACACAACGATTACCGCCAACTGTTAACTCTCGCGATGTTCTTGGAAATGTTATTTTATTTCCAGATGATCAAGATTTACGTTTTGCTAATCCTTATTATGACGCTAATGGAGCGTGGGATAACAATACTAAATCTATGGATGTTATAGCTAATGTTTTTTTAGATTACAAGCCTAAAGATTGGATTAGTTTTAAAACGCAGTTCGCACCAAATATTAAAAACACAAGACAAGGAGAATATAGGGGTTTGTTTACAAAATCATCTCGAAATGATCAAAGTAGAATTCGGGCTTACTATAATCAGTATTTTAATACATCGTATTCATGGGATAATATTGTTAATTTAAATTTTGATGTTACAGATGGTCATAATTTAAATGCAACTTTAGTTAGTTCTGTATATTATAATCAGCGAGAATGGAGTAATATAGAGAGAAGAAATTTTGATACCGATGCCTATTCGTTTTACAATATAGAGTCTGGTCTCCAACCAAGAGCAGACAAAAGCGAGTATATAAAAGAAACGTTAGCATCATATACCGCAAGGTTAAATTATAGTATACAAGACAAATACCTTTTTACTTTTTCTGGTAGATATGATGGTTCATCTAAATTAGCAGTAAATAATAAATGGGCTTTCTTTCCTGCAGCAGCTTTTGCGTGGAAAGCAAGTGATGAAGATTTTCTGCAAAGTACAGATTGGTTAAGTAATTTAAAATTTCGTTTAAGTTATGGTGAATCTGGAAATGATACTTCAGCTAATGCATATGGATCATTGGCACTTTTAGGACAAAGTGATTATTTATTTGGTGCAACACTTGCTAATGGAACCTATGTAACAAGGTTTTCTAATTCCGGTTTAGTTTGGGAGCGTTCTAAAGAATTTAATATAGGTGTGGATTTAGGTATTTTAGATAATAAAGTCCGCTTAGGTATTGAGATTTATAACAAAAAGACAGTAGGTAGTATTCTTGGTAGAACGCTATCTCCAATTACAGGTTTTAATAACGCAACAGGGAATTACGGATCGATAGGTAATAAAGGAGTCGAAATCACTTTAAATACTAGAAATATTCGAACAGATAATTTTAGTTGGTCTACCAACTTGAATTTTTCTAAAAACAATAATGAGATTTTAGATTTAGATGGATCTTTGGATTTGATTCCATACGAAAACCATGGTGTCTTACAAGTAGGACAACCTGCTGATGCTATTTGGACTTATGAAAAATTAGGTATTTATCAATTAGATGAGGTCGCTGAAGCAGCAAAGTATAACAGATTTCCTGGTGAATATAAGTTTAAAGACCAAAATAATGATGGTGTTTTAGATAATGATGACAAAGTCGTGATAGGGCAGTTATCTCCAGATTGGATAGCGGGTATGACAAATACTTTTAGCTATAAAAATCTAGATATTTCAATCCAAGCATACACAAGACAAGGAAGTGTTGGACACTCAGAATTTTACCAGAATTCTGTGCCTTGGCAACATGATCAAGCAAAGTTTAATAAAGTAAATTTAGATTATTGGACACCTAATAACCAAGGTTCTCAAAATCCAGCTGTAGGATATGGTGGTCAGGGTACATTAAATACGAATTCTTATTATCAAAATTTTGATTTTGTTCGTATTGGAAACATTGGTTTAGGTTATCAATTCAATCAGCCTATGTTAGATAAGTTAAAAATGTCTAGTTTAAGTTTATCATTAGATATTCAAAACCCGTTTACTTTCACAGACTATGCTGGTTCTGATCCAGAAACAGGCCTTCAAAATAATTATAGGGCAGGATATTTGATGAAAACAGTGTTGTTTGGACTTAAAGTGTCATATTAATTTTTAAAAAAATATAACCATGAAAATATTAAAAAATATAAAATATATAATAGGCACAATAGCTTTTGTTGTGTTATTAAATGCTTGTGATAGCTATATTGAAGAAGAAGTATTCTCAGCTGTTACTAGTGAGAATTTTATAACAGAAGATAATGCAGACCAATTAGTTGTTGGAATTTATCCCTTAGTCCGAGGAATTTATAAAGATTATGCTTACAAGTTTGATGGGACTGATATCTTTACGTCTAAAGGAGACGTAAATTCTATTAGTGCTGTTAATGATTATGTTGGTTTTGAGGCTCCAAATAGCGATGGACTTTGGACTAGTAATTATAATATTATTGCAAAGGCTAATACAGCTCTTAATCGTTACGAAAATCAAATAAATTGGAGTAATGGGAGATTAGCTGAAAAAGCTTATGGTATTGCACAAGCAAAAGCATTAAGAGCTTTAGCCTTTTTTAACTTGGTACAACAATATGGAGGGGTAGTTATAGATTTAGAAGAACCTCAAACTATACGAGAGGATTATGCAAGGTCTACAGAAGAAGAAACATTTGCCCAAATAATAGTTGATTTAGAAGCAGCTATTCCGGGTTTAAAAGAGGATCCAGATACTGGACGGTTTTCTAAAAGAGCTGCACAACATCTTTTGGCAGAAGTATATGTAACAAGAGCCTATACATCATTTGGTACAGCTACAGATTTTACTACGGCTGCTGGATTAGCAGAGCAAGCAATAGGATCATATGATCTGAGAAGCCAGACCTTTGCTCAGGTTTTTGCATATGATAATCAGGTAAATGATGAAGTTCTTTTTGCTGCTCAGTGGGGTTCAGAAGGTATCCCTTCGGATAAAGTAAACAATAAACATGCAATGTTTATGTTTTCAGTTGTTGATTTGCCTGGGATTAATAGAACAACAACACCCTACGGTATGAGTGCTGGTGGTCCTATGCCAACACCATTCTTTTATTCTCTCTTTGCAGATAATGATTCAAGAGAAGATGCTACTATGCATAGAGCTATTCTAGCAGATGGCAATGAGCCTGGTGGGCCAGATAATATTGTAGCCGGGGATACTGTCGTTTATTTTCCTAAGAAAGCTTTGGATGTAGCTAAATTAACAGATAGGTTAAACCGCTATTGGGTTTACCAACCAGATCAATATTTATGGGGTCGTCCCGCAGATATTCCTGGAGTAAATTATTTATATTCAAAGAATACACAACTCACAAACTTTCCAATTTTCAAGAAATTTGATGATGAAGATTTTAATGAAAATACAGATGGTTCACGTGATACATTCATATATAGAATAGCTGAAACACATTTAATTGCCGCTGAAGCATATTTAGGTGCTGGAAACGCTTCGTCTGCAGCAACTCATATTAACAGGGTTAGAGAGCGCGCTACTGGTGTTGCTAATCATTATGGTTCAGTAACCATAGACGATATATTGAATGAACGTGCTTTAGAGTTAGCTGGAGAAACTAACAGATGGGCAGTTTTAAAAAGAACTGGTAAACTAAAAGAAAGAATAGAGAAACACAATCCTCATGTGGTAAATCATGGAGCTTTTGACGCTAATAAGCACTTGTTACGTCCAATCCCTCAAGAGGAACTTAATCTTTCACCTAGTACAATGAAGCAAAATCCTGGTTATAAATAGGATAATAACAGAAGAATTTTAAATTAGTTTTTAGATAAAGGCAGGTATTATATTTACTTGCCTTTATTATAAATAGTAATATAATTAATAATGCTAAAACTGTTTTTTTTTATGATAATCAATCTTTTTATACTTTAGTCAATTGGTTTGTTATGATCATGTTGCTCAGTTTTTACTAAGAATCAATGCACGGATAAAACACCCAATAAAAACAGTGAAATAGATTTGTTTGCGTTTGAATACAGAACAATTACTCCTCTTAAAATTCCAAATCTGGGTTATTTTAAAATTGATGTATTAAGTTGGCCAATTACCGTAATAAATTATCAAATTGGAAAGGGAAAGCTATACTGAAATGATAAATTCTTTGGTACGATTGCGGTATAATTCTATTCAGCTTTTTGATATGTCGGGAAGACGACTAGAATTTTTTTTAAGACCGGTGTACAAAGAATTAGAACCCAACTATAAAATTCATGAATCATATATTGATAGTTTAATAAATTACGCAAATGATAAAGGCATGAAAGTCGCTGTAGATTTTTCATTAGGATATCATAATGGGTATCCGTCTAAAGCAATGCTTAATGATATTCGTGCTAATTTAATAAAGATAAAAGACAATTAAATGAAACTCAAAAAACATATAAATACAAGATTATTAACGCTTACTATCTTGACGTTAACTTTTCTTACTTGTATAAAAATAAAAAAAAAATTACCTGTTTTAGAAATAATAGAAAATTTAACAGATAAAGTTTACCCATTACTTGATACAGAGAATTCAAGATGGTTTTTCTTTTCATCAGCAAGTAGACCTTTTGGAATGGTTAACTTAAGTCCTGACACAGAAATAGACGGTGCTTGGGGAAGTGGTTATAGATACGGGGTAGACACTATTAAGAGTTTTAGTCATGTCCACGCTTGGCAGATTTCTGGTTTGTCCGTTATGCCAGTTACGGTCTCTAATGAGAAAAGTGATATTATTTTTGCTGATTTTTATTCAAAGTTCAGTCATGATAAAGAGATAATTAAGCCTGGTTATCATAAAGTAGAATTAGAGAGATATAATATAAAAGCTGAATTAACGAGTACAAAACGTGTTGGTTTCCATAAATACTCGTTTCCTAAGAATAAAAATGCAGGCATATTATTTAATTTGAATACTGTGTTAGGCCCATGTGATAATGTCGACGGAGTACTAGAAAAAACTGGAGACAAAGAATTATCAGGAAAACTTGTCGCTGCTGCAACGCGCCGAAGACCAAGACCGTTAATCATATATTTTAAAATAGAGTTAGATAAGGATATTAAAACTGTTGAAAAGGATGATAAAACCGGTAATTATTTGATACGTTTTGAATCTACTGGCGAGCCTGTTTTAATGAAAGCAGGTATTTCTTATACATCTATTAAAAATGCAGCTAATAATATAAAAGCAGAACTCCCACTTTGGAATTTTGATAAAGTTGTGGAAGATTCTCATAATGAATGGGAGAGTTTACTAAGTAGAATTGAAGTTAAAGGTGGCTCTGACCTAGATCAAAAAAGGTTTTACACAGATTTATGGCATTCGCTGCAAGGAAGAAGAATGATTAGTGATGTTAATGGCGCTTACCCTGATAATACACGTGATACTTTTAGGGTTGGACAAATACCATTAAATGAAAACGGAAAACCAAAATTCAACCATTATAATTCTGATTCTTTTTGGGGTGCTCAATGGACAATTAATACCTTATGGGGACTAGTCTATCCTGAAATAAAAGAGGAGTTTGTAAAATCACTATTGCAATACGCAAAAGATGGTGGCTTAATACCACGTGGGCCATCTGGTGGTAACTACACCTATGTAATGACAGGTGCATCTAGTACTCCGTTTATAGTAAGCGCAATACAACAAGGTATTATTACTAAAGATTTAGAGGATATTTATCAAACGCTTAAAAAAAATCATATGTTAGGTGGTATCATGGCAAAATCTGGATACGAGCATAATACAAACTTAGGCGGTGGCTTAAAGCACTATATTAATAATGGTTTTGTTCCTTACCCAATTCCTGAAGGTGAGTTTGGTGGTCATCAAGAAGGTGCTGGTTTAACCATGGAGTATGCTTATCAAGATTGGACATTGGCACAATTAGCAAAGAAACTAAATCATAAAGAAGATTATGACTACTTGTTGCATAGATCAAAAAATTACACAAATGTTTATGATACATCTTCAGGCTGGATGAGACCTAAAGATGAAGGTGGTAAATGGCTAGAAAATTTTAATCCATATCAAATAAAGGTTGGATTTGTAGAATCTAGCAGTGCACAATCTACTTGGTTTGTACCTCATGATTTAACCGGTTTGGCTTCTTTAATGGGAGGTAATGATAAAGCTGTGGAGAAATTAAATAATCAATTTAAAGCTTCTGAGGAATTAAATTTTACATCGGGTAATTCGCATGCGCAAGAACTACATCCAGAATACAGACGTATCCCAATAAATTATGGTAATCAGCCATCCATACAAACAGCTTTTGTTTTTAACGCCTTAGGTCGTCCAGATTTAACACAGTACTGGTCTCGGAAAGTTATAGATAAAGCTTATAGTGGTTTGTCGCCAGCAACAGGTTATAACGGTGATGAAGATCAGGGTTTAATGGGTAGCTTAGCTGTTTTAATGAAAATGGGTCTGTTCCAAATGAACGGAGGAACTGACAATAATTCAGAATATCAAATAGGGAGTCCTATTTTTGATGTGGTAACTATTAATTTAAATCAAGACTATTACAAAGGCGAAAAGTTTGTAATAAAAGCTAAAAATAATGATCCAAACAATGTTTATTTGAATAAGGCGACACACAATGAGGAGGCAATTTTAGATTTCACGATTAAACATAAAGATATTACCAACGGCGGCGAACTTATTCTAGAAATGAATCCTAGTTTGGAGCGTATTAAATAAAATAAGACTATGAAGTTTCGTTTTAAAACATGCTTTTTTATTGCATTTTTTTTGAACCTTTTTTTGGGGCAAGTTGTTTACAAGTACCTAAATTCATTTGAATGACATTCAAGTAACTATGAGTTATAACGAATATAAAATTCAAATAAAGAGAAACCTTTATTTAACTATTTAAAAACGATTGATACAGAAAGAATGGATGCTTTGCAATATTGCATTAAAACTTTAAATTCTCTATATTAGATTAAATAAGATATTTCAATTTTAGTGCAAAATAATTTGAGTTTTATTCAGAAGTTAATATTCCTTACTATCTTTTTGATGGTTGCTAAAAGTCGTGCTCAAAATCTAAAATTTGAGCATTATAATGACAATAATGGATTGTCACATAACTCTGTAAGACAAATTGTCCAAGATGAAAAAGGGTTTCTGTGGTTGGGGACGTTTTCTGGTTTAAATAGGTTTGATGGCTATGAATTTAAGCCTTACTTAAGCACCTCTCCTGATCAAAACAAGCTAGCTAATGATGATATCACAGTATTAAAACTAGATAGTAACTCTAATGAATTGTGGATTGGAACTAGAAAAGGCTTAACACGCTTAGAGTTAGACACGCACGCTTTTACGACTTTCTTTGATAATAAAAAGACACCCAATAGTTTACCTGATGAAGAAATACGTTCTATATATATAGACAAGTTTAAGAGAATTTGGGTTGGTACAAAAAGTGCTGGACTTTATATATTCTATGCCAAAGAAAATAGATTTTCCAAAGTTGAATTAGAAGGTTTTGAATATATCAAAGAAATCTTTGAGGATAAAAATGGAAATATCTGGGTGGGTTCTTATAGAACCGCATCAATTGCCAAAATAGAATTGAGTAATAGTGGAGAGATATCAGAAATATCAAATTACACATTAACGATCCCAAATTCTAGTGCTATAAACCCCTATATTAATTTTATATATGAGGATCATAAATCTAATCTTTTTGTTGGAACGCGTGAAGGTCTTTACAAGTTTGATGCTGATACTAATATTTTTAGTAATTTATATGTTGAAAATGAACAACTTAGAGATAATCTAGGACCTTATTTTATTTCTGTAGCTAGGGCACCAGATGGTGAGTATTGGGTTGGTACATTGGGAGGTTTGTTAGTATGTAATCAATTAGAGGATATTGCCAAAGGTAATTTTAAATGGTATTATTCAGAATTATCAGATAACACCTCGTTAAATGATAATTTAATTTATGCACTTTATTTTGATAATTCTGGTGTACTTTGGATTGGTACTGATGACGGATTGGACAAATATGACCCGTACGAAAATCAGTTTAAAATAAATAAAGATATTTCTAAATATATAGATTACAAAGCGCCAAGAATTCGCGGATTCACCAAAACATACGACGATAAAGTTATTGTTGCGACAAGACATCATGGACTCTTTTTATATCAGGAAAATACTATTATTCCGCTACACAATAATAATAGTGATATAGCAAGTATATTTTCAATTGATGGGAAAATAATTTATTGTGGTTTATGGAATGGAAGTGTTTTAATTTATAACTATTTAAATAATACTTCTATAGTTAAGGATGTAGGGCTTAAAAAATTTCCCATACTTAGCTTTATGGAAGATGACAATAACAACTTAGTGGTGTGTTCGCGTGGTGATGGCGTACTTTTTTTAAACCCCAACACACTTTTACCTTCAGAAAATCGGGATTCTATATTGCCTAATTCTTATGTAAATAAGGTGACAATGGATGCAGATAATAATTTATGGTTTGCAACAGAAAATGGATTGGTTAAATACGATACTAAACTTAAATCTAGCAAACATTTTATAAAAAATATAAATTCTAGTATTGGATTACCTCATAACAATGTAAGTGATGTTATTAGTAATAACGGTTTAATCTGGGCTTCAACACGGTTGGGTTTAAGTGTCTATAATGAAACTAAGGATAGATTTGATAAAGTTACTAAACCAGCGGAAATTGCAGGCAAGTGGGTTACAGATATGGTGTTAGATACTCAAGGAGATTTATGGTTAAATATCAATAACAATAGTATTGCCAAGTATAATAGTATTAATGAGACGGCCAATGTTTATAATGTAAATAGTGGTAATAGATTAGATGTTTTTAGTTCAAGCGGTTTTTACAGTTTTAATAAGTCAAAAATATTTTTAGGAGGCAAAAACGGAGTAATTTATTTTTCACCTTTAACTATTCGGGAGAACAAATGGTCCCCAGAACCTGTCATTACGGAATTTAAAGTTCAGAACAAAGAAGTTCTACCACAGCTAAAAGTTAATGGTCAAATTCCGTTTAGTAGTGACATTAATTATGGTAAAAATGTTGAGCTTAGCTATGGTAATAGAAATTTTTCTATTAAATTTTCTACACCATCATTTACTAATGAAAATCTAAATAAATTTCAATACAAATTAGAAGGTTTTGATGAAAACTGGATAGAAACAACTAGTAGTTCTAGAGCGATACAATACACTAATTTATATGCAAAAAATTATATATTTAAACTAAAGGCCAGTAATAGTGGCGGTATTTGGAGTAAAATTTCTTCGTATAACATAAAAGTTAAGCCAACGTTTTGGTTTAGCTATAAAGGTTTGGCTTTAATACTATTTATACTTGGTATATTAATTTACTTCGGACGTAGACAAATAAGGTTACGTTTAAAGCTAAAAAAAGAATTATTACTTGAAAAAGTAATGCGAGAGCGAGACGAAAATTTAAACAATGAAAAGCTTCGTTTGTTTACTAATATTTCACATGAGCTTAGAACGCCACTAACGCTTATTCTTGGTCCTGTAAAACAATTATTAGATCAGGACAATGCTAATACGTATGCAAAAAGTAAGGTTGAATTAATATATCAAAATGCAAATAGACTCTTACGTTTGGTAAATCAAATTTTAGATTTTAGAAGAGCAGAAACAGGAGAGCTAAAACTAAAGGTTTCTAAAGTTAGAATCTCATCAGATACCAGAGATATCTTCAATTCCTTTGAAGAGTTGTCGCAAACTAAAAACATAAATTTTAATCTAAATGTTGAAGATGAGATTGGTGAATGTTGGATTGACATAGATAAATATAATAAGATTTTATATAACCTGCTGTCTAATGCTATGAAGTTTACTAAAAATTATGGCAATATAGATTTGTTTTTAGGTATTACAAAAGATGAAAAAAGAACACTAAGAATAGAAGTGAGCGATGACGGAATTGGTGTACCAATTGAGAGTCAGGAAAAAATATTTTCAAGATTTTACCAAGCTAAAAATAGTTTGGAAAATTCCACAGGTACGGGTATTGGATTGTCTCTTGTTAAGGCCTTGGTGAAAATTCATAAAGGAAACATTAGTTTAAAAAGTAAACCTAACGATGGTAGTATTTTTATTATTGAGTTACCTGTTTATAAAAAAGCTTATTTGAAGGATGAAATTTTTCAGTCATTACCTAATATAACACTACAGGAGAAAACTGCAGCTATTAAGCCTGCATTGTATAATAGTACTGCGATTACAAAAATGAATCAGGTCAAAATAAATACCGACATAAAACATAGGATATTACTAATTGATGACAACTCAGAATTAAGAAGATATGTGGCAGAATATTTATCTGCTTTTTATAAAGTATATGAAGCTGAAAATGGAAAAGAGGGTTTAGAAGTTTGTAGAAAAGTAAAACCTATTCTTTGTGTTGTTGATATTATGATGCCTATTATGGACGGCTTTAAATTTATTGAAGAATTAAAAGAAGATGAAAATATAAGTAATATTGCAGTTCTGTTATTAACGGCTTTAGCTGAGAACGAAAATAGAATTAAAGGATATAAAATTGGTGTTGATGGGTATTTAGTAAAGCCATTTGATCCGTCTTTGCTTAAAACTCGAATTGATAATATTATTAAGATACGCTTTGATATAAAGCAAAGGTTTTCTGAAGAAGTTGAAACGGATGTCATTTCTTTAGCTCACTCAAAAATAGACATTGAGTTAATTTCAAAAATTAAAGAACTTGTTGAAAAAAACATAAATAATTCAGATCTAACTTCAATGTTTTTATGCGATGAACTTGCAATGAGCTCATCCAAGCTCTATCGCAAAATAAAACAACTTACAGATTTATCACCAAATGAGTTTATTAGTACAGTGCGTTTAAAAAAATCAGCAATGTTATTAAAATCTAAAAACCACAACGTATCTGAAGTGGCTAATATGATTGGGTTTAATGATCCGTATTATTTTAGCAGATGCTTTAAAAAACAGTTTGGATACCCGCCAAGTAAATTGATAAAATAGCTAGATATAAAGAATTAACGATATAAAAATAATGAAACAGCCATTACTTGTTATTATGCTTTTTTTGTCAGCGCTTTCTTATACTTAAACTAGGGGACAACATGATATTAACAATAAGAAATAGATATATAAAATATGTCAGAATTCTCAAGCATTAAATTAGCCGCGTTCTTATTATTGATTATGATCACGGCTTGTAACCATAAGGAGGAATCCCACATAAGAAATAAAGTGGAACTGCCGAATCAGAAGAACAATAGAGTGAAGGAAAAAACTTTCACAATAAATTCACGAACTTTCAATGTACTGGATTATGGAGTAATGGGCGACGATAAGACGGATAATACTGAAGCATTCTCGGCATGCATGAAGGCTGTAATCGAGGCCGGAGGCGGGCGAATGTATATTCCAGATGGTGTCTATCGCGGCCGAATCATTATCCCCGGAACTAAAAAGTGGATCACGGTGGAAATCGTGGGAGAAAGTGAACCAACACCGATATTTGGGACGATCGGATCATTCCCGGTCCAAAATAAAGGCACTATCATCAAGAGTCATGCAGAATCCGGCCCCGCCGTCATCTTCGCCAGCAACTCACCTGAGAAGCTTTACCTTAAATTCTCCGGGATCAACGTGGTTCTCAGGAATCTGGATGTCCGAACCTATGATAATCCTGGTATCAGCGGCGTCAATCTGGAGAACGCGGCGCAGTGCAAAGTAGAACATGTTTTCATCAACACAGGCATCTACAATGTTCAGGCCTCCAAACCGACCCATGGTACCAGTGGTCTCATAACCCCGGCTTGCAACAACGCTGCATTGACGATCCTGCGCGATGTGGTTGTAACCGGATATCACACTGGTATCCTCGTCAATGAACATACGGACGCAGACAATATCAATTTGGCCTCCAACTTCAATGGCCTTGAGTTTGCCTTTGCCCATCACGCCTCCCGTTTCGGCCGGGTGGGCGCACAACGCTGTACTAATGCGGTTTCAGTTACCGGTAAACATGGCTTTTCAATCGAACAACTGGACATGGAAATTGCAGGCGCAGGACAAACCGATGAGAACAACAAATGGCAGGCAACCGAATATAATATCAATGATCCCGATAATCTTGGCATTGCCGACATCAACTACTGGGTAGTCGAGGGGAATATAGGCGCGACGGAAATATTTGCACGTAACGGTGGAGTTTCTATCCTTGCCCGAAGGATAGGTTCGGCTCCAGTCACCGACAAATCTAAACTTAAATAAAGAAAATACTTTTATTTAATAATTGACAAATGCAAACAAAGCAGTCTATAACTAATAGCTTTGGCAAGTGCTTATTTGGAAAATTCCTTGGGAATTTTATCTGGCTCGTATTTGTTTACTAAGTTAGTTGCTAGGTATTAATTAATTTCTTTTTCACCCCAAATTATTACATCTTTCTGCCGTTCAGAAGGTGTAACTTTTAACTCGACAACTTTTCCGTTTGCCACTTTTGCTTCAACAATTGTATTATATGGGGCATTAAGTTTAAATTGAGCATCCCAGTCTTTAGGCCATGCAGGAGTAATAATGATTTTTTTATTATCTGTTTGCATAATCATTTCCTGCAAACCAATACTACCAGAGCCTCCCCAATTATGATCGGGCGACCAATCATGCCCCGGTCCCCAAAATGAAGGGAAGCGAAATTTCGAATCGTCTAACTTAAAGCAGACGCGTTCCTTTGCTTCATCAGTCAGTCCAAGCCTAGCACAAAAAATTACACCCTGACTCCAACTCAGGTTACAACTTTTTTGGTTAGGCCTGTCGTACCCCACATCCCAGGTATTCATTGCAATATCAATATCAGGTTTTCCAAGACCATATAATCCAAAGGGGAAAACAGGATACATTTGTGGCATCTCATGATTATATAAACGCTCCCATCTTGCTGCAGGAGAGATAACCTTTTTCCCCTTTTTTTCACGAAATGTTATAGGAGGAATACGCACCAACATCTCTTCCCACCGTTTTCTGTTTGCTTTAACGAGATAATTTTCAGGAAGTTCAAGCAATCTTTGCAAAACAACCTTCAAGCCACCAACAGTTGTTACCGAGTTAGTTGTCATTTTATAGGTTTCGCAGGCTGTGCCCGGATAAAAAACATACTTCCCATTCTCATCAAATTCGGATATCGTACGGTTACGTGAATAGTAGCGATAGTGTTCATCAAAAAATGCCAGACAACTTTCAATAAATGGTATTGACTCAGAAATATCCTTCCCAGTGAACCGTTGAACATCAAGCATCATTAGACAAAATTCCAGAACAGTATCCCACTGATATTCAATCCAGCCACTAAAACATACTCCTTTATCAATATAATCTGGATGTTCAAAACTGTAATTACCTGCTACAGGCAGTCCAAATGTTTCCATTTGTTCTGTAAAACAAGCTCCACCATGGTTCCAGTAGAACTTACTGCGTAATTCTGCATTTTTCTGTGCACGGTAATAGAAATCAAATTGAGGCTGCATCAAATCAAAATCGCCATTTTTTAACATGGGCCAGTAAACTAGACGCTGGTTTTGTGCAGTAATGTTGCCTCCTCCCCAATGTCTAAAATCAGGAGAAAAGTTAAATGATTCATTTACATGTCCGGGATCAAAGGTAAAAAGCCCACCATTAAACTTTGTAGGGTGCTGCCCAAAAGCGTTACACCCAAGTTGATATCGGAAAAGCTGATAATTACGTCCAACACGCCATCCTTGCTCGTTTTTGTCTCCTTTTATAAAAATATGGCTTCTCTCCCAAAAATCAGACCACCATTGTTTGGAATTATTCCACGCTGTCTTTTTGTTCTCATCAGCATCAAATATTATATCCTCCAGCCCTTCAGCCCACTCTTTATAAGTTTCAGTCTGATTCAGATGCGTGTATACCGTAATAGAATGTGAACGTGATTTGTTTTTACTTTTTAATTTCCAACCGGAGAATTCGGTAGCGTAATATTTACCTGAAGTTATTCCTGCCGCAATCATATTACTACCGCTCATTACTCCACCAAAAGTCCTGTTGATAACAGGATTCCACATTTCATCCTTTACTTCCTCCATTCCCTGAAGTTTTACAGTTTCATGGAAAACCAGATCATCAAAGTTTCGGTGATACCACATTACTGTGTTTTCGTTTTGAGTTACAGAATCTTTCCGGGTAATTACGTCAAAAGGAGCCGCTTCCATTCCATAGCACTGAAGCCTTTCCGGGTCTAATATCTTTCTATCCTTAGTTCTCCAGTTCTCATAAACTGCTTCGGTCAAAATAGGCTGATTACTTTTTATATCAACATGAATTACCGGACGAAATACATCAACCCAAACATTAATTGTTGATTTCAAATTATCTTTTTTCCCGGTTATTTCAACATACCCCTCTTTCAATTTTAATTCCTGCTTAAAAGTGCCACCCTTTGCAAAAGGATTTGGTGTTAACTTAACCCGAACACGGCCAAGTTTAAGCATAGAATTATTCTCATCGAACGTACCGCTACGCGACATATAGAACAAGAGTTCCCCATTTTCAACCCATACATTCAACCCAATATCACCACCTCCACATGGCATCGATTCTGATGAATTCTGACTTTGGCTGTTCCAGACAATATTATAGTCGTTTAATTGCTGTGCTGAAACCGGACAGATAAAAACGATACCAATAATAAAAATCTTAAAAAAAGTAAATAATTTTTTCATTTTAAATCTCATTTAATTAGTACTATATAAATTAACTTTATAACAAGTTTCAATTCAATGTACTTTCAAAGCTATAATTTCCCGACTCCACTTTATACAAACTGATTCCATCTTCAACTCTAATAAAAGTCACTCCACCAGCATCTTCAATTGGCAAACCACCTTCTGTTATGTTGTTTCCGTGAATATATACTGTTGCAGTACTGTTTGTAGGAATTGTTACTTCCCAATTCAATTGATTCGCCTTTGTTTTCCAATTGCTAATAATGTTGCCGTAATGCGATTCGTAATTGCATTTAACCCAATTGACACTCTTAACCAATGCCGGACGGAGTATGATGTTTTTGAAACCGGGATTTTCAGTATCCCATTGGATTCCACCTAAACCACGATAAAACCAGCCACCAATATACGGAAAGCATGAGTGTATCTGCGAAGCGTGTCCGTTCCATTGTTCCCAACAAGTTGTTGCTCCATTTTCTATCATATATCCCCAGCCCGGATAGGTTTTTTTGTTCACCATAATGTCTATTAGGTCGTTCCGGTTATTTTCAAGCAGGTAATCAAATGTTATCTGAGTGCCAATCATTCCAGTGTTTAGGTGACCCTTGTCCTTCACCAGCATCGTGTGTACAAATTTATCGAATACTTCATTTTTTAGCTTATCGGGCGTAATTCCAGTTTGTAAGGGGAAAATGAGGTAAGGCTGTTCTCCGTTTGCATAAGTTGTGTCTGCTGGATTAAACCACTTCGTGTGAATCGCTTTTTGAGCAATGTTTAGTTCTTGTTTAAATGCTAATACATCATCTTTTTTGCCAAGGAGTGTTCCAACTTTTATCATAATTTGAAGTAGGTGGGTATGATAACAGTTGTTGAAAAAACGACGGGAGTTATGACCTACCCATTCTTTTTTATCCATTCCTCTGCGGGGCGGTACCCAATCCCCCAGATTTTTCCATTTATCTCCTGGAAATAGATCCTGAAGTACTCCATCTGTACTATGTGCACTAAGGTATTCAATGTATTTTTTCATATAAGGATATCCTGTTTCGAGCAGCTTAGTATCGTTGTAGAAGAGGTAGGTTTTCCATGGAACCGTAATACACATTGCCCCCCAAGCTGGTCCTCCGCCAGTTGGTATTGAAGAAGGTGCTATAAAAGGAACAAAACCATCCTCTTTCTGCTCATCCCACCAGTTTTCTGACCATTTGGTATACAAAGTGGAAGCATCGAAATTATAACAACCAACATCCATAATTGTTTGTCCATCGCCATAGCCAAATCTTTCACGATGAGGACAATCTACAGTTTGTCCACCTAAGTTTAAAGCTCTGTAAGTCCATCGAACCATTTTATGTATGCGGTTGTAAAGGTCATTCGAACAACTGAAAGAACCGACTTCAGGAACCTCGGTTTCTACTGGAATTGCAGCCAGGTCTTCTTTTGCTGGTAAATATGCTAAACCCTCAATAATTGCATAACGAAAACCATGATAGTTGAAAACATTATTAAACTGTTCTTCTTTCTTTCCAGCAGAGATAAATACATCACGTTGACGCATTGTTTGAAAATCACTTATACGCCGTATTTCATTTGGCATCCGCCCATTATCTTTATCTGCATAGTGAATTGTGATTTTCTTACCTAGATCAAGGTCATAGAATTTCATTTTCAACATACCTGTAAGGTTGGTGCCAAAATCAACCACTGCGATTGTATCATTCAGTTGCTCAATTAATAGTGGAGTAATTTCATCAAGCTGGATATTATTACGACATTTTTGAGCTGTACATGGCACATCAGCTGTTTCAGCAATTACAACAGGCTGCCAACCATTTGTTGATCTTTTAGTATCCCACCATTGTTTATCTATCAAACGTGCATCAACCAATTCTCCTCCATAACTTCCCCATTGCCATCCTCCAATATGGGATCTTTCACTTGCTTTAGTTTCCCACGAAGTATCGCTGATAATTGTCTGCTGATTAGGAATTTCCAGTTGTGCCCTTAATACAGGGCTGTGGTGTTTAACTCCAGGTAATCCAGGAGAATACCATCCTGTTCCCATCCAAATTCCAATATTGTTATTTCCTTTTTTCAGATAGCTGGCTACATCATAAGTTTGGTAGTAGGTTCGTTTGCTAAAATTTGATACTGCAGGAGCGAGCACTTCTTTACCTACTTTTTGACCGTTTATGTAAAGCTCAAAGTAACCCAATGATGCTAAGTAGACAGGTGCATATTCAGGAATATTATCCAGATTAAAAGAGTGTCTGTAATAAGGTGAGGTAACCGAGTCCGGAGATCCAATCCATTGAGCAGTCCAATCGCTTTTTTCAAGTAATCCCATTGACCACAAAGCAGGTTCGCTCCAAGATGATGAGTTGCCATCTTTGTCCCATATCATAATTTTCCAGAAGTACTGTGAACGAGATTGAAGCGTTTTACCATCGTAATCAATATGTCTGGATTGGTTTGATTTTATTTTACCTGAATCCCAAAAATCACCCTCATCTTTCGATAACTTTTCCCGCGAACTTGCTACAAGCAATCGATATGCAGTTTGCTTCTGCCCACGTTGGTCTGATGCTAATTGCCAACTCAATTGTGGTTCCTTGGCGTCTATACCTAAGGGATTAGTGAGATATTCACAAGTTAGGTTGGTAACATTAACCTTTACCTTTTCTTTGCATCCAATAAAGCTTGTTAATGAAAAGAATACAAAGATTACTAAGCTAAAAATCGCCTTAAAGTTAGTTTTTGATCGCTTCATTTTATTTTAATCTTAAAAATCTAAATTTACAATTGTGAAGGATAGAATGTATCCTGTATATAAGGGTAAAAATTAAAAAAAATTATGATTTATTTTTTGGCTTTCAGGAAGTTATCGTAATTCCAGCGAGACTTGCGGCTGTTAAAACTGTCGAATTTGTAATAAATTTTCTTCTTTTCATTCTTGTTGGTTTAAATTTAACTTCCTGGTTGAGCAGTTCGTTGCCTCCCAGTTAACTTATTATGTTTAGGCTCATTCTCTTTTCAGTTAGTATATTCTTTCATCAGCCTTACTGGTCCAATGAGCCCTGATGGTGGAAGCGGGCTATTTTCATCATAGCTATGGTCGATTAGCATCCATGTATCACTTTGTTTTTTAACTTTAGAGGCATCTTTTACAAGTTGATTTACCCAAAGATTTGCAACTTCGATTTCTAAACTATTTTCCCCGTTTTTTACATGATCTGATATATTGAGTTTCCAAGGGGCTGTCCAAAGTCCACCAATTTTTTTACCATTTAGTTTAACGTGTGCAATAACCCCTACTTTCCCTAAGTCCAAAAAGATTTTATCACTTTTTAACTCATTTTCAAATTGAAAATTTGTAAAATAAATAATTTTTCCAGAAAAATATTTACTTGTCTGATCCTCTGATTGAGAGAGGTCTTGTAGCCGATCTAGTTCAAATTCTTCATCTATTTTTAGTTGATCATTTTTTAAACGAACGCTCCAATTATTTGAAATATCTTGAAGTAAGGTAAGCTCCGCATAATTTTTTATTCCAATGTCTTTAAGTCCTTCTCCATTTTTACTGAAAACCACAAATGCACTTTCTGCTGGTTCTAATTGCAATGGAACTTTTGTATATAACCCATCCATCTTGTATTGAGGTAAATCTCTTGATGTTCCGTCTGTGGGATTCCAAAGTGAAGGGCGCATACCTTCTATTCTAAATGAGGCATCAAAGGAAATTTTAGCATCGCTTTGATTGCTTAGAAAATAAACGTCCTTATCTCCGAGGGTCCTATGAATCCATAATAGTTGTGTATCTTTAGTATATTTTAAATCTGGAGCAATGTCAACAAGCTTTAGGGCCTTGTTCAAATCCATTGTGCGTATCACTTTACCCTTTCCAAAATCAACTATTTTTTTAGTTCCGTCATAGCTTTCCCCCCAAAGTTCTTTGGAAAGTTCAATAATGCTTCTATCGGCATTCGGATAATTATGTAAACTTGGAGATTTTTGGGGAGGGTTTCCCATGATTATGGCACCTTGATAAACCAACTCTTTGATTTTTTCTAGAACTTCGGGCCGCATAGTTTTAGAATCGGGTAATACCAAAATTCTATATGATAAGCCATCGGGTAATATCATACGTCCATTGTTAACAGTGATACGATTTCTTATAACTTCGGCATTGATGAAATCAAAGGAGTATCCAATTGGAAGTTCAGGCTCTGTGGAGCCTGTCATTTTTGGAGTATCCTCACCTATGTAATAGGCAACATCCGCTACATACTTACCCTGCTGTAAAAGGTAATTACAACGCTGGTGGTATTTCATCCATGGCGCTGCTAACTCAAACCATGTATTCTTCCTATTGATTTCCGTACCGAACCAAGCATTCACTCCGGGAAATTTATCTTCATATGGTTGATGGATATAAACATGATAGACCACATGGTTTATTCCTTCCGCGAAACTCCAGTCTCCACGCTTTTTCATCTTTGCAGGATATGAGGTAAAAGGGTTAATCTCGGTATCCGAAGTGAAGGATTCAGCATAAACGACATTCTTCCCATAAATATGTGCCGCAGAAGCTGCTGCCCTACACTCAACGTTTCCTAGGTCTTCTGTGGTCCAGAATTCTCCTGATAGAAGATCGGATTGCCCACCATACATCAGGAACTCCCCAGGGAACCCCCAATGGCCATAATTTTCTAGCCATAATTGAAGGTCGTTCTCCTCGCACATTTCTTGTAAGCCAGCTATATATTCATGTGCCAATCCATCTGCCACAAGCCTCCTTAAATCCCATAAGAATCGGGAAGACTCCTCTACTGAATTAACCACAACACCTGCTAACACTGGCAAATATGGCTTTGAATTATAATTGTAGGTTTCAAAAAACCTATCAGCAAAATCGTCAGTCCAATTTTGAGCTCCAACCTCATAGCTATCTACAATAATATATTTGAGTGATTTTCGATCCTCTAGAGGCATTGATTTAAAGATGTCTCCTGCGTAACCTTCAAAGTGGTGTCTTACAGCATCCTTATTTAGTTTATCTGCCTCAAATCCCGAGGCATTTAGATCAGAGAATTCATTTTTAATTCCAGTAGATGCCATTACAAATCTCAAAACCGTCCAGTCACCTGGAGGAACATCCCAAGTCAACGTGCCGTCAGCTGAAAGTCTTTCAGTCAAGTCGATTATTTTATCATCAGTCAAGACCAATTCTTTATCTTCCGGTTCTCGTTGATCTGGCCATGTGTATGAATCACTAGGTACATGAGGGCTCTGTTTCATCTTGGCTAATGATTTTTCAATGTAGTACTCTAAATTCACTTGTGGAGAAAAATAAATATCTGCTATGCCCTTGTCACTACCCCTTTTAGCAAGCACTGACTTAGGAAAAGTTATATTGCTCAACACCAACTTAAATTTATTAGAGATCACTTTGGGAAAAGAAACTGAAACCGGTGGATAATCATTAAAACCCAATTCATTTTTATCACGGCCACGATTAAATTTAAATGATCGTATTTTTTTCCATTTCCCAGCTACCTCACCATAAAAATCCACATCCATCACAAATTTTGTCTTGGAAGGAATGATCTGCAAATTCCGAATGGTTTCCTTGTCCTCTGATTGAAAGTTCAAAACCAATTCCTTATGGTCTGTGATATCGACTACAGTCTCAACATCATAATCTAACAAGCCCTTTAAGTTCTTTAAGTTTTTGTTGCTACTGATTTTAAAGATTTTATTATCTAAGACTTGATCTCTCGCTGGAAAAGCCAATAGACGAACATCTTTAAGTTGGTTCTCAGGTGCATCCAATTTAATGGATACAGATTTCCCCCCTTTTAATTTTATTTTGGTGTAGTCAAGATACTTCATTGAATTAGCAAAATCGTTCCAGGGACCCCCAGAGGAACTAAATCCAGGACAATTAAATAATCCAATGTCGATACCTAATCTTCCTCCTTCACGAATGGCGTGCCGTGTGAGTTCTTTCCACTTTTCACTTAACATGACAACTTTTCCTTGCTCATCATTACGCAGATTCATATTGGCAATAAGAGCCGTACCTATCCCCACTTTTGCCATTGCTTCCAGATCCCTTGTAATTCCTTCTTTGGAAACGTGATTATTTATCCAATAATAATAAGTCCAAGGTCTCATGTTATCAGGAGGATTCATGAAGTTTGAATTAATTTCTTCAATTGACAAAGAACTCTTGATTTTATTATCTGATCTGTTTTCAGAACAAGAGAAGACAGTAAAAAAGATAAAAGAAATAATTATTAATATCCCATAGCTACGTTTGAAAGATATTTGAAAAGTCATAATTGGTTTTTTTTATTTATAAAAGTCATATCAACACTCTTTTTCATTTGTCCATTAATGCCCTCAAAACCTTCTAAATCTTCAAAAAACATCAGATAATGAAAATAATCATTTTCACATAAAAAAACCCTCCGAACCACCAAAGGGTTTTTAATTAACTGAATAAAACAAACTGTATGGATTTGTTTAATAACAAAATTAGCATAAATACATTGCTTTTTGATGGACATTTTATTCAAAAAGATGAATTTATAATACAAAAAAAAACAAATAAAAGTAGGTAATTAGAACCCAGCTATCCCCCTAAAATAAGTGGTTTAGAGATAGATGACTCATAAAATCCTTTGGCTTATAAAAGTCAGCTATAAACGTTAGTTTGACCTGTTTAAGAGGATTAGAAGTCCCAGAACTTACTTAAGACGATATGCCTGTGGTTTAAAAGATTATTTATTAGGGCTTTATCAAATGACCCCTGGGGACAACACTTTTTATATCGGGAGGCCCATTGTTGACCGTGCGGTTTTGTCCCTTGAAAATGGGTTGTTCACCATCAATGTAAAAAACAATTCCAAAGAAAATAAGTATGTCCAAGAGATTTTACTCAACGATACCTCTCTAAAAGCGGTCAGCATAGCTTATGATCAGATACAAGCCAATAGTGAACTAACCATTGTAATGGGTAGCAAAAAAAATCAATAAAGTGATAATTAGTTCACTTTTGTCTGACGTTATAAGGCAAGAAAAAATCCTTCAAAAAAGGAAGCAAACCAAACTAAGAACTATACAAAAAAGAAGATAAGAATATTTAAAACGCCGTTGTATTGTTTTTTAATTCTAACTCTTTGATCCATACATTCCTATAAAGCACTTGGTGCCCTTCAGATTGTAATTTTAAACCACCGCGTCTTGGAGTTATTCCAAATCCATTATTATTACCTCCATCAAGCCCCGAGAAGGGCCCTCCCCAAACTTTTTTAATACTGACGTTGTCATGAATTAATTTTTCATTAAAATAAACTGTGACTTTTGGTTGGTCAATAATTGAGTCATTTATAAATCGAGCTGCTTTAAATTTAATATCGTAAGAATTCCATTTACCAAGGCCATTATATATATTATAAGGAGCAGACTTTTCATTAATAACAGCTCCAAGGCCGTGCTTTGTAGAATCACCGTCTTTTATTTGAATCTCATATCTGTTTTGAAGATAAACACCACTGTTACCTCCCTTATTCACTATCAAAAACTCTATATGGAGTCTGAAATCGTTATATTTTTTTTTAGTCACAATATCTGCCGTTCCATAAGCCCCTCCAATTGCTGCAGAGTCAAAAGTATTTAGCACCATTCCTTCGTTAATTGGATCCTTGACAACTTCCCATTTAATGGGTAACTTAGCTTTTAATCTTGGCCCTTCCCAGTAGGACCACTTATTATGCAACATTTCATTTGTTCCATCAAATAAAAATTCACCGCCGTCTACAATTTTTGCGTTCAACCCAATATTCAAATCATTATTTTGAGAAAAAGAATAAAGAGAAAAAAGAGAAGCTATTAATAAATTAATTTTTGAATTATTCATGTAAATATTTTAAATGAATTTATAAAATTTTTTGAATATAAAATGAAAGTGTTACAGAAAAAACAATAACAATAATCTCAAAAATATATCTAAAGGTAGGCTTGTTTAGAATGGAGTTTTTCATTTAAAAATGTTTTTTCTTATTTTACTGGCTCTTCATTATCCTCTACTTTTGTTAACTTATTGGAATCATTCCTTTTTTTCATTCCCTTCCTCAGAAAATCAATTACGAAAACGGCTATTATAACTCCTAAAAGTAATACCTCAATATTCATAGTGTTGTTTGTAAAGTGTTTAAATGTAGGGAATAATATATAATTGTTTTCAGCCGTTATGGATTTGAGGTGACTTAATCACATTGAACTTCAAACTTAGTCCAATCTCTTCCATTTGTCGGTTGATTTCGAAAGTAGAAGCATTTAGAAGTTCGATCTGGGAAAACTATAATTTTATTAAAAGCAGTTGGTATATGAGCTCCACTTGATAGTACTTGATGATTCGGGTCAAAGAGCACTTCTATTCTCACATTCAAATCTTCTTTATACAAACTAGTCCACTTTCTAATCTCTCTTTCCAATTGCGCCCACTCATACCTATTAAGGTTGTTGTGCTGTAGCACACAATTCAAAAAAGAAAAGGTAGCATTTAAGTTTTCTTTTGTGTCTGAAAATGCAGCTGCTGGGGCAAGATGCCCTTTGTCCCAAATATTATTTTTGTAATCTAAATTGTCTGAAGTAAAGACACTGTCAACAACATAAAAATCAAGCCCTTTTCTATTAAAGTTTTTAGATATGTTTCTTACTTTATATTCTATCCAATTAGGCTGCTGATAAACTTCATTATATGAGCTGTCTCTTATACACATCTGACGCTGCCGACGAATAGAGAGGTG